>Ga0315536_1000221_pt1 | contig 28810 bp, 29 predicted proteins | sample SalMarSW160230MG_FD_203093 | JGI IMG/M metagenome (GOLD analysis project Ga0315536, IMG submission 203093) | Salt marsh sediment microbial communities from the Plum Island Ecosystem LTER, Massachusetts, United States - Salt Marsh Sediment SW1602-30 ...
TTTAGATGGTGTTCATCCAACAAGCCAGGGACAGGGAATAATAGCCAATGAATTTATTAAAGTTATTAATAATTCATTTGGAGCTAAATTGCCGTTGATTGATGTATCCACGATTCCGGGAAGTCTTGAATTTGCCGGAAAATTAAACTACGATCAATACGGTTATGCAAAATTCCCGGTTGGAGCTTTCGATCATTTATTTTTCTAAAAAAGAAAAAGGGGATGGTCAACAGCCATCCCTTTTTATTTACAATTAAGGATGAAAATAAAATCTTTAACATCTTTTTATATTTCTTTGATCGCTGTCCTTCTGTTTAACGCATGTTCATCGACAGAAGAAACGACTTCTAATAATAAAAACAGCGATGGAGATGAAGTATATGTATTCGATGCAATACCAGGAAATAATACAAATGATGAAAAGGAAAATACTGCTAATGAAATGCAATATGTTTACATAATACAGATTGGCGCTTTTGCTTCTAAATTAAATGCAGAGGACTTCACTGCAAAAAGTGAATTAGAATTAGGGGAAAAATTGGATGTCACATTTAATGAACTGGATAGTCTCTATGTAGTAAGATACAGAAGAGTTTTTGATTCAAGGGATGAAGCTGAAAAGATCAGGAACGAATTATGGCAAACAGAAGACTTTCGGGACGCCTGGATAATTCAAAAACCGAAATAACCTCCATCTGCAAATCTGAATAAAAAATCATTTCACACATCTCAAATCCTTTTTTTTAACCAAAAATTGTATTAATTAGCATGTTTAATTACTAATTACTAATTTCAAATGTATTTAATCAATCATTGTTTCATAAAATTGGTGGGAGGAAAGCTATGGCGTTTTCTTTAAACCGTGTTATGCTTATCGGTAATCTTGGGCGAGATGCCGAAACGAGATTCACAACAAATAACGTTTCAGTAACTAATTTCAGTCTTGCTACAACCCGCAGTTACAAAGACAAAGATGGGAACTGGCAGAATGAAACGACCTGGCATAATATAACCGGGTTTAATCTTTCCGATTTCTTTAAAGATAATCTGAAAAAAGGAAAGAAATTTTATATTGAAGGAAGAATTTCTAAGCGTGATTACAATGATAAAGATGGTAATAAACGAACAGCAACCGATGTGATTTGTGAGAGATTGATTCCACTTGAATCAGCTTCCGGAGGTTCCAATGACGGAGGAGAAAGTTCATCAACGGGTTCTGATGAACCCCCACAGGTAGAGAATAATGAGGATCTTCCTTTCTAAATTTATGTTTAACAATTAAGGCAATATATTGTTTGGATTTTGATTGGTCTTTACAGATTGTTATACTTTTCTTTTTTCTAATAGCATCTGCATTTTTTTCAGGTTCTGAAGTAGCATTATTTACTATTGAAAAAAGGAAAATTAAGGATCAGTTCAAAAAGCATAACTTATTGCTTAATTATCTTAATATCCTCCTTGACCGTCCGCGTAAGTTGTTGGTTACCATACTTATAGGAAATACAGTTGCTAATGTAGCTGCATCAATTGTAGCAGTTACATTGGCAATTGATCTTGCTCCCGAAATCGGATTTTCGAAAGAATTAGCAATATCTATACAAATAGTTATTCTTACCATATTAGTTCTTCTTTTCAGCGAGTTACTTCCCAAGGTGTTTGCTTCAAGAAATCCAGTCTTATTTACGAAAATGACTATTATTCCATTGTACTGGATAAACGTAATAATTTACCCTGTCTCAGAAGCATTGACTGAGTTAATAAAAGCAACGACTTCAAAAATAAAAATCGATAAAACCAAAACAGTATTGACAAAACAGGAAATATCTGATCTTTCAGACATCGGACAGGAAAAAGGAACACTTGAGGAAGAGGAGCAGGAATTAATTAAAAGTATTGTTTCGTTCAAGCAAAAAGTTGCCGGCGAAATTATGACTCCAAGAGTTGATATAAATGCAATTTCTAACAAATTCATGCTCAGCGAAATTGTTGATTTGATAAATGAAACTGGACACAGCAGGTTCCCGTTGTATTTTGATGATCTGGATAACATAATAGGTATCCTTTATGCAAAGGATATACTTCCTTATCTGAAGATAGAAAAATCGAATGAGATCATTCAACTATCTAAACTGGCGCGAAAAGCAATGTTCGTACCTAAAGAGAAAAAAGTAGATGATCTGTTGCGTGAATTTCAAAAGAAAAAAATGCACATCGCAATTGTGGTTGATGAATTTGGCGGTACATCAGGACTTATTACAATGGAAGACATTATCGAGGAAGTAGTAGGTGAAATCTGGGATGAATACGACAAGGAAGAGGATTCAATCCAGGCAGTTAGTGAAGATAAATTTATGGTATTGGGGAAAACTCCAATCAATGAAATAAATGATGTAATTGGTGACGAAGTGATAAATGAAGAATCAGATTTTGAAACAGTTGGTGGTTTTGTTTTTAAAACAGCGGGATTTATACCCAAAGAAGGATTCAATTTTAAGTCCGAGAATTATAAATTTACAGTTAAGGAAGTTTTACGTAAGAGAATTAAAAAAGTACTAATCGAAAAAGAAAAATAGTATTGCAAAAGGGTTGTTTTCTAAAATTTATAATTATCTTTACAATATTCGTTGCTGTAATTCTGTACCTGGTTCAGAATAAATTTGATGAGTTTTTTGTCAAGCCCGGTAAAAAGATATTGCTTTCTGTTCTGAATGAAAAATGGGATGAAGAATTAAGTTACGTAAAAGAAAGTATTGAGAAAGATTCATTAAAAATATTAATCAACGAATACTTAACTCAAATGAAATCAAAAGAAGATTTAACAGGTGACAAAACTTCAGCTATCATAAACCAGCTTGGAACTATTGTGCAGGACAGCATTGTAGATGCTGGTGAACTTCTGAAAATGCGGAAAATAATAAACGAAACTTTGAAAAATGGTAAATGAAAGAAAAACCCAGATAAAAGTTGGAATAACAACAGTAATTTCTCTTGCTGTTTTTATCTGGATAATGGCGTGGGCAAAAAATTTTCTGGTTACATCAAACGATCTCGAAATTAAAATTTACTTCGATAATGTTAGCGGTTTAGAGATAGATGATGATGTAACTGTTCGTGGTTTACGAATGGGTTTTGTAAAAGACATTACGCTTGATCAGAATATTCTATTAGTTACATTATCTGTCGATAGTCGTGTTGATTTAAAAAAAGATGCGGAGTTCTGGCTTGTTACTGTAGATCTTATGGGCGATAAAAAGATTGAAATTTATCCCGGAAGATCAAACGACAAATTAGATTTGAGTCAGATTCATACGGGACATTTTCAACCTGATTTATCAGCTATGATGGAAACAATAGCTGCAATGAAGGATGATATATTTACGATAGTCGATGATATTAAAATTTCGCTTAAAGCAATAAACGGTTATCTTACTGATGAAAAAGTAAAAGATGATTTCAAATCTTCTTTAAAAAACCTGCATACATTAACTGCAAAGCTTGATGCAATGTTAACTGAGAACCGGGAGAATATTGCTCAGATTACTGAAAATACAGCTGCTATCTCTAAAGATGCTAAAGAATTTTTTGACCAAAACAAAGAAAATCTAAACAGTTCTATTGCAAACCTGAATTCTGTACTTGCAAAATCGGATTCGTTGATGGATCAGTTTAATTATTTTGCTTCTGAAACAAAAGACGGGAAGAACAACTTAGGAAAATTTTTATATGATGATTCTCTTATGGTTAACATAACCGAATCTATGACAAGATTGAAAGAGATTTCAAAGCTTATTCTTAGGCAGCTTAACAACGATGGAATCAAGGTAGATGCAAGTATATGGTAAAATGGTTTAACAATGGTTATCGGAATTGGCATAGATATAATTGAGATTGACAGGATAAAAAGCAGTATTGAAAAGTATGGGGATAATTTTCTATCTAAAATTTACACACCTGTCGAAATAGATTATTGCAATAGTAAAGCAAACAAATATCAGCATTTTGCTGCGAGATTTGCTGCAAAAGAAGCAATTTACAAGGCATTAGCAACCGGTTGGCAAAAAGATTTACACTGGCAGGATATTGAGATTTCCAATTTACCTACGGGTATGCCAGTAGCCAACTTAAAAGGCAAACTGAAAAAATTCCTGTCTGATGATAAAGAATTGAAAATCTCACTTAGTCATTCAAATAATTACGTTACTTGTGTAGCAATCATTTATAAAATCACCCCTTGAACCAAAAATTGAGACTTAATCTGTAGATTGTAATTAATATGATTGATTGTTAATTTTAATAGCTTAAATTTATTGCAGGAAGCAGGATATTTAATTACTTTGAAAAAATACCATGACATAATTAACTATGGTTCAATAGTACTAATTGCTATTCTTCTTGCGCTGGTTATATTTAAATTAGTACCAACTGAATGGTATTTTACTTTCCTGATTATAAGCTTGCTTCTTTTAGTAATCAGGATTGTTTTTAGAATTTTATACATTTATCAAAACAAGAAACTGAAACAAGGAGGGTAAGACTTCGAACCTGCCAAAAAAACAAACGGGAGACTTAATGCCAAGGTTCTGATTCTTAACCAGAGTTATGAACCTCTTACGGTATGTAATATCAAAAAGGCAATTATTCTGTTATATTTGGGCAAAGCAGAAATAATTCAACATGATGAGAAAAAGAAAATTCGTTCGGTTACAGTATATTATAATTGGCCGAGTGTTATCAGGTTGAGCAGATTTGTAAAAGTACCGTATAAAAGAGTAGTTTTAACAAGGAAGAATATTTTAAGACGTGATTCATATAGGTGTGGGTACTGTGGAAGAGGGGATCTACGTTTAACAATCGATCATATAATTCCTAAAGCGCGAGGCGGTTCAGATTCGTGGGATAATTTAATTAGTGCATGCACAGTTTGTAATAACAAAAAAGGAGACCGGACACCTGAAGAAGCAAATATGATGATGTTAACAAAACCATTTAAACCAAGTCATATTATGTTTATAAAAAATGTAGTCGGCAAAATCGATGAAAACTGGAAGCCGTATCTTTACTTGTCCTGAGTATCCGATCAACCTCTATTTGGATAGAAGGAAATATTCCCCATAATTGTTATTTTAATTGATCAAATTCTGGAACAAATCTTTACTATATGAATAAAAAAAGAATACTTAGTGGAATGCGTCCAACGGGAAAACTTCATATTGGACATTTTGTGGGAGCATTAGAGAATTGGGTAAATCTGCAGGATGAATATCAAAGTTTTCATTTAATTGCTGATTATCATGTTTTAACTACAGATCTTAATACAGAAAATGTTTATCAGAATACAATAGAGATGTTGATAGATTGGCTGGCTTCCGGACTGGATCCGATTAAAAGCCCGATGTTTAGGCAATCGCAAATAAAGGAACATACGGAATTATATCTTATTTTTAGTATGTTAATAACAGCAAATCGTCTGGAGAGAAATCCAACTGTAAAAGACCAGGTTCGTGATCTTCATATTGAACAGATTATTTACGGACATCTAGGTTACCCTGTTCTTCAGTCAGCTGATATTCTTCTTTACAAAGGTGATGCAGTTCCAGTTGGTGAAGACCAGGTTCCTCATGTTGAAATTACAAGAGAGATTGCCAGAAAATTCAATAACCAATATGGAAATGTATTTCCCGAACCGGATGCATTGTTAACTCCGTTTGCCCGTTTAGTTGGTTTGGATGGGAATGCGAAAATGAGTAAATCGCTTAACAATACAATTCTTCTTTCAGATGAACCGGAAACAGTTAAGGCAAAGATGAAAAAAGCTGTTACCGATCCTGATAAAGTAAGAAAAGGCGATCCAGGAAATCCTGATATTTGTTTGGTTTTTTCATATCATAAAAAATTTAATCCTGGTGAAGTTCCTGAAATTGATAAAGGATGCCGTTCGGGAGCACTTGGCTGTTTTGATTGTAAAATGAATTGTGCATCCAAAATATCTGATTTTTTAGAACCGATAATTGAAAAAAGAAAATTCTACGAAGACAAACCCGAATTAGTAAAAGATATTCTTAGCGATGGCGAGAAACGAGGTAAAGCTGAGGCTGTGAAAACGATGACCGAAGTAAGAGAAAAAATGAAACTGGGTTAATTTGTGTACAAAATAAAATTAGATCATTTTGAAGGTCCGCTCGATCTTCTTCTGTTTTTTATCAAAAGGGATGAGCTGGATATTTACGATATTCCTATTTCCAAAATAACAAAAGAATTTCTCGAGTACGTAAACCTGATAAAAGAACTGGATCTCGAAGTGGCAGGGGATTTTATTCTAATGGCATCTACGCTTATGCAGATAAAAGCAAGAATGCTTCTGCCGCGGGAACTCGATGAAAAAGGTGAAGAGATAGATCCGAGAGCTGAATTGATTCAGGCATTGCTTGAGTACAAACGTTATAAAGAAATGTCGGAGGAACTGTCATTCTTCGAATCTGTACAAAGAAAAATTAAATACCGTGGCAACTTTGAAGCTGATATTATTGAACGTCCACCGGATTTTGAAATACTTTTAAAAAATGTTTCTCTTTACGATCTTACAAAAGCTTTCAAGAAAGCAATTGAAGGTGTTAAGAGTGAACCAATTCATCAGATAAGCAAACTTAACGTATCGATTGAAGAGCAAATTGAATTTATTTTTTCCAACTTTGATGAAAAACCGGAAATACATTTCTTAACGCTTGTTGAAAAAATGCGTGAAAAGATCAGGATTGTTGTTACATTTATTGCCTTGCTGGAATTAGTTAAAATGAATTCGGTTGGAATCAAGGAATCACCTAACTATAATGATTTTGTGATATACAGATTAGAAAATGGACGAGATCTACAATTCAATAATTGAAGCATTAATCTTTTCATCAGATGATTCCCTAACTGCAGCAGAAATTATCAGCGCAATCAAGGGAATCGATGGAGATGAAACGGAGATTAATAACGAAGATATCGAAAATGCAGTTAAAGAATTAAATGAAAAATACTCAACAGTGGGAAATTCATTCAGGATTCTAAAAATAGCTAACGGTTATCTTTTTGCAACTACTGAAGACTATGCAAAATACGTCGGTTTTCTCTCATCTGAAAAAACAAAAAGAAGGTTAAGTCCGGCAGCACTGGAAACACTTGCGATAGTGGCTTACAAGCAACCGATAACCAAACCTGAACTTGAATCGATAAGAGGAGTAAATTCCGATCATATAATAGGTGCATTGCTTGAGAAAAATCTTATTTCAATAAAGGGAAGAGCGGAAACGATTGGCAGACCATTGTTATACTCGACCACGGAAGAATTCTTAAAATATTTCGGACTAAATAGTTTATCCGATTTACCCAAACCAAGGGAGATTGATGAAATTATGAATGACGAAGATTTTATTGAACAAAAAAGGAAAATTTTAATGAACGTCCTTGAAGAAGAGGCAGATAAACAAACGGAAGAAAATGGAACTGACTAGAATCAATAAATTTATTGCAGACAGCGGTATAGCTTCACGCAGAAAAGCTGAAGAATTAATATTACAGCAACGAGTAACGGTAAATACGAAGGTAATAAGCAGCCTCGCATTTAAAATCGATCCCGACAAAGATATTGTAAGAATTGATGGTGAAAAAATTGAGATAAAAAGGAATGTTTATTATCTGCTCAACAAACCAAAAGGTGTTATCAGCTCCACACAAGATGAAAAAAGCCGCAGGACAGTTGTAAATTTAATTAAAACCAAAGAAAAAATTTATCCCGTTGGCAGACTCGATTTCAACACTACAGGCGTTTTACTTTTGACAAATGATGGAGATTTTTCGAATTTGCTTACTCATCCTAAAAACAAAGTACCCAGAAAATATATAGTAAAACTGGACAGAGAACTCGTTGAAGAAGACAGAATAAAACTTTTAAGAGGAATTATCGTCGAGAAAAGAAAAGGAAGATTCAAGAAGATTAAACTTGTAAATAAAAAAGACAGAAGTAATGTTGAAATTGAGTGTGTTGAAGGCAGAAATCATTTTGTAAAGAAAATGTTTAATGCACTTAATTACAATGTTAAAAAATTAAACCGAAACAGTTTTGCCGGAATAAAAGCCGATATACCTGTAGGTATGTACAGGAAATTAAATGAAAGCGAAGTTCAAAGTATTGTAAGTCATTATACTAATCATAAACCTCCGATTAGTAATCAATCCTTTAACAGATAAATTGAAACCAGGAGAAAATTTTGGAATCGAACACTACCGATATTAATGATCTAATTAAAAGAAGATATGAAGAACTTGATACTTTAATCAAAAGCGGTGTTTTACCTTATGCTTATTCTTATGATGTTGATTCCAGCTCTCAAGATATAAAAAGTAATTTTAAAGATGATGAAAAACGAAATGTAAGGATCGCCGGAAGAATAATGGCGATCCGCAGGATGGGCAAAGCTTCGTTCGCTCATTTGATGGATCACAAAGGCAGAATACAAATTTATCTTCGTAATGATGATATTGGAGAAGAATATAATGCTTTTAAACTAATGGATATAGGTGATGTAGTTGGAGTTGAAGGATATACTTTTAAAACAAAAACCGGCGAAATATCAGTACACGTTACATCATTAAAATTATTAGCAAAGTCTATAAGACCGCTCCCAATTGCAAAAGAAACTACAGATGAACAGGGAAAAAAAGTTATTCACGACCAGTTTGTTGATAAAGAATTACGATACAGGCAGCGTTATGTCGATTTAATTGTTAATCCATCTGTACGGGGAATATTTGAATATAGAAGCAAGATAATAACAGCTATGCGTCGTTTCCTGGATGAACAAAGTTACGTGGAGGTTGAAACCCCGGTTCTTCAACCATTATATGGTGGAGCTGCCGCAAGACCTTTTACAACTCATCATAATGCTCTCGATACGGATTTATATCTTCGCATTGCAGATGAGCTTTACCTGAAAAGACTTATAGTTGGTGGATTTAACGGTGTGTATGAGATTTCAAAGGATTTCAGGAATGAAGGAATGGATCGTACTCATAATCCGGAATTTACGATGATGGAACTCTACGTTCCATATAAAGATTATTTCTGGATGATGGATTTTGTAGAAAAACTTATTACGAACATCTGTAATTCCGTATTTAATACTTTGGAATTTACTTTTGAAGGGAAGAGTCTGAATTTCAAAATCCCCTGGAAGCGCATTTCATACGTAGAAGCCATTGAAGAAAAAACTGGTATGAATGTAATTTCAGATTCTGAAAAAGAATTAGAGGGGGCAGCTAAAAAACTCGGCATTGAACTCGATGCAATTGACAACAGGGCAAAACTTATTGATGAGATATTCGGCGAAGCTGTTGAACCGGATTTAATAGAACCAACTTTTGTAATCGACTACCCGATGATTTTATCTCCACTTGCAAAAAAGCATCGTAGTAAGGAAGAATTAGTAGAAAGATTTGAAGCTTACGTTGGTGGAAAAGAGCTATGTAACGCATTTTCTGAGTTGAATGATCCGATCGATCAACGGAAAAGGTTTGAAGTCCAGGTTAAATTAAGAGAGGCGGGAGATGAAGAAGCACATCAGATAGATGAAGATTTCTTAAGGGCAATTGAGTATGGAATGCCACCGACTGCAGGTTTGGGAATCGGTGTAGACCGGCTTGTAATGCTTCTTACTAATCAACCTTCGATCAGAGATGTTATACTTTTTCCCCAGATGAGACCTGAAGTTTGAAATAAACATGCTGGCTTTCCAAATCCTGCATTTGATAATACACCTAAAATTAGTATCCTTCCATTCGCACATCATTAAATCACAAAGATTATTATATTTCCAATTATGATTAAATACTCAAAAATAAAATCGAAACAACCTTCCCGGAGAAGAAATGAAAAAATCGTTTAGATATCCTTTTATGTTTATTATTCTAACTCTCGGTATCGTACTTGGTATCCAGATTGAAAAAGCGTTTTCGGATGACAGCCTGAGAGATGGAATAAATAAACTAAATGATGTTCTAACCTATACGGAAAAATTTTATGTTGAACAAATAGACACTCCTAAATTAGTTGAAGGTGGGATTAAAGGAATGCTTGATCAGCTTGACCCGCATTCTGTTTACATTCCGGCAAAACAATTAAAAGATATCGAGGATTCATTTCGTGGTGATTTCGAAGGAATTGGAATTGAATTCCAGATTGTAAACGATACTTTAACAGTGGTTTCCCCAATAACGGGTGGACCAAGTGAAGCTCTCGGTATTCTTTCTGGTGACAGAATTGTAAAAATTGAAGGAAAAGATTGCATTGGGATTACAAATGAAGAAGTGAGACAAAAACTGAGAGGAAAAGCAGGTACAAAAGTTAAAGTAACTATTGTCCGTTTTGGAGTAAATGAACCAATTGAATATGAAATTACGCGTGATAAAATTCCACTTTATTCGGTAGATACTCATTTTATGTACGATAATACAACCGGTTATGTAAGTGTTTCCCGATTTGCAGAAACAACTTACGACGAATTAAACCATGCATTAAATGATCTGAAAAAATCCGGTATGAAACAATTGATCCTTGATTTAAGAGGTAACCCGGGTGGTTATCTGGAAGAAGCAGTTAAGGTAGCTGATCTGTTTATCAATGGGAAGAAAAAAATTGTATATACAGTTGGCAGACGGAAAGAGTTCGATCACGAATACGATGCTTCCAAATCATCTGTATTTGAAGAAATTCCACTTATTATTTTAATAAACAAAGGAAGCGCTTCAGCAAGTGAAATTGTTTCAGGTGCAGTACAGGATTGGGATCGTGGATTGATTATCGGTGAAACTTCCTTCGGGAAAGGATTAGTGCAAAGACAATTCGAACTTCCGGATAACTCCGCAATTCGTTTAACTATATCCAAATATTATACTCCTTCAGGCAGGTTGATACAAAGGAGCTATGATAATAAAGAAGAGTATTATTCAGATGTAAGTCATAGACATGAAGAAGAAGGTGATAATTTAACTCATAAAGCGGAAAAAGATACATCGCTTCCTGTATTTAAAACGGCGGGCGGAAGAACAGTTTACGGCGGCGGTGGAATTACCCCGGATTATATTGTGCTATCAGACAAGCTTACTGAATATTCAAGAAATCTTTTACGTAACAATATCTTTTATCAATATGTGCTTAATTATATTGAAGGTAATGGTGAAAAAATAGAAGCAAAATACGGCAATGATCTGCAAAAATTTAAGAATGAATTCGAATTTAGTCCCGATGAAATCGACGATTTTATTCAATTTGCAAATAGTAAGGACATTAAATTTATAAAGGAAGATTTTGAAAAAGATAAGGATTATATTCAGACACGATTAAAAGCGCAGATTGCACGTAATTACTGGAAGAATGTAGGCTGGTATTCTGTTTTGTTAAATATAGATGAGCAATTTCTTAAGGCGGTTACACTTTTCGGCGAAGCAAAAGAACTGGCAAATTTAAAGTGAATATCAGATTAAGAGCTTTTTTCACACTAAGTTTTTCTTTCTTATTTAATCTCCAGGTCTTGTTTGCACAGGTGGACAAATCGCCAATAGCTCCTGTTCCGTTTGAACAGAGATTTACAGTTGGCGAGGAGTTTACTTATATCGTAAAATTTGCATTTCTTGATCTCGGTGAGATCAAAACTAAAATTTACGCTAAGGAATCAATCGAGGGAAAAACTATTTATAAATCCATTGTTAAGATAAATTCTTATGATGGTTTACCTTTTGTAAATATTCACCAGGATTATGAAAGCTGGTTTGATTCAACACTTTATCCGGTTTATTTTCAGGCTTACCTTTATGACGAAAAAGACACAAACTATGTTAAGTATTACTTTCAGGAAAACAATTTAGTACACGTAATAAAAGGGAAACTAAGAAAAAATAAGCCATATCTCGATACGCTTGTTGCTCTGCAAAAAAGATATTTGGATGGCTTATCACTTTTATACTTTGCCAGATATCATTTTAATGGCAATCAAATAGTTACTTTGCCTTGTTATGTTAATGAAGATACAACCTCGACGATAATTAATTACCATACGGATAAAGAAGAAGTTGAAATAGTTGAAGTCGATTACGATATTGATTGTTTAATGCTTGATGGTCGAACAAACTTTACCGGGATCTTTGGACTCACAGGTGAATTCGAAGGATGGTTCTCAAATGATAAATACAGGATTCCTATTAAAGCTAATCTTGAGGTATTGATCGGAAGTGTAACCGTGGAGCTAATGCGATGGAGAAAGATTAAATGGAATCCACCGGAAATAAGAGACTAAAGATGGAGCAGCATTTATTTCATTACAGGAATCTTTTCCCAAAGATCCGTAAAACTGTGTTTTTGGCTCCTGGAGTAAAGATTATTGGCGATGTCGAAATTGGGGAGCAAGCGAGCATCTGGTTCAATACCGTGATCCGGGGAGATGTTAATTACATTAAGATCGGCTCTAATACAAATATTCAGGATTGTTCAATGTTGCATGTAACCAACGGAGAATTTCCACTTAGTATAGGAAACAAAGTAACTATTGGGCATTCGGTTAACCTGCATGGATGTACTGTGAAGGATCTATGCTTGATTGGAATTGGAGCTACTGTTCTCGATGGTGCTGTTATCGAAGAAAATTCTATAGTTGCTGCAGGGTCAGTTGTACGACCCGGTTTTGTTGTTCCTTCAGCTAAATTAGTTGGTGGTGTCCCGGCAGAAATTATCAGAGATTTGACTGGTGAAGAAATTGAGGAATTTCCGAAAAGTGCGGAAAGATATGTAAACTATGCTAAAACAATGAATGAGTCTCTTAAAACATCGAATTTTAGTAATTCTGAATCATAATTTCTTAATTAAATCGAAATCTGTATATTGATCAAAAATTTATTTGTTTACTCGAAAAATCTTATTGTAGACAAAAAAAAGGTCCACAATTTAGTCAAATCACTTCAACTAGAGCTTAAGTTTACAATTCAATCGCTTTATATAAATTTCATCGATTCGGAAAAAATTAAAGAGATAAATAAAAAATATTTAAAGCACAATTATTCAACAGATGTTATAAGTTTTAATTATTCAGGAAGTAATGATGAATTAGATGGAGAAATTTTTATATCGGTAGAAGATGCTGAACGGTTCGCTAAAAAATATAAAGTATCGCTAGAATATGAATTAAATAGGTTGGTTATTCACGGAATTCTCCATTTAATAGGATTTGATGACAACAATAAAATTAACAGGTCGAGGATGAAGAAAATGGAAAACAGCTTGCTTAATAGAAATAATTTTGCTTTATTAAGATCGGAATAAAACTTGCAGTTTAAATCCTTTCCTGAAATTCTAACTGGTAAGGGACTGAAAATTACTTAATGATTATTGAAAATCTAATAAATTCGTATATAGATTATATCCGGAACGTTAAGAGATATTCTCTTCAAACAGTTAATGCATACCGTACAGACTTAAATCAATTCTCGGAATTTTGTAAAACCAGGAACAAAACAAATTCAGATGAACTAACTGAGAAGCATGTTAAATCATTTCTGATGCAATTAAGTGACTCAGGATTAGATAAAAGATCAATAGCGAGAAAGCTTGCATCACTACGCGGGATGTTAAAATTTGGATTTCAAAACCAGGTTATCAAAAAAAATCCTGCAGCGTTATTGAAAAATCCACATAGTAATAAAAAACTTCCCGAGGTTACAACAACCCAAACGATATTAAATATATATCAACTTGCTGATGAAGCGGATGAGAATCCTGAATTAGTAAAAATTATTTTTGAACTTCTTTACGGATGTGCATTAAGGGTAAGTGAATTGTGCGGTTTGAATTTCGGAGATATTGATTTGAAAAATCAGACAATCAGGGTAAAAGGGAAGGGAAGTAAGGTAAGAATTATTCCCATAGGTTCTAAATCTATAGAAATTGTTAAAGAATACCTGAAAACCACAAAACATTTAACTAATGAAGCATTAATAAAATCTAAAGGAGGAAACCGGATTTATTCAAAATTCGTCTATAGAGTAGTAAATAAATATTTGTCTAAAGTAACAGATATTAAGAAGAAAAGTCCGCATATTTTAAGACATAGCGCAGCAACACATATGCTTGATAATGGAGCCGATTTAAGAGCCGTAAAAGAAATTTTAGGACATGAAAATCTTTCTACTACTCAAATCTATACTCATGTAAGTATAGAAAGGTTAAAATCTACATATAAAAAATCACACCCTAAATCTTAATTGTTGGAGTATGAAATGAACATCTCGATAACAGCACGTAAGTTTAAAGCTCATGACACACTCAAAAGCTTTATTACAGATGAAGTGTCTACGTTACATAAATATAATGATGATATCCTTAATGCCGAGGTAATACTTAGTTATCAAAATATTAAAGATTCGATAAAAAATGCTGAAATAACTATCAAAGTTCCCGGCCAGATTCTAAATGCAACAAGTAAATCAGATGATTTTAAGAAATCTGTTAGTTCAACAGTTGAAAAATTAACAAGGCAGTTAAAAAAAATAAAATCTAAAAAAACCTCGAAAAAAAGAAATGATAAAAATTGATGATAGAGCTATTTCTAAAAAGGATTTTATAACCGTAGAATTTTTCTACGAAAATACAAGACAACTATTCAATATTAAACTAATAAATGAATCTGCAGACTTGAGCAGAAAAATCTATGATCAAAATGTACACCGATCAGGATTAGCGTTAACAGGTTTTGTAGAATTATTTACTTTTAAACGAATACAGATTTTTGGTAACACTGAGCAGCAATACCTGAAACACCTTTCGGAAGCGGAGCAGGAAAAATCATTATTAAATATTTTCAATTTTAAGATTCCCTGTATAATTCTTAGTAATAATAATAAACCGGTAACGGCACTTTTAAAATTAGCAGAAAAATTTAATGTACCACTCCTGACTTCAGAATATTCGACAACAAAACTGAATTATTTAATAAGCGATTTTCTTGATGATCAGTTTGAAGAAAGGATCACAATTCATGGATCTTTTGTCGATGTTTATGGGATCGGGATGTTGTTCATCGGTAAATCTGGGATAGGCAAAAGTGAAGTTGCCTTAGATCTTGTAGAAAGAGGTCACAGACTTGTTGGCGATGATGTAATTATTTTAACAAAAAAGGGGGAAGGCATTTTAATGGGCGCTGGTACAAATGTTGCGAAACATTTAATGGAAATAAGGGGACTGGGAATAATTGATGTTGAAAGGATGTTCGGTATCCGTGCAATCAGATACCAAAAAAGGCTTGAAATTATAGTAGAGCTTGAAATTTGGGATGAGAAGGGTGAGTATACTCGTACGGGTCTAAGTGAAGAAAATGTCGCAATTTCTGGCGTTAATATACTTTATATAAAGCTCCCCATTATTCCAGGTAAGAATTTGACCGTTATTTCGGAAGTAATCGCACTAAATTATCTTCTAAAACATTATGGTCATGATCCGGCAAAAATATTACAAAATAGACTTAGTTCTAAGATTCAGGAACAAAACAAGAGTGGGCAAAGGGGTATTGAGTACTTCGAACATGACTTCGAATAATCTATTCCTCCAACTCTTGACAGATTTCATTTATTTATTTAATTTGCGCTCCCATTATGAAAAAATACTACTATTTTTCTGAGAAGTCTCTAGAGTTTGTAGAGATAAAGCGGGTTAAAGCTAAGTTTTCACTATACTTAGGTCTAGTTGCCGTAGTTTTTATCTCCCTAACATTTTTTAGCTTTTTTTTCTTCACAAAGATTTCGCAATCAGGAAATAGCTATAACTATCTCCAAAATGAAAATAAAGTTTTAAAAGCTAAAGTAGTTGAACTTTCGGATCAATATAAAGAGATGCAGAGTGACTTAGAAAATCTTGAAGAAGAAACGGATAACTTAAGAATTGCAGCTAATTTACGTCCTTTATCAGAAGATGAAAAATTGCTTGGTGTTGGTGGTGGTTCATTTGATAATACTTTCGATTTTTTATCAACCTCAAATGATTTAGATTTTAACAATGCTTTTGAAACCATAGATAAAATTTCCAAACAATTTAAATTTGAAAAATCCCAATACACGGAAATTTCAAAGAAGATGAAGACCAACGAGGATCTTTTCGAATCAATTCCTGCTATAATGCCAACCAAAGGAGAGTATGAAAGTAGTCAATTTGGCATGAGAATACATCCTATACTTAAAATCAGGAAAATGCATTACGGGATTGACTTCGTAACTAACATAGGAACTCCGGTTTACGCTCCCGGAAAAGGAAGAGTTGTTTTTGTAGGTAGAAGAGGTGGTTACGGTTTGGAAGTAGAAATAGACCATGGTTACGGTTACCGAACTCGCTATGCACATCTATCAAAATCATTAGTTAAAAGGGGACAAAGAATAAATCGTGGCGATCTCATTGCCAAAACAGGAAACTCCGGCTTAGCCACCGGACCTCATTTACATTATGAAGTGTCACATAATGGTGTAAAGCTAAATCCATCAAAATTTTTCTTCGATGATCTTGGCTTTGTTGAATTAACCAATAAAAATTAATTCCTTGCGGGATAACATATGATCTGGACTGTTGAACTTGCTGCTTATTTAGATGATGCCCCCTGGCCTGCTACAAAAGATGAACTGATAGAATATGCTGAAAGAATTGGTACGCCTTACGAAGTAATCGATAACCTTAAAGAGCTTGAAGATACCGATGAGCCGTACGAATCAATTGAAGATATCTGGCCGGATTATCCATCAGACGAAGACTTTTTCTATAATGAAGATGAATTTTGATGGCGCAGAAGGCGCCATTTTTAATGGATGATTTTTTTCAAGACATACCCGGTCAGGCTCGCGTAAAAAATACTCTCAATAATTTTAACCAAACTACTCATATTCCACATGCCTTATTGTTCACCGGAATGGAAGGTACCGGTAAAGAATTTTTTGCTGTAAGGTTTGCTCAATCGATCAATTCAAAAATTTCCCAAGCTGAAGATAATGAAAGAATTCAAAAACAAATTTCCAAACTTTCCGAACCTTATATCAAATACATTATTCCGTTACCCAGAGGGAGAAACGAAACTGAATCCGATGGACCGACTGATAAATTAAACACTGAAGAGATTGAGCTTTTAAGGGAAGAATTAAACCGCAAAATTATTAATCCGTATTATACTTTCACGCTGCCAAAAGCAAATACAATAAAGATTAACAGCATAAGGGAAATAAAAAAGTTTCTCTCTCTGGATTTTAGCGATATTGCTTTCCGGTTTGTAATTATTGAATCTGCACACCTTATGAATGAGTCTGCACAAAATGCGTTGCTTAAAAGCCTGGAAGAACCACCTCAGGGTGTCATATTTATTTTAATAACCTCATATCCTGAAAGATTAAGAGAAACTATAAGATCAAGGTGCAGGAAAATAAATTTTGATCCGTTAGAAAAAATAGAACTGATAGAAATTCTTATTAAATATTTTGATATTGATCAGCAAACTGCCGAATCTGTTGCTCCTTTTGCTGAGGGATCTGTAGTGGCGGCTTTAAAACTGATTGATCTCGATATTAATAATCTAAGGGAAAGGACTATATCAATACTTCGTTATTCTTTCGGAAGGAAATATCATTCCGCATTGAACGAACTAAACTCATTGCTGACCGATCAAAGTTCAGAACAAATCCAGCTTATTATTAAAATGCTCTTAATCTGGCTAAATGATCTGCAAAAACATAAACACAATATCCGGCATTACTTTTTCAAAGAGCATCAGGAAACCCTGGAAAAATTCAATTCAAAATTTCCCGATATTGAACTTGAAGATGTTGTATTTAGATTGGACCGTTTGTCATCATATGTTAAAAATAACATTAATATCAATCTGCTAACCGCAAATATCATATTTGAACTTTCAGCATTACCCACTTCTGCTAATAAATAGAATTCAATCAGTTTTACAGAATTTAGACTGATTATTAAATGGATTTTCTTTAATTTTTATTATTGAAAAAACAAATAGAAAAGAATTAAAATGAAAAAGGTTGTCATTACAACAGCAAAAAGAACATCAATCGGATCTTTTAACGGAACTTTAGCTTCATTATCAGCAGCACAATTGGGAAGTATTGCAATAAAATCTGTTGTAGAAGATTCCAAAATTAACATAGAAAATGTTGATGAAGTGATTATGGGAAACGTTTTAACCGCAGGTCAGGGACAAGCGCCCGCAAGACAAGCAGCTTTGTTTGCAGGACTTCCCGAAAAAACAGAATGCATGACCATCAATAAAATGTGCGGTAGCGGCTTAAAATCAGTTATGCTTGCACAACAAGCTATTTTAACAGGAGATGCCGATGTTATAATAGCTGGCGGTCAGGAAAGTATGTCGAACGCACCCTATCTTCTGGATAACGGTAGAAATGGTTACAAGCTTGGTAATGGAACAATATCTGACTCAATGATAAAAGATGGTTTGTGGGACGCGTATAATGACATACATATGGGAAGTTGTGCTGAGAAATGTGCAAAGGATTTTAATTTCACAAGAGAACAATTAGATGAGTTTACTACTGACTCTTATAATAAAGCACTGAAAGCGCAAAAGGAAGGGAAATTTAATAGTGAAATAGTACCTGTAATTATTAAAAGCAGAAAAGAAGAGATAACAATTAATTCTGACGAGGAACCAGGCAAAGTTAAATTTGATAAAATTCCTTCACTTAAACCTGTTTTCGAAAAAGATGGCGTTGTAACTGCTGCAAATGCTTCTTCGATAAACGATGGAGCAGCCGCTCTGTTGGTTATGAGCGAGGAAAAAGCAAAAGAGTTTGGCTTGATACCATTAGTAGAAATAGTTGCACAAGCATCGGCTGCAAAAGCGCCAATTGATTTTACAACAGCTCCGGCAGATGCAATAAAGAAAATTCTTACAAAAGCAAAATTATCAAAAGACGATATTGATCTTTTTGAAATAAATGAAGCTTTCGCTGTAGTTTCTCTGGCAGTTAACAAATTATTAGATCTGGATCCATCTAAAATAAATGTGAATGGAGGAGCTGTAGCTTTAGGCCATCCTATAGGCGCAAGCGGTGCACGAATACTGACAACCTTGATTCACGAAATGATAAAACAAAATTCAACTTATGGCTTGGCTTCGTTATGTATCGGCGGGGGAGAGGCTTCAGCATTAATTGTTAAGAGGTATTAATTCAGAGGAGATAATATGAATATCAAAAAAGTTGCAGTTATCGGGGGCGGTACGATGGGAAACGGTATTGCTCACGTATTTGCAATGAGCGGCTTCGAAGTAAATCTTATTGAAATTAACAAAGAATTACTAGAAAAGGCTTTAAATACAATATCGAAGAATCTTGACAGACAGGTAAAAAAAGAAATTATAACTGAGAAAGATAAAGAAGATATTTTTTCAAGAATCAATTCTGTTGAAGGTGTTGAAAATACACCAACTGATATGGACTTGATTATAGAAGCTATAGTGGAAAATAAAGAATCTAAGTTCATTATATTTAACAAGTTACAATCTCTGATTAAACCTGAAGCAATTTTTGCATCTAACACTTCCTCGATATCAATTACAGAACTCTCGTCTTCAGGACGTCCGGATAGATTTATCGGCATGCATTTTATGAATCCGGTTCCCGTCATGAAACTTGTGGAAATTATCAGAGGCTACTCAACAAGTGATGAAACTTTTAATACTATTAAAGTACTTTCTGAAAAATTAGGAAAAGTCCCCGTAGAAGTTTTTGATTATCCCGGATTTGTAGCAAACAGAATTTTAATGCCGATGATAAACGAAGCAATCTTTACTTTGATGGAAGGAGTTGCTTCTAAAGAAGATATCGATACAGTAATGAAATTAGGAATGAGCCATCCTATGGGACCACTAACTTTAGCTGATTTCATTGGTCTGGATGTTTGTTTGGCAATTCTTGAAGTTCTTTATAATGGCTTCAACGATCCAAAATACAGACCCTGTCCTTTACTAAAAAAAATGGTAGCAGCAAAAAAACTGGGACGAAAAACCGGTGAAGGTTTCTTCAAATATGAATAGGATTTTCTAATAGATTGAATACAAAAACTGATAATAATCTTACTCGCAAAAAATTAAGATTTATAGCATTTAGAAAGTTTGCCCGGCAAAAGTTAAAAAAGATATCCTTACCGGACTATACAACATTTACCGTGTATGCTGTTATAACTGGTGCTATTGCCGGACTTTCAGCAGTTTTTTTTCACAATTCTATCCAGTTTTTCAACTCATTATTTTTCAAACAAACAACCGAAGGTTTATTCTTTCTGGGAACAGCTGCTGTAATTTTGCTTCCCGCCATAGGTATGCTTATCCAGGCTGTGATGATACTAATTACGCCTAGCACGGCGAAGAAAAAAGGTGTACATGAAATTATAAAAGCTGTCGCTTTACGCGGTGGTTATATTCCATTACGAACAACAATTTTTCATTTTCTTGCACCTGTTATATCCATCGGTTCAGGTAATACAGTTGGTCCTGAAGGTCCCGCAGCACAAATCGGTGGGGGAGTAGCAAGTAAATTAGGTAGTCTTGCAAATCTCTCTGATTCAAGAAGAAGAATATTTACTGCTGCAGGTGCAGGTGCGGCAATTGCTGCAATTTTTAATTCGCCTCTTGGAGGTGTTTTTTTTGCACTCGAGATTGTACTACTAAATGATTTTCAGGCACCCACATTTTCAGCGTTGATATTAGCTTCAGTTACTGCAAGTGCAATTTCGAGAATATTTTTAGGAAACGAAACTATATTTACTTTCCATTCACCAGACATTGGTGGCTATTCAAATTTTTACCTTTATGCAATTCTTGGTTTAGTAGCAGGATTTGTTTCTATTCTGTTTATAAGATATTCTAGTTCCGTTGAGCACTTTTTCAATAAAAAAATTTACGATAAAACTAAAATACCTCAATGGCTGTTAATGATTTTAGTTGGTTTGCTAATGGGAATTTGTGGTTACTTTTATAAAGAAATATTTGGAATTGGGTATACTGCCATTAACGAAATTCTTATTGGTTCTATAACCTGGAAAATAATTCTCATCCTGCTTCTTCTAAAGTTTATATTAGTACCTCTAATAATTCATTCAGGCGGATTTGGTGGTTTATTTGCTCCATCATTGTTTATGGGAGCCTGTTTGGGCTATTTGTTTGCAATTACTGTAAATTCAATTTGGGGACTCAATCTTGATCCCACAACATTTGTTTTAGTTTCTATGGGAGCAATGCTCGGTGGAATAAATACAATACCGATAACTGCTATTCTAATCATATTTGAAATGACTAAAGAATATAGCTTCATTTTACCTCTTATGCTTGCGGTGATAATAAGTACAACCATGGTTCAGATAATATTACGCGGTTCAGTTCATGTTAAACATCTTGAAGAACAAGGTTATCAGATTACTGGAGGTAGAGAGACTAACTTATTGAAATCTATATTAGTTGAGGATGTGAAATTAAGTGAAATAGAGCTTGTTCCTGATCAAACGCCTTTGCCGAAATTGATTGGTAAATTGATGGAAAGTCCTCATCATACATTCTACACAGTAAATAGCAGCAACGAAATAACAGGCACAATCACAGAAACCGAATTAAGACCTATTATAACTGAGTATGATCATCTTAAGGATGTTGTGGTTGCGAGCGATATTATCAATCCAAGAGTTGTAATAATACAGAAAAATGATAATTTGGATTATGTACTGAATCTATTTGGAAAATGGAACAGAGATCAATTTCCGGTGGTTGATACTCAGGGATCGAATAAAATACTTGGAGCTATTACACGCGAAGAAGTAATCTCCGTTTACAACAGAGAAAGCCTTAAAATCGACTTGGCAAATGGTTTATCGAAAGAATTAAAGACAATTCAACAATCGAATACAACGGCAAGAATAGCCTCAGGTTACTCAATCTGTGAGGAGTCGATTCCGTCACAGTTCCTTGGGAAAAGTCTTTCTGAGCTTCGGTTAAGAAACAAATTTAGCTTGGAAGTATTGATGATTAAACAGCATCAAGGATTTTTATCTGAATCAGGTAAGGAACCTGAAATTATCACACCTGATCCGACTCACAAATTAAAAAGAGGCGATATTTTAGTTTTATTCGGTATGGATCAGAAAATTGAGGAATTCAGAAAGTTTGCAAGAAGTTAGATTTTTGAAAAAATTCAATTTGTCCGATAATGTATATTATGTAAACTGATGTTTGCCCTGTTCTTGATCCTCTGCATTATATTCCACCAGACAGCTTCAAATAGATATATAAAATTAAAATAATTAGCACAAACCATATGACAGTGCTTTTCTTACGTCTTTGATATTTTCTTACACTATTAAATTTAATTCGCTTTCTTTTCTTGTTAAGTTCATCACGTTCCTGTTTATAAAACCTTGGAGTATAATCAAAAACACGATGTCTTGGTTTTTTCATTAACATGATTATTTAACCTCAACCAAATCGAATAAGGCATTTACAAAATCCTCGGAATCAAATTCCTGCAAATCATCAATATTTTCGCCAACTCCAATATATCTTACAGGAGTATTTAAATTAGCACAAATTTGAAAGATAACACCACCCTTAGCTGTTCCATCAAGCTTTGTAATTATTAATCCTGTCAGTTCGGTGACCTTGGAGAATTCATTAGCCTGACTAATAGCATTCTGCCCAACCGTTCCATCCAGAACCAAATATGTTTCCTGTGGAGCATCCTGGAGCACTTTTCCTATAGCTCTTTTTATCTTTCCAAGTTCATTCATGAGATTAGCTTTATTATGCAATCTGCCTGCAGTGTCAATCAAAACAATATCATAATTATTTTTGATGGCAATATTTACTGATTCATAAGCAACAGATGAAGGATCGGAACCCGGTTCTTTCTGTAAGATATTAGCACCGGCTCTTTCAGCCCATATGTCAAGTTGTTCACCAGCAGCAGCTCTGAATGTATCGGCCCCTCCAACAATTACTTTGAGTCCGTCTTTTTTGAAATTATATGCTAGTTTTCCAATTGTTGTTGTCTTCCCTACTCCATTTACACCAACAATTAAAATAACAATTGGTTTTGATTTTGTTTCGCGATAATATTTATTTTTTCCGACAGAATTATTTTCATTGATCGATCTGACTAATTCATCTTTTACAATTTTAATAATATTAAGTTCCGATCTATCATAATCGGTTTTTAGTGATCTTTTTACATTTTCAACTATATTTTCGGCAATTTCATAACCAATATCAGAGGTGATTAAAATCTCTTCTATTTTCTCTATTGTTTCATCATCGATTACTGCTTTTCCGGTAACTGTTTCATTTATTGCATCTACAAATTTCTTCCTGGTTTTTTTCAACCCTTTTTTGAGTTTAGCAAATCCGATGTTATTTAGAATTCCCATTTCCTTCTTTCTTTATATATTCGATTGCTCTGTAAATGTAGCCAAATAATGAAATAAAAATTAGTACAATACTTAAATAAAACGGGAATTGAAATAGAGAAGAACTTTTATCAACACCTATTAAAATCATTAGAATAACGAGACCAAGAACAATTACAGTAATTTTTCCAAGCATATTCGATGGCAATACTCTTCCGATTTTTTTTGATATAAAAATACCGCCAAGAAAAATCAAAACATCTCTTCCGATTATCATGTAAAAGTAGTAGTCTGGTATTTCATTTATCATAAACAATCTTATAACAATGGCTCCTAATGCAATTTTATCTGCAAGTGGATCTATAATTTTACCAACCTCGGTAACCTGGTTATACTTACGTGCAAAATAGCCATCAAGTACATCTGTAAAGGCTGCAAATACTGCCATACCCGCAACTATGGATCTAATGGTAGGTTCATAAAGCATACCTGTCAAAAACCAGAATGGCACGGCCATAAGCAAACGGAAAAAGCTTAAAAAGTTGGATGTTGTATATATTTCACTCTTGGTATACATTTTATTTTATGATTGCAAATTTTCCTATTTTTTCTTCGCCTTCATTACCTGAATTATCAATCATGACAGCTCTGTAAATATAAATCCCGCTGTTCAATAATTCTCCGTTGAAATTACGAAGATTAAAATCCACACCGCCATTCCCATCATTTTCTTCAACTTCACCGCACTTTGTACCATTGATAGTCCAGATAGTAATCTTCACGCTGTTGGGCAGATTAGCAAAAGTTATTTTTGAGCTAGCATCTACTATTTTCGCCGGATTGGGATAAACATAAACATCGGTTAAATTTTTAGCAAAACCAGTTAGCACAATATAACTTCCAGCACCGTCATTAATTTCAATATTTCCTGATGAAGATGAGGAGCGAATATTTTTCATTTGAAGAACATATTCTTTACCTATGGATCCGACCGGTTTTTGTCCTTTTAAATTTAGGTAAATTACTGCCGGATTATCATCATCAACAGTTACACCTGTAACTTTGTTTTCAGGACTAAAAGAATAATTCTCCTTATTTAATGCAGAGGTTTCATCAACCTCTTTGTTAAAAACTATTTTTATTAAGTATGGCGACTCGATATTAAATGTTGAAATAAAAAACTTTTGCAGTGTAATTGTAGTATCCATATTGAATTGAATTGTACTATCAGGTACCGGTGAGCCATATAGATCTTTTAGACTTTTCATAGATAACTGATTTGTTCCCAAAGGTATTTCATTCTTAAAGGTGATCAAGTAAGAATATTGACTCGCCGGTGAAATGGAATTTGGGTACTCTGCATTATTCAGCTTAAAAGATTCAAGATTCTCAACCGTGTTGTTCATTTTTTCAGAAAAAAACACAGCAACAGAATTTTCACTGGATGCCTTAACTGATAAAATACGACCGGGATTGTGAACAAATACTTTTATTGCAAGTGTGAGATCGGATTCCGGATTGAGTTTCACCGGATCATAAGCGCGTATAGAATAAAAATAATAAGTGTTATTATCTAAATTAGAATCCTTATACGAATTGGTATTCGTTGTGGCTATACTGTCTAATTCATTTATATTTTTCCCCCTGTAAATGTAATATTGATTAGCATTACCATCCCACGTTAAGCGAACACTGTTTGAATCAATAGCGTAACCATTCACGTTAAATGGTGTATTTGCAATTGTCGATACCGCAAACTCATAAAATTTAATACCCTGGCTTGTTGGGAAACCGACTTCAGGTACATCATTTAAATTCAGATCTCCAACGAAAACCGAGTTGGAATTAATATTTTCTTTATAAGAAATTATTTTATTTGTTCCCGAATCATATTTGGAAATGTAAGAGTAAGGAAACATAAATAAAATCAATTCATCTGATGAATCATTATCAAGATCTGCAAATCTTATGCTGTTCTCAGAAGATTGAAACGATGAGTTAAACTCCGTTGCAGCATCGATAAGTACCTGATCGTAGAGAACATTGAACTTATCTCCAAGCAGATTGAAAACGATAAGTCTGTAAAAAGGTGCAATATCCAGTTCATTTATCGAGTGTAATAAAACTGCCAACTCTTTGGTACCATCACCATCATAATCCCCTGCCGTTAAATATGCGGCTGAACCAAGAAATCCTGTGTTCACAACACTTCCCTGCCGATAATCGTGATCTCCATAAATATCATAGCTGAAAATATCACCATCCTGATCAACTGTCCAGAATTCCTTAGTTCCATTATTATCAATATCCGAAATTATTCCGAATGGAGAATCAATTATATTGCTGCCGGATGAAACCGAAGTGAAATTTCTTAGTGTGTCCGGGTTATTTGTATTAATCTTTAAATCGTTCATTATTTCCCAAACAACTATTGATGTATCATTATTCAAAGTAAGTAATTCTGTTTTGTTATCATTATCAATATCATCAGCAAGTATTGGCCAGCGGTTACCGGTCGATGTAGAGAATTTTTCTGTGAACTTATTTGAATTTGTTGAATTTTGTTCAAATATAAATGTGTTATAAACAAAATATGTTAGTAGATCTGTTAATCCATTATTATTAAAATCTCCTGATTCTTTTACTATTCTTTCTTTCAGCGAATCGACTTTTTCAAAAATATTTCCATTTAACTTAAACAATGTTGAGTAAGTTGGATTCGTAATTTCTCTCAGAAATATTTCTTGTAAAGATGAAGTAGTAATATTCAATGGATTTTCTAAAATATTTCCGGGTGGAAGTGAGAATGGCAATTCAGTTTCGCTTGCGTATTCAGCTTCGTACATGGTCGAAATGATAAAGTTCGTCCCTTCATTTTTTACAACCGTTTTTAATCCTACAAGATTTTCTGCTTCAAAATACACTTCGTAAGTAGTATTTTGCTGAACAACCTGTTTCGGAATAAATCCATAATGCAGTTGTCCAATAAACTGGTTGTTTGTTGTAAATCCATCTAGTGTGATAAAATTAAATTTGGTATCACCCGTTTTACGGAAATACATTCTAACTAAAGATGGTTCATCCGTATGCATTGATGCAAGAATTGTTGCTTTGTCTCCATAATATGATGGACCGACAAATAGCAGTTGTGCATCGGGCGGAGTTCTGTTAATGTAAAAATTTACCCGCTCTTCTGAGGTTCTGCCATTATTTAATGTTACTTCTAATCTTAAAGTGTAAACCGTATCAGGCAATGTTGAAATATCCAAAGTATAAATATCTTCGTCCGCAAATTGATTCCGGCTGTTTTCTATTAGAGTATTCCAGTTATCAGGATTAAATCCAGTTCCATAATAAAGTGAATAATTTATAAAATACGGTGATAGAATTGTTGCATTTATTTTTAGTTCATTTTCAAGAGTAGAAAAATCCTGTGTCGGGTGATTAATTTTTATCACCGAAGGTGCTACAACAGTTAATGCTTTTAAAAGATTTAACCTCCCTGCCCCGCTTCTTAAATCCCAGCCTGGTACGTCAATATCATCAGTTGTTGATTTTATTATCTGCTTAACTTCTTCATTATTAAAATTCCGAAGTGATAAAATTAAAGCTGCGGCAGCTGAAACGTGTGGAGTTGCTGCTGAAGTTCCGCTAATAGTTGCGTAGCTATTATTTCTTGCTGTTGTTAAAATCAATGAACCTGGCGCAACGAGATCCAGCGTAGAGCCATAATTTGAACTTGGTGCCACATAATCTTCACCATTTGAGTTACCAACTGAAATAACTTCTGAATAACCGGAAGGATAGTGTGGATCTGTAGAGCCTGAATTGCCGGAACTTCCCACCAGAACAACGTTCCTCGAATAAGCATACCGGATTACATCTCTCAAAACGAGAGAAAATGAAGCATCTCCAAAACTCATATTGATTACTTTTGCACCTGCCTGTACAGCATACAAAATTGCTGCGGCAACATCATCTTCTTCTCCGTAACCGGAAGGATCAAATGCACGAAGGTTAAGTAGTTTTATACTCGGAGCTACACCGGCAATTCCTGTGACGTTGTTTGTTTCAGCACCGGAAATTCCAGCTATATAAGTACCGTGTGCATTTTCATCATAAGGATCATTATCCCAACCCAGGTAATCTCCTCCGGAAGAATCGAACGGAAAACCGACTCTGTCTGTGAAATCCCATCCCATATAATCATCAATAAAACCATTATTATCATCGTCAATTCCGTTGCTTCTTTTATCTTTACCGGAATTATCTATTCCGTTTTCACCGGGATTGTAGTAAATCTTATTTTTAAGATCCAGATGAAGATAATCAATTCCAGTATCTATAATAGCGAGAAGTACAGTATCTGTTCCCATGGTTATATTCCACGCATCAAAGGCCTGAATTTTTTTTAACGCCCATTGCTCAGATACTAAAGAATCATTTGGTAAATCATCAAGCTGGTAGACTACGGCTTTTTCTATGTATTCGATTGATGGATCTGAATTCTGCATACCTAAGATGCTGCCTTCCGGAACTGAATCATCAAAAGTTACTTTTAGAATTCGTGAGAGAGTTTCATCACTTTTACCTAATCCTTTTGCCAGATAATTTAATGATTTGACCCCGTTCATTTTTGCCAGACTTACATTGGAATCCGAAAGCTTTTGAACATTAATCTTTCGGTTGATTTCTTTTTGGGATACGGAACTTTTGTATTTTATGAAATAAGTATTTTGACAATAAAGATTTGAAATGAAGAGTATCGTGAAGATGATAAGGATCCGAACGCTAAACTTCATAAATTTCCTTTTTGAAGTTCAGATCCACTGGCGTGGGATAACTACCGGAAAAACATGCGTGACAAAAATTATCTGCTCCGGCTTCTGAAACTGCATCGAGCATTTCTTCGTTAGTAAGATATTCAAGACTATCTACACCTAAGTATTTACCGATCTCTTCAATGTTGCTATTATATTTATATGCGATCAATTCATCTTTACTTGGAAAATCCATCCCGTAAAAACAAGGATGAGTAATCGGTGGAGAAGAAATTCTTAAGTGAATCGATAAGGGATTTGCTTCCCTGATGAGTTTAACAAGCTGCCTGGAAGTGGTTCCTCTAACGATTGAATCATCTACAATCACAACTGTTCTTCCCTCAAGAACACCCTTAACAGTGTTGAATTTAATTCTTACACCTATTTCGCGTTTACCCTGAACCGGTTGAATAAAAGTTCTTCCTATATAATGACTCCTGATCAAACCTATCTCAAGTTTGCATTCTACTCCCAACTTTTCCAATTCTGTCTGATAACCGAGTGCGGTTGTGTT
>Ga0315536_1000222_pt1 | contig 28626 bp, 28 predicted proteins | sample SalMarSW160230MG_FD_203093 | JGI IMG/M metagenome (GOLD analysis project Ga0315536, IMG submission 203093) | Salt marsh sediment microbial communities from the Plum Island Ecosystem LTER, Massachusetts, United States - Salt Marsh Sediment SW1602-30 ...
CGCCTACAGCCTTCAGCCTTCAGCCTTATTTATACACCAGCATCGATAATCCCGATGGATCAAAAATCTCATTTGCCGTCTCGAGCAATTCTGAAGAAGTGACTTTATCTATCTTTTTAGAGATATCTTCAATACTTTCAATTTTATTGAAGATCAGAAGGCTTTTCCCCAGGCTCAGCATCAGACTTTCATGGTTTTCATAACCTCTTGTAAGGTAACCCTTTATCTGGTTTTTGGCTTTAGTTAATTGTATTGAACCCAGCCTGATGGTGCGGAGCTTTTTTAGTTCAGACATTGCAATTGAGATGCTTTTATTAAGGAACTGGCTGTCAGTTCCAAAGTAAATTGAAAAGATCCCGGTATCGCAGTAAGGATTATAGCTCGATTCAACATTATATGCAAGTCCGTTTTTTTCGCGCAGCGATAAATTAAGTCTTGAATTGAGACCCTGTCCTCCAAGTATGTTATTAAGCAGAAACAATCCCATTCTGCGTTCATCTTTCAGGTCGTATGCGAGGTTTCCAATTATGCAGTGGTTCTGGAAGGTATCCTTCTTTTTAGTAAGGCTGGCAGGTTTGTATGACCATTTTTTTTCTGATCTGCCTCCCTTATGGTGTGTGATAACAGGTGAGAAGTAAGTTTTAAAAAGTTTCAGAATCTTTTCATCGGTTATATTCCCGACCGAACAAAAGACCATTTGTTGAGTGTTATAATTATTTGATATAAAATCAGATATAGTTTTTTTTGAGAATGATCTTACCGAATCAGGTGTGCCTAGAATATTTCTTCCGATAGGCTGATCTGAGAATATCAGTTCTTCAAAATCATCAAATATAAGCTCTGAAGGATTATCGAGATATGAATTAATCTCTTCAATAACGACATCTTTCTCCTTTTCAATCTCTTTTTCGGGAAAAACAGAGTTAAAGGTTATATCGCTTATTAGGTCAATGGCTCTCTCGTAGTCCTCCTTCAGGAAAGAAGCATATATGGCTGTTTCCTCCTTTGTTGTGTATGCATTTAGCTCTCCCCCCACATCTTCCAACCTGCTCAGGATATGATATGCTTTTCTTTTTGTTGTACCCTTGAACAGCATATGCTCAATGAAGTGGGCGATCCCATGTTCCAGCACTGTTTCATCGCGGGAGCCTGTGTTTATTATAAGACCGCAATGGGCAACCAGTCCTGGTATCCTGTGATGAACGAGTCTTATACCGTTATCGAGAGTATGAAGTAAGAGATCCATCTTAAATAAATAATGCGGATGCAAAGGTACCACTTCGGTAAAATGATTCCAAATAGATTTTTTTCACTTTAGTTTTTGGTAAGTCGGATTTGAGATATATATTTGCAGTCCGAAAAGGAGGTGCCATAGCTCAGTCGGTAGAGCAATGGACTGAAAATCCATGTGTCCCCGGTTCGATTCCTGGTGGCACCACACCCTTAAATTGTAACTCCCGCAAAATCAATGCTTTGCGGGAGTTTTATTTTAATTAGGTGTCGACTTTGTTGACGGATTTTACAACGTTCACGTAATCAATTACATACCTAGCTATTTTTAATGCTGAAGCAAAATCCATCATGAACAAAAGTAGAATTTATTCCCCTTTTATTATTTGTTCTTCAACGATTTTAAGTTCAAATGGTAATTGACCTGATTTGAGGATATTGACAAGATCGTTCGCTTCCTCTAGAGTAAAATCTCCTGTAATTTCAGTATTTCCTCCGGAAATTTCCGCCATTACCCTCGGGTAGGATCTGACATAACCGTTAAGAACAATTGCTATACATCGGTTGACATTTTCTCGTGTTATTCTGGCCCAGGTTCTAGCTCCTTCACTATCCATTATAAGGTCGATTTTCACTCCTGAGTTAGTAGATTCTGTAATCGTTTTCGCTGAAATAATTGCACTTCCATCAAGAGGAGCTTTCCTATCCTGAGTTGTCACTTTGATTGCATGGAGTCCATATAATGTTTTTGAAGGATCGTATTTATACGGTTTCTGGCTCCACACTAACTTAAGTTCGCGAGGCAACAAAGCCTTTATTTCTGGCATATTCATATATCTGTTAACAATAGCCGTATCTTTTTCGCTGGCAAGCCCTATCATACATGAAGGTAATGGCTCACCCTTAGCAGTTATCCTGGGTTTTAGTATTCCCAACAATGGATTTTGAGCGATAAATTTATCCTGGGTATTAACATTTTTAATATCAGCAACTGTCTTCATTTCTCTAAGCAAATTATTTGCTTTCGATAGATATCCCATGATTTCCGAATTCTCATATGTTTCCCAGAATTCCAATCTGGCGTAGCCAGTGATTATTTCTTTAATCGAGGCTATTTTACTTGTGTCAGCTTTGGATATAGTTAACGAGATTTGATTCGCAGTAACATCAAGTTTCATACTTTTTTGAGGGATTCCAAAAGATTTATTCAGCCTCTTAATAATTATTCCAGCGGCTGTATTCATATCATTAAGGGGTATAACAGAACTTATTGATTCAGGAACAACTGTGACTTTAAAATCAAAGTTTTCTTTCGTCGCACATTCTCCGAAAGAAAATACTATAATGATGATGGCAACAATAATAAATTTTGCTTTCATAAGAGTAATTTTTAAGTTAAAAAATTGTCACCTTCCAGGGGGAAGGGAAATAATGAAAATGGCAAGAGATTTAACTTAAAACCGGCAGATCGCCTTTGTCACCTACGGAAAGAGTATTATATAACCTCCAGAGAAGTAATGGTTCAATGGTCAGTCTTGTCTTTTGATTATTTATGAAATTTTGAACTGTTCTACTATTGTAATTTGATAATTTATACAGTAATGAAAATGGATTAAGGCATGTGTTTTGTATATCAAAATGAGAGAACATTTGAAGATCAGGTAAACTGAAATAGTTGCATATAAGTGCGTTGTCTTGACTTAATTTACTTCCAAATACTAATTCAGTTTGTGTAGTAAAATTTTTTGAAGATGGATAATGATTTCCTTGAATATTTGAATAAGAAAATACAAAAAGGGAGAATATAATTATGAAAAATATAGTTCTAAGGTCTTGGTTTGTATCTTCTTTATAATTTCCCATGAATCAAAGTTAAATAATTGTTTTGACTTTTTTACGTTTAATCAAAGGCTTTTTCTCTAAGTCTTAAGTCTTTTAATCAAAATTTCGTGGTTCCAGTTATAAATTAGCCTTATATAATTTCTTTAATGGAGTAATTTTGCAAATTTCGGTAAAATGTAAAATTTTCTGTTGCACCACAAACTCAAATCATAACCCATTAAAGATCAATAATCTTCAAGGGGTTTTAAATTTCTTGTTGACGCTTTCGTTGATAGTTTTTGCAATGAGCACATATTCAGAACAATAGGCGACAGTGAATAAACTTGACTTCAATTCATTAATAGAATATCTTTGATTAAATATTAATGTAACCCTGAAAGTGGTTTTTATCATTAACTAGTGCATTTTAAAATAAATACTTAAAGATCATCATTTTAACTATTCAAAGCAATGAAAATTTCTTTATGGGCACAATTGCTGGTAATTAATAAATACTTAAAAATCATTCTGATTTTAATTGTTGTTTTATTTTTCTCCTGCAAAAACAAACAGAAACAAAACTCAGATGAAGAGCTCCAGCAGAAGGCTATCGAGATATGTGAGAATAATATCATTATTGATTCTCATATTGACTGGCCTGAATGGGTACTTGATAATCCGGAGGATATTTCAGTACAAACCACTAGAGGCGATTTTGATCTTGTTAGGGCCAGGAAGGGAGGTCTTGATGCCGCACTTTCAGTGGTTTATATAAATTCTGCTTTTAATGTCGATAAAGGACGCATAAGGGTCGATTCAATGATTAAGGTTATTAGGCATTATCCTGATAAGTATCCTGATAAATTCGCGCTGGCACTTTCTCCGGCAGATGTCAAAAGAAATTTTATAAATAAAAAGTTTTCATTGATACCCTGCCTTGAAAACGGCTCTCCCATCGGTGAGGATCAGGTATATTTAAAATACCTTAAAGATCAAGGCATTGCTTATATTACTCTTTGCCATAACAGAACAAACCAGATAAGTGATTCAAATTTAGACACTCTTCATAGAAAATGGAATGGTTTAAGTCCGTATGGTATTGAATTAATAAAGGAATTGAACCGTCTTGGGATCATGATTGATATCTCGCATTCTTCTGACAGCACAGTTTTTCAGGCAATAAGATTATCTGAGGCTCCAATAATTGCTTCACACTCATCATGTAGGTATTTTATTCCGGGATTCGAAAGGAATCTGTCAGATAATCAGATTAAAGCAATAGCAAAGAAAGGTGGAGTTGTAATGGTGAATTTTTGTGCTGAGTACCTCGATTCAGTTTGTCATAAAAATACCGATGAAGTTCTGAACTTATTGGATTCAAAGAAATTAAGTTATGACTCAGAGGCGGGGAATGATTTAATTATGGAATATGGAAAGACACATAGATTGTTTTCAGATTCTAAACAGGTAGTCAACCACATAGAACATATAATTAAACTTGTAGGAATAGACTTTGTAGGGTTGGGTTCTGATTTTGACGGTATAGGACCTTCAAAGCCCTCAGATGTTACTGATGTATCCGGTTATCCTGTAATAGTATTTGAGTTACTAAAACGAGGTTATTCAGAGAAAGATATTAAAAAGATATTATCTGGTAACTTCCTCAGAGTTTGGAATAATGTAATTGAAATTGCTGCTTCTTTAAATAAGGAATAGGGTTTAGATAATAAGTCTATAGTTCTATCTGAAAATCTTTTAAAGAAAGGAGTATTACAATGAAACTAAAAACATTATTGATTATTAAAGCAATTGTTTGCTTGTGTCTTGGAATACCTATACTAGTAGTTCCAAATTTCGTATATTCAATTTTTGGGGCAACTCTGGCAGCAGGTGGTGTTTTTGCAGCCAGGGAATATGGCGCATCTATGATGGGTAATTTAATGCTCACATGGTTTGCCAGAAACTCACAGGAGTCTGAAGCAAGATGGGCGATAGTCCTAGCCTTATTTGTTTATGATGCAGTAGGATTTGTAGTGTCTCTGATTGCTATCTTATCAGGTGCGATAAATCCACTAGGATGGCTGGTTGTAGCCCTCTATTTACTCTTAGCATTAGGTTTTGGATATTTTCTACTTCCGAAACAAAAGTCCGCATAGGAGAATTAAAAATAACAAGAAACAATAAATCCTGCAATATCAATACTTTGCGGGATTTTTATTTATAAGGATGCCGTAATTGGTGCTGGAAAGCAGATTTTCTTATTTGGCAGAAACAGATTCAACGACCTCACTTAGCTCTTTTCCAGCCACTCCCATAACTTCCGAGATAATGCCACCAAACATTTTACCCAAAAGTCCAATGTTGAGTTTAGAAACAAAAACCTGTCCTTTCCTGTCTTCGTAGACTCCAAGCCCTAACGGCATGAATGCAGCAACACCCCTATTCTTATCTTCAGCAAGAATTTTAAAAGCATGGAGCGGATTGCAGATGTTTACACTACAAACTCGTTCAAGGGTTACGAAGGCTTCTGTACTTTTTTGATAGTCATTCACAACCAAAACTTTCCAATCCTGTTTTTTCTTGAGAGTTTCACTCAAAACTGTAATAGTTTCGTTATAGCTCAGTTTGCTTTTGAACTTAACCAGCATTAATAAAGGCATAGTGAACCATACAATAAGCCCCATTATGACCATCCCGGACACCCAAAGTACCGCAAGTATTATGCTCATTTTACTTCCTCCTGTCTCTTTTAAAGGCGATATTTTAATGCAATAGTCAAAGTTAAATCTTGTAAAAACCGAAATCAATTTTATACATAAGAGCATAGATACTAATTTCGCGAGATTTAGATTCTAATTTTATAATTTCTACTGAAATTGATCTGCTGTATAACTTACTGTCCTGGTTTAAAGAAAGGAGCTCATTATAATTATCATCAAAATATTCCCTTCATTATGTACCTAGCGGAGGCTTAATACTAATTTGATCCATCAAAGCAAAGCGGTCAGAAACACCCCAATGTTCAGTGAGTTTATTATTTTTGAATCGCATAATATCTATTATTGTAATTTTGAACCTTTTACCTGTTGGCGGCATCGGACCAAACTGTCCTGTGTGAGTACCTTGAGCTGTCATCCGTCCCCATACTTTATCACCATCAATTACAAGTTCTTCTATGCTCAGAGAAATATCTGGGAAAGCATTATGAAGTTTATTGATTGTATTTTTAACTCCCTCCACATTTGGGGGATTAGATCCATACTGGTGTTCGATAAAATCGGGTGAAGAATGCTTATCAAATACTGTTAAATCTCCCTTGCTGAATCCATCTTCAATCAGAATGCGAAATAACTGTTCATTTGAGTCCATGATTTTCCGGATTTTATAAAGTAATTATTACTACAACAACTTTTTAATTGAATTGTTTTCCTTGAACCTTTGACCTGGAAAATTGTTTTATGTCCTAAAACTATGTCGAATTTTAATATATGATTGTAATTGACATTTCTTTATTTCAAAACTGAAAACATAAATCATCTGTTTTAAATTTCAATATAATAAATAATCAGGCTGCTTTTTTGTTTGAGAATCAATGCATTATGGATACAGAAATTATAAATGAAAAAGTAAATTGGGGCACCGTTATAATAGGTGCCGGACAGGCAGGTTTAGCTGCAGGGTATTATCTGCGTAAAGTGGGTGAAGATTTCGTAATTATTGACGCTGTAAAAAATGTTGGTGATTCCTGGCGTAGGCGCTGGGATTCTCTGCGTTTGTTTACCCCATCACAATATGATAGTTTACCTGAATTACCTTTTCCCGCCAGGAGAGGCACAATGCCTTCAAAAGATGAGATGGCGGATTATCTGAAGAAATATGCCGGGCAATTTAAGTTACCTGTCCGACTGGATGAGAAGGTAAATCATCTCTCCAGGGCACAATCAGGATTTGAAATTGTTACATCTAGAGGGATTTTGAAATCCGATCGGGTTATTATCGCGACAGGAACAAATCCGCTGCCACGTATCCCTGAATTCTCCAAAGATGTTGATAAAAGCATTTATCAGATTCACTCCTCCCAATATTTTAATCAGGATTCATTGCCATCAGGCAATGTTCTTGTGGTAGGGGCAGGAACTTCTGGTGTGGAAATAGCTATTGAACTTGCAAAAAGCAGACATACTTTTATTTCAGGAAATCCTACCTTTCATATTCCTGATCCGGTTTTTCGTTATGCTGGAAGATTATACTGGTGGTTCATCAGCAATATTCTTACAGTAACTACACCTATTGGACGTAAAGCTAAAAAAAGTATTGTAAAAGGAGGGGGACCACTGGTCAATGTCTCAGTTAAAGATCTTGAAGCTGCCGGTGTTGAGCGTCTCCCTCGTGTGGCGGGAGTTGAAAACGGACAGCCAAAGCTTGAAGATGACCGGATAATCTCTGTTTCTTCGATAGTCTGGGCAACCGGTTTTAAACCGGATTTTTCCTGGATAGATCTGGATATTACGGATAAAACAACTGGATGGCCAATAACGGAAAGGGGAGTTTCCCCAAAGATTAAGGGGATGTACTTTGTGGGAATGTTATTTCAGTACGGTCTTACCTCAGGTCTTGTAGGAGGTGTTGGGAAAGATGCTGCTTATATTGTCAAACATATTCAACGACACTCAAAAGTTATCTGAAATTTATAAGAGAAGAATTTATCTTTTATAAAGGACCCTTAAAGCCCTGGTAAAAGATGAAGGGATACAAGACTGGTGAGATTCTCCGGGAAAAACTTGTGACTCAACAGTCAGACCAGGATAATTCCTTGATTTCAATAATTTAACCATCTTTTTAACATTGGCTGTCACTAATGGGTTCTCTTCTCCGCCAACACTCATGAAAAGATTCGTATGCAGGTCTTTATGCGATGATGAATAATCACTTTCATTAAATATTTCTGAATTGAAAAGTTCAGCATCAAACCGGTTAAAAACCGTCACCAATAGTTTTATTATAAAATCCAGTTAAAGTGAGCAACTGATACTGTTGCAAACTGAACAACTCAATCCGGAATAAAGTGAATAATTAGGGTTTTTGTATTTTAATAAGGGATATTTATTAGAACTTTGGAATGTTAGAGCTACCTTTAATGAAATAATTGCGAATAGGACATCTTGCCAGTATAAAACAAAAGACAACAAAGCCAGAATCATGAATAATGCGATTATTGATATTAAAGATTTAACTAAATTATACGGGAAAGCAAGAGGAATTGATAATATAAACCTGGAAATCGGTGAAGGAGAGATCTTTGGTTTTATAGGGCCTAACGGAGCTGGTAAATCAACCACAATACGGATTTTAATGAACATGATCTTTCCGACAGGCGGCACTGCAAAAATCATGGGAATGGATGTGGTCAGGGAAACAAAAAAGATCAAAAGGCAGGTTGGATATATACCATCAGATGCCAATGCATATTCTTCCATGGATGTTCATGAGTTTCTAAGCTACTGTATCCGTTTTTACAGGGTTCATAACGGAGACCAGTGGATACATGAGCTCGCAGGATTATTTGAGCTGGACCTGAAAAGAAAAATATCAGATCTTTCAATGGGTAACCGTAAGAAAGTATCTATAGTACAAAGCATGCTTCACCACCCTAAACTTCTTATATTGGATGAACCAACAACCGGGCTTGATCCTCTTATGCAATCAATTTTTTTCGACCTGTTACGTACAGAGAATCGAAAAGGAATGACTATTTTTTTCTCCTCACATATACTCGGTGAGGTTCAGATGCTGTGTAAAAGAGTGGCTATCATCAAAGAAGGTAAAATCATTAAAGTTGAGAATATTGAGACTCTCAGAAAGAAGCAATTAAAAAAAGTTAATATCGAGTTTGCAGAAGAAAGAAAAATGGAGAGCTTCAGCATCCCTGGCATTGATGGTTTAACCTCAGGACCCGACAATATAATTACATTTATGTATTCTGGTGACATAAATGAACTTATCGGTATATTATCAGGGAATAAAATAAATAACCTCATGATTGAAGAACCTTCACTTGAAGAGATTTTTATGCATTATTACAAATTATAGGGCAGAGAATAGATGAACAGGAACCTATTTTTAAAAGAGTTTGAAAAAAACTCACTGAGTCTTATTATATGGACCGTTGTAATAACGATATTCATTTCGGTTACTATGGCTGTTTACCCTGTATTTTTAAAAAACCAGTCAAAAATCATTGGTATTATGAACATTGTTCCCAGCGAATTGCTTCAGTTTAAAGGCATTTCAAATACGAAGGATTTTCTATCTGTTCTAGGGTTTTATGCTGTCAATAATATCATTTACATGATGGTTCTGGGGAGTATCTATGCTATTGTACTTTCTTCAGGTATCCTGCTTAAGGAAGAATATAACAAAACGGCAGAGTATCTTCTTACACGGCCTCTTACCCGAGGCGAAATTTTTATAAGCAAACTGACAGTTATCGGCCTGAATATATTTTTATTGAATCTTGTTACGTCTGTTGCAGGATTAATTTGCCTGGAACTGGTTAAGAACGAACCATTCAGCATCAGGGCTTTCTTAATTCTTTCTCTTTACAGTCTGTTACTGAATATCCTGTTTGGTACAATAGGACTCTTTTTGTCAGTCCTGGTTAAAAGACCAAAGCCAATAACAGCCTTTAGCATAGGTCTGGTTCTGATATTCTATTTTATTTTCACCCTTTCAAAGATCACAGAAGGGATTGCAAAAATAGGATACCTCAGTCCTTTCAGGTATGTCAATACAGATGCAATCAATCCGGCATATGGTATAGATTTCTGGCACCTGGCATATTTTATCGGATTATCAGTGTTACTGACAGGGCTCTCGTACAGGATTTATAAACGGAAGGATATTTATATATAACTATCTAATCTATCGCTTTTGCTCTTTCCAAATTCAACCTTTTGGGGGTATTTAGCGCCACCGCTTTAAATGTAAATCCATGCCTCTTGAAAAATCAAAAAAGGACTAATAATTTTAAGTAATTTTTGGTTAAAAAAGAATTTTTCTGATGTTTTATAATAAGTTTTCTATGATAAAAGGCTAAGAATTATGTCTTTGGGATTAAATCTTATCCTTTTAAACCTTCTGTTTGTCAAAACAGCATCTTCCTGAATATTAAATATATTGGTTCTCTATCATTCAGATAATTAGCGATATAGAATAATACATGACCTGGAAATCCATATCTTTCCTTGATTTTTGGTAAATATTGATCAATTTTTGACAAATAACGTTTTTCTGGTTATCAGTTGTTTTTTATTGTAAATAATCTGGTATATTTTATTGACGAAGTGCTCCTGGGACTCTCTAATTTTGCCACTAATTGGACTCTAGCTGCTTGACAGAAATCTTTTTAAGTTTATTTTTAACCTGTAATATAAACTCCTGGACATTACTTAAGAGATAGAAGTGTAATTACAGGCAAAATGGATAGTGGATTATGATGAGAAATTTGCAGGACAAATGATATTTCAACCAACAGGAGGAGTTTATTGGATTCCAGAATGGGATTTAATTATTACAGAAAAAATAACTTTTAAAGATGTTAATACATATTGAAATGAAAACAGCAGGAGAAATGCTTGATGAGCGACTGACTATTCAGGATGGTGTTCTTAAAGGAGCGCGGATAACGATCTCCGAATCAGTAGCAAAGGAATTAATGGAAGATTACCATTCTCAGTTTAGTCATAAGATAGAACTGCCGGATGAAGAAGAATCAAAAATTTGCTATTCAGGTAATGAAGTCTCATCTAAATAAGCATTAATACATCTTTGGCAAATTAATTTCCTATATTTCATTACATTTAACCCCGGGGTTCCGGCAGTGACTAAATTTTATAACTTTAAACGATTAACTATGTTTTTCGTTTTTTTAATTATGCAGGCGGTTTGTGATGCCCTGCTCCCTGACTTGTTCTTTGGTAAAAAGTCGCAATTATTGGTTGAATTCAGGAAATTAAATTTAAAATAGAATCAGAGAACTATGCAAGTTACAGTAACCAGAAAGGATACCAAATTTTCCCCTGACCCCAGCAGGGTCATCACCCGATTTTTTAATATTTCCAATGAAAGAAGCAAGTATGTTATCAGCAATGTACTGGCCATGTCTGAAAGTGAGGTATATACAACATTAAATAAGGTGTTGAGAGGTTATTCCAGGCGTCATAGAAATATCTCATTGATATTTGAAATGCATTTTAATAACCTGTATGGCCTGTTTGATGAACTGGGAATAAAACCAGGCAATGTTAATCAATCACATAAGCTGCTTATTGGTGCATATTTCACAGTGGAGTATTCCATTGAATCGGCAGCTTTTTTTAATCCATCCATCGTGGAAGATCCCTACCAGTCGGAATTAGGACCTGATGAGAAAAGAGTGATCTTAAGTTTCAGGGCAACTGGCGAAGGACACATTTCCTCCATTGTTTTTCGTTCGGGTATCATTGACAGGAACAATAATCTTATTTTTGAACCTGTCGGCAAAATGCTGGCAGAAGCAGAGCGAATCAAAAGGCATACTTACAATAAAGAATCATTTATCAGAAAGCTGGATGAAATGCATGATTCCGACAATAAAATTTCCCCGGTCTTTGTATTGGAAAAACTGGCCGGCAGTTTTACTTATGACGAATTGAAAAGGGCTGTGGAAGAAACAAGAAAAACACTTCAACTAACGGCAGATAAAGAATTAATAGTTAATCAAATGATGTGGCTGGCTAAATCACACTACGAGCTTGACTTTTCACTTGATTCGGCAATTTCCGAGAGAGTTATTTTCCCAATATCTGAAACTGAAAGAAATGGCATTGAAGATGCACGTTTTGTTAAATTCACAGAGGATAATGGTGAAGTGAGTTACTATGCTACCTATACTGCTTATGATGGCATATCTATATTACCAAAGTTACTTACAACCAAAAATTTCTATCATTTCAAAGGGTTGCCCATTCATGGCGAACTGGCACAGAATAAAGGAATGGCATTGTTTCCAAGAAAGATCAATGGTAAATATGCGATGCTGTGCCGGATTGATGGCGTGAATAATTATATAGCTTATTCTGATAATATTAATATCTGGCGCGAAGCCAAACTAATTCAGACACCAAAATTTTCCTGGGAACTGGTAAAGGTTGGAAATTGTGGTTCCCCTATCGAGACGAAAGAAGGTTGGCTTGTAATTACACACGGAGTAGGCCCCATGAGGGAATACGTATTAGGAGCATCATTATATGAACTTGATAATCCTGAAAAAGAGATTGGCAGGCTAAAGACACCTTTATTGTCTCCCAATGCTGAAGAAAGGGAAGGTTATGTGCCTAACGTTGTTTACTCTTGCGGTTCAATTATCCACAATGGTAATCTGATCGTTCCTTATGGCATTTCAGACTACGCATCTACTTACGCTTCGATTAATTTAACTGAACTCCTGAATGAACTTAAGAACTAAAAATAGCAGAAGAATTGATAATTACTGCAACTTTAACCTCTGCTTCCTTGAAACGTAAACACTGAAAGATCAATGATTTGCAAATGATATTTTGCCAATCTAAGCAAAGCTTGCGGGTTTTTGTTTTTATAATCGCCTTCCGAATAACCTTTTTAAAAATGACCTTTTTTTAGGTTTGGCTTTCTTCGACCCATTATCAAAATTTATTTTCTTATTTTGAAAAAGATCAAAGAATTTGTCAATAATATTATCTTCTTTAAAATCAGGGCAATCAAGTGCACTCTTCATTTCAGGTGACAAATCAGGGAAAGGTTTTATTAATTGTCCCATTAGCACAGGATTCATCTGTACTTTTTTTAGAGTTAATGCTACCAGTGGTAATGCAAGAGCACTTCCGGAACCATCTGAGCCATTGTTGAAATGAATTGCATTTGTTGAGGCCCCGACTCTGCTTATAATAACCAGTTTTGGATTAAATGCTGCAAACCAGGCATCTGCATAATTCTGTGAAGTTCCTGTTTTCCCGGCGAGTGGCAGATTAACACCAAAAACGTTGCTCATTGAAACTCCGGTTCCTTCCATGATTGCTTTTTGTAACATTGCACTCATCAGGATACTTGATCTCTCAGTCATTATTCTTTCTTTAGCTTCATTGAATTTATTTTCATAAATAATTCCTCCATCAGGTGTTTCGATTGATATAATGCTTTGCGGAGTTATTTTATAACCTCCGTTTGCAAATGTTGAATAAGCAATAGCTGCTTCAATAATGTTTGCTTCAGCGGTCCCTAATGCGAGCGACGGAGTGTTATTCAGTGTAAAGGAAAATCCCATTTTTTTCCACAGTGAATCAAGCTTTTCGAAATCAACATTTAAAAACAACCTAAAAGTCGGGACATTCATCGACTTGACTAAAGCACCTGCAACTGAATACCTTCCGCCATAGGAATAATCATAATTTTCGGGACTCCAGTCCCCAAACCCCGAGAGGATAATAGAATCATTATCAATATATTGACATGGTTCGATCCCTTCTTCAAGGGCCTCAGCATACAAGACTGGCTTGAAAGCTGAGGCAAGCTGCCTGCGGGCATAAATCTGATCGTAGGGCTGGGATTTAAAATCAATACCGCCTACCCATGCTTTGACAGCACCCGATAAGGGATCTATGGCAAGCATCCCTGCATGTAAAATCAACAAAGCCTGCTTCATGCTGTCACCAACTGAAATTGAATCGGTACGGGAACCATCCCAGTCAAAAATTTGCCGGACATTAATCTCTTTCTCGCGATGTGTCAGGTTAAGCCTTTTAAGTTCTCTGTCAGCTATTTCTCTGATCAGTTTTTCTCCTGAAGATCCCTGATATTGCTTCCACAATCTTTTTTGCATAACTGACAGATGATCATGAAAAGATTCAACAGCGTAGTTTTGAAGAGAAAGATTCAAAGTCGTTGTAATAATCAACCCGTCTTCTTCAACATTCCATTTTTTACCTGTCAGAGAATCTATTTTCTGCAGTATCTGTTCAGCATCATATTTGACCCGTACCAGAAAATAGTCAGCTTGACTTCCAGCTTCAATGTTTGCATAATTTTGATTCAATGGCAGCTTACTAAGTGAATCTGCCTCTGATGGTTTAAGGTATTTGTACTTTTCCATTTGACTCAAAACAACATTCCTTCTTTTTATTGCATTTTCAGGATGAATACGTGGGTTATAAAAGGTGCTTGCCTTGAGCATACCAATCAAAGTAGCCGATTCTTCAAGGTTCAGGAGTTCAACTTTTTTATTGAAGTATCTTCCTGCTGCAGCTTCAATACCAAAAATATTTTCTCCGAAAGAAACGGTATTCAGGTAAAGTGTCAGTATTTCTTCCTTGCTGAACGTTTTTTCGAGACGACGAGCCAATACTGTCTCTTTTATTTTGCTAACGGGAATAGTCAACAGGCCAAAATTTTCCCGACCAAACATGTTTTTAGCCAACTGCTGGGTAATGGTACTTCCACCACCTGAACTTTTATTGTTAAACAGAATAGATTTAAACAGAACCCTGAATATGCTCCTCGAATCAATACCATTATGCTCGTAGAAACGGGTATCTTCTGTTGCAATCAACGCATTTACAAGATGTGGCGGAATCTGTTCGTAGGAAATATTTGTCCTGTTTTCAGAAAAGAACTTACCAATAAACTCACCTTCGGCAGATAATACTATTGATGCTGTTGCATTCTTATAATTCATCAGCTCCTTCCTGTTCTGCAGATGTCCAAATGTTCCGCAGTATATAAATAATATGAACATAACTGGCAACGCAATAAGAACCAGGAGTGCTGCGAGTATAATCTTTAGTCTCTTTTTCATTCTATAAAGGTAGTTCAGTACTTAAAACGTTACAAAGCTCTTAATGTTATTTAATTATCACTTTGGGGAAATTATGCTTACCGCAACTTCTCATCTTTCTTAATTAAGAGAATAATTCTCATATAAACTCCGTTATCTAGCATAGTCTTTATTGATGAATATATATATTAAATCAAAAGGGTTATACCTGGCTCTGTTAATTACTGGATGTCAGCTACTTACTACTTACTGCTCCAAAGAAATTTATCGTGAACCGTCGTTTCATAACATCGAAAGCAAGAATGAAAAGAAAAAGCTGAAAGATTTTATGGACGGAGGCACTGAAAAACGGATAAATACTAAAAATACCAGTGCTGATGAAATCATTAAAACCGCTCAACAATACCTTGGTGTTCCCCATTGCATGGGTGGAGCTACTATGAAATGCATTGATTGTTCCGGATTACTGGTAGCGGTTTTTGCCAAACACGGCATTCACCTACCCCATAACTCGGAAGAACAGGCCAGGTATGGGAAAAAAATAACCCGAATGAATGAACTTTTAAGAGGAGATATGGTCTTTTTTATCAGATCATATAAAACAAACCAGTTCATCACTCATTCGGGCATTTATATCGGGGATAATAAATTTATCCACACTTCCTCCAAAAAGGGCGTTATCATCACTTCAATAAACGATCCCTGGTGGAGTGAAAAATTTATTTTCGGAACAAGGGTGTTTGATTAATTTACATAGTTTATTCCGGTTGAAGGTGTTCAGGGTCATTGGCCTTTCCATACAGCGTAACAATCCGGATAATAACATTAGTTGCGGCAATCATACTTTCCAGAGGAATATATTCAAATTTTCCATGAAAATTATGTCCACCGGTAAATATGTTCGGACATGGAAGACCCATATAGGAAAGTCGTGATCCGTCAGTTCCTCCCCTTACAGGGATGATTTTAGGCTGAATTCCCAAATCTTCGATGGCTCTTCTGGCAATTTCCAGGATGTGAAATACAGGTTCAATCTTTTCACGCATGTTGAAATACTGATCCTGTATTTCGAGCTTCACTGTTCCGGCTGGATACTTACGATTTAGCAGGTTCGCAATATCTTGCATCAGGACTTTTTTATAGTCAAACCTACTCCGGTCGTGATCGCGGATGATGTATTCCATGACCGAATTTTCGACTGTCCCTTCCAATTTAATAATATGAAAAAAGCCTTCATAGTTAGTGGTAAATTCCGGCCTTTGTTCAACAGGAAGCATGTTAATAAATTCGTTGGCCACCAGGAGCGAATTGATCATTTTGTTCTTAGCCGATCCAGGATGAATATTCCTGCCCTGTATCAATACCCTAACCTTTGCGGCATTGAAGTTTTCGTATTCGAGTTCTCCGATTTCACCACCATCCATGGTGTATGCATACTCGGCACCGAATTTCTTAACATCAAAAAAGTCCACTCCTCTGCCAACTTCTTCATCGGGAGTAAATCCGACTTTTACAGTACCGTGTTTTATTTCAGGATGTGAAACAAGGTGTTCCATCGCTGTTATTATTTCGGCAATGCCTGCTTTGTCGTCGGCACCCAGCAAAGTAGTTCCGTCTGTTGTAATTATGGTTTGTCCTTTATACTGCTTTATTTCAGGGAAATCAGACGTTTTAAGCGTTACCCCGGTACTCTTATTCAACAAAATATCTTCGCCGGTATAATTATTCACAATTTGTGGATTCACATTTGCTCCCGTAATGTCGGGACTGGTGTCCATATGTGCCAAAAAACCGATGACCGGTACATTAGCTTCAACATTTGAAGGCAATGTGGCCATCACATAACCCTTTTTATCCAGGGAAATATCAGTTAATCCCGCATCTTTTAAATCGTCAGCCAGCATTTTAGCAAGGTGAAACTGTTTTTCTGTGCTTGGAAACCGGGTTGAATCCGGATTCGATTGAGTGTCTGTTTTAACATATCTTAAAAAACGCTCTAATATTTTTTCCTTCATTGTATACTTTATTTTTACTTTAAAAATAGTGATTATTTACTCGATGAAACAGATATGTTATCAGCGAAACCAGTTTACCTTGAACTGCTTTTATTCGAGGTGTGGAAAGTCAAAATTATTCTAATCCGCATGCAGCCTTACGCCAGATGCTTGAAGCTTAATGGTTCTATATCTCAATACTGCTCAGTTCTTTTGTGACCTTATAGTTATACTCGGGATATTCATAAATGGGTACACGAGGCTCAGTCTGGCCAATACTGTAACCAAACAAGCCATCATATTCTTTTGGTTCTTCACCAAGTTCCTCAAGCTGTCGCAGGTATTCATGAATGGATTTTGATTCAATTATGATCATCTTTCCCAGTTTATTTATAATAGGGCTGTGATTTCTGGTGATATCGTGATCAAACTGAAGCATCCGCCGTCCATATCTTGTAATTCCTACAACGCGGAAAGTTAGACTTTTACCAACAGCCGGCAGGTTCAGGACATTTCGGTCAGTACCCAGGAATGGCAGAGTGGCAAAGCGGCGAAGTGCATTTATTCTGTCAACTATACTCTCTGCGTTTTCAGGGAATTGCCGGATTGTCTCGTAATGTTCGCTCTCGATTTTACCGATGACCTTTTCTTCAAGTTGCTCCTGCACTACCCTTGCATTGGGTGTAAAATTGAAGTTGTTTTCCATGTAACCCTTTACTGTGAATGTATAATAGGGGAGAATCCCAACATCGTTGAGTACCTGTCGCAGCTTTGCAGTATGTCCCCTTCTGGAAGCTGCTGTGGCAAAGACCAGTTGATTTGTAATAATCCATCCGGCGCTTATCAGATTTTGAAGAGCTAATCTGACTTCGGGTGTGACCTCCATTGGTGACTGGAAATGGGTTTGAATGATAAATTGACTAATGCTTATTTTTTGCGCTTTCTTTTTGAAATCGCCAAGAATTTTAACTAATTCAGGAGTTACTCTCTGGGGGAGATAGACCAGCATTCTTGTACCAAGCCTTATCCTTTGTATTTCAGCAAATTTCTCTCCTTCAGCTCTTTCTTTATTTTGTATATGTTTATTTCTGGCCATGTCATAAATCGCATCCAGCATATTTTTAAGGGTCTGATCTGAGCTCATCAGGGCATCTCCTCCTGTTATCAGTATATCCCTGAGTTGAGTGTCTTCCTCGAAATATTTAAGCAGTTTCTTAAGTTTTGCCGGCCACTTTTCAGTTGGTTTGAGTTTTTCAAGGTCAAAGTTCAGGTTTCCACGCTGAAAGTCAAACATTCGCTGGCATGAGGAACACAATCCGCCACAGGCTCTGCCCATGGAATCGGGTATAAGAATGGCGACTTCCGGATATCTTCTGTGGATATTATTGTAGGAGGGGAGTATCCAACCGGCTGCATTTGGTTTTCCCGGGACAACCTCATCTTCTTTTTCCCAGGCAACTATGTTTCCGAACTCCTCCACCAGCTGGCGGCTGTAAATAATATAATGCCTTATTGCCAGGTCAGCCCCAATAGCGAAATATGGAACACGTACATGAAGCAGTGATAAATAATAGGGGTTCACGAAGAATGGAATGCCTGCCTTTTCCGCATCATATAATATTTTCATTGTATCCGGATCAAGCGAGTGACCAAGCATCTCATTCAGTAAATCCGGGGAACGGATGGCAAATCTCAGGTGAAATTTATAATGGTTCCACCACCCCTCCACAATTTCTTGTTTTTTACTATATGGCACACCCTGGGGGAAGGCATATAACTGATCTCGAATTTCACCTGAATCTATTTTATCAATCAGGAGGTTTATGATCCGCTCCTTATTTTCTTTCCTAAGCTCGACGATACGCGGATCAAGTCCGGAAGAATACCTGTCCATCCATTTTTCAACGGTATCCCTGTCAGGAATTACCTGATTGCTTTCACCCCTCAATTGTCTGAATAACTGGATCATATCGATGAAGAAATCCGGCTTGGCCCCTCCGGTTCCTTTAATTACGGCGAGCCATATCAACCTTATGGGATTGCTTACTGCAATTTCACCCCGCAGATTGCGGTCAGGATATTCAATGCCTGCATGATCAATGTAGTCAAGTATCCTGATAATTGCATAATCGTTCCACGATAGCTTTTCAAAATTTTCAAGTTTGGTAACCTTTTCGCTTTGAAACCTGAAGGCATCTTTCCGGCTACTGTATTCCGAGTGAATCCAGTCTTTTACACCGAGTTGTGCTTCGATTTCGTTTTTTGATTCCCGCATGATGGTTTCGAGCATGGGATTTTCCCGGAGCAGGATCCTGAGGAGACGGTGCGAGTGTACACTGATGGCAATTCTGTCGAGTTTTTCATTTTCTGTCATGAAAAAATATTTATTTTGGTGACCGAATTCTACAAGTTACAAAAAAGTCTTTCTTACATTTTATTATTGGTTTTCCGAACTGTCTGGTTTTCTCAGATTCACCAGGTATTGATAAACTACTATTGCGGAAACGCTTCCCAGGGCAGTATAAATTAATACCCTCCTGAAAAGTTTCCTGTCCGGATTGTTTCGAATTATTTTTAGCACATACTTTAATCCCAGTGGCAGCAGGTATTTTATTAGTTCCTGATTATTATTCCTTTCATCAAAAATTCTGTTGGATTTTTCGTTCTTATTAGATAATAAGTTGACTATGGTTGATTTTTCAGAAATGGATTTTTCGGTTAATTTTAACTCTTTTTCAAGCCGCAGTTTCCGTTTATGAATATCTTCGAGGGACTGAATATTGCTAAATATCGTCATTTTCATTTTCCTCCTCACTTTGGTTGTTCAATAAATGTTTGATAAGTATTTTACTTAATGGCTTTATTATAAGAGCCTTTCTGAAAATAATGAATATCAGCAATATAATGATGTAAAATCCGGTTACGGCTAAAAATCCTAAGCCTGTATCATTCCAATAATTGTCCAGATAATTAGCCAGGGCAAAGGAAAGAACGAATAAGACAACTGAGGAAAGCATTACAAATATGAAAATCTGAATGATCAGGCTGGTTACTCTGATAATTTTCTCGGTAATATCCAACCGGCTTATGTCGTATGTTGTTTGAACATAAGATTTGATTTCGCTAAACAGGGAACTCATAGAATCTTATTTAAATTGATAAAAAAAGCAAAACAATTATAGTTGTTGTTTTTGCCTGATTTGTTAAGCTGGTTTAGTCTCTTTTTTTTCTTGTTCCTGGTGAATAGTCTTCTTAGTTTTCTCACTCAAATTGTCTACCGTATCTTTTACTTTCTCACTCAAATTGTCGATAGAATCTTTCACTTTTTTAAGTGTGTTTTTACCTTTGTCGGGTGCAAGTAATATACCGGCAGCAGCTCCAGCCAGAGCTCCAACAATAAATGATAACATTACTTTTGATAAATCTTTCATAGTTATTAATTCTTTATATAGTTATGCTTGATTTAACCTGAAGCTTCAATATACAATTTTTTTTTGAAATTAGCAAGTTTTTAACTGATAATCAATTTGCTGATGTTTGATCCGCTAACATTATTTGGAACTTAAGTGCTAAGTCTGACAGGAGGGGAAAAAAGCCACCTCGTGACCTTCATGGGTCTATAGATTTCCTGTTGAAATCAATCCGACAGGATTTTTCATTGAATGATATGGTGCCCCAATGATTTAAAACTGGTGCCCGAATCTAACAATATTTACAGATAAGTATCTTCCTTTTTAACCAGGTTAACTACATTTCAGGTTAGCCCGCTTCGCTTTAGAGGGCTCTGCAAAAACTCCATAAGAGGCATTTTTGAATGATTCACAGGCCTCAGATGTCTGACCTTTCCCTTCCTGTGCCAGTGCAATCTGAAAGTAAAATTTTGCTTTAGCTTCAGCATCACCAGTTTCAAGAGCCAGACCTTTCCGGGCATAGTCTAATCCCTTTTCGTAATCCTTCTGTTTGTTGTAAACATCAGCAAAGTAATAGAACAGATCCTTGTCATCGCCATATTTTGCAGCTTTATTCAGTAAATTTAATGCCTCATCAAGTTTATCTTCCTGGTTTGCTTTCGACCCGGCAGACCGAAAATAGTTGAGTGCCAGATCTGATGCCTGCTTGACTTTTGCTTCATTATTTCCAGTCTTCATTTTCTCAATAAATGAATCAATTGTTTTCTCAAAATCGTCGGAGTTACCCTGTTGAATATATATAAGCGCTTTATTGTAAAGAGCCGAGGAATAATCGGGATTTATTAACAAAACGCTGTCAAATGCTGCAAGTGCCCCACTATAGTCGTCTTTCGAGAAATACTCTCCTGCCATTTTATTATATGCTTTTACCAGAATTATATCAGCATTTTGTTTAATTGATGTGTTATCATATTTTAATGCTGCAGCGGCTGCTTTTTTTGCAGCCTGAACTATTTCGCGTGTTGGCTTTTTCCCGGTATAAGCATTTGCGGCGACATTATAATACAAACTGGGCAATACTTTTATTGCCTGCTGCCTCAAATCAGCTGCTGAATCACCAACCTGTTCGGACAGGCTGACCACTTTTTCAAAGGCTTTAATTGCTGCCTGGGGATCCGTCTTGGCTGTCTTGGCCCCTTCATTGTAAGCTTTGATAACATCATTTCGCCCCTGGGCTTTAATAGTTGCAGTTGAAAAAACTATTACAACAAGAAGGCTGACTGTTTTAATTAAATTTCTGAGTTTCATTTTCATTCCGATGATCTTAATATTATTAATATTTACTTTTCTGAAAGGGTTAAAAATAAAAATTAAAATTGTTTTATCTACCAGATTGTCTGGAAAAATGATATTTATCACCTTTTAACAGATTAACAGCAGCTTTGAATTTTCCTGCACCGGCACTTTCATTCACACATTATTCCCGATTGTTTGGTACGTCACAAACATCCAACATATATTTGGTTAAAAATCAGACTTCTCTGGAAGAATAACAAATAAAGCCCGGTAAAAAGTCAAGCCGGGCTTAAAAGATTATTTAGAAGTCAGGTTAATTAAAATTGTCTTTCATGTATTTTCCTATATTTATCTGCATCCCTATATTTCCTTTGTTAACAACCATTGGAGCCAGGAGGATGGATGGAACCAGCTTTCTTCCATTGTTGGTCGTTGTGTTCGCGTTTTCAATGTCGTGGTTACCGGCGATTGACATGGCTGCCTCGGCGGCAGCAAAAGCCAGGGCTTCAATTGGTTTGTAAACAGTCATGGACTGTCTGCCCATAATAATATTCTCACAGGCTAACGAATCGCCATCCTGTCCTGTAACCAGGACTTTTCCGGCAAGCGATTTTTCTTCGAGAGCTTCGATTACGCCTTTTGCAAGTAAATCGTTAGAAGCAATAAAAGCATCAACTTTATTCGGGTAGGCTTTCAGACACGAAAGCGCCATTCGGTAACCCGAAGTATCGGACCATGAAGGAGCATATTTATCGTAAATTATCTTAATATCTCCTTTTTCTATAAAAGGCTGCAAAATACCTATTTGTCCCAGTCTTAAGAAATATGAGTTATAATCGGTCAACGGACCTCCTATCAGAGCAACATTTCCTTTACCCAGTCGGTTCAGTATGTAATCGGCTTGTAATTCACCTACTTTAACATTGTCGAATGATATATAATAATCTAAATTGGAATTCAGTATTAAACGGTCGTATGATATTGCCTGAATATGAGCTTCATGGGCTGCTGAAACAATTTGACCTGCTTTTTCGAGGTCAGCTGGTACTATGACTAAAATGTCAACTTTTTTATTAATCAGCTCTTTGGCCTGTTCAAGTTGTTTTAAGGGATCCCGGTTTGCAATTCTGCAAATCACTATACCTCCAAGTTCATTTACTTTATTAATAAAGAAGGTAGTATCCTTGGCCCAGCGCTCTGTCGCAAAGTCATCCATCAAAAGACCAATGACGATTTTCTTCTGGCTTTTTTGGCACGATTGAAAAACAAAAAATCCAAATGAAAACAAGGCTACTAAAACAATAACTTTGATTTTCATACTTAATAAATTAAAAGGTTAACAACAGAATATTTATAAATCTTCACATTAACGTACATCCTCCAGGGATGGATTTGAACATCAGTCAGGTTCATCAATAACCTTATCAAATTACTAAAAATTATCCTGAAAACCTTGAAAAAAGTCGTAATTAACATTAATGTTAGATATATTTCAGGTAACAGCAGATTTTATATGTATTTTAATATTCGGTGTCTATTATTCACACTAACCGTTAAATTTGCTGTTGAAGGGGAGTGCTGACATCTTTTATAAAGTGCAAATGGTCAAAATATCGGAATAGATCTGTCAAAAGATATGCTAAAAAAAGCAAGAAAATCATAAAACCTGGCCCAACGCTTTATTCACTATACTTTTTCATCCATTCCTGATATTCTTCAGGCGACATCTTGTTCATTTTATTTAACAAGAAATCGGTGATGGCCCAAATTTTCTGGTCATCATGCGTTGGACCAAATGCGGGCATACTGGTCATCTTTATACCATTTTTAATGATCCAGAATGCTTCATCAGGATCAGGCATATCATCTGATTTATAAAACCTGGGAGGTTTTGGATAAAGCCCCTGTGTCAATTCCTCAGGATCAGTGCCGGGAGCGCCATGGCAGATAACACACATCTCATTGTAATGTATGAAACCCTGTATAATCATCGCAGTATCGTTAAGTGGCGGCACCGGAATATCTTTTAATCTTCTGTTAATGGAGTGATGGGTAGTAGTATTGATCATCCATTTTGTAATTCTATTATGAGGGACCAGCTGACTTATGTCGTAAATCCCTGAATACATATAGGCAGTAAAAACAATGAAAATAGAAGCCAATGTAAGAAGGATGGTGAGAATTATTTTTTTCATGGCGGAAGTTTTTATGTAAATTTAGCAAAATTCAAAATATTTGAAAACAACATGGCCCGGGTTAACAGAATTGAATTACTAAATAAATTAGAACGATGGGTATTTTAATCGAATGGAAGTACAAATCCATTTATTGGTTTATCGGCAAATTAGATAAAAATAAAGAAATTCATTTTATGAATTACGGATACTGTGAAACTGATAAAAATGTTCCACTAGATCATGAGGATGAGAATAACCGATATTCGATACAGTTATATGATCATTTGACTGCAAATGTTGAGTTGACCTATAAGGATATTGTAGAAATTGGCTGTGGACGAGGTGGAGGATTGGCTTATTGTTCAAAAAAAGCATTGCCATCTTCATCAATAGGAATAGATATTGATAGGCATGCAGTTGACTTTGCGAATGGATTCTACAATGTCAATAATCTGTCTTTCAAGACTGGTGATGCGCATAATCTACCCTTAATGAATGATTCTTGTGACATTTTATTAAGTGTGGAGTCTTCTCATAGATATCAGAGAATGGATATTTTCCTTTCTGAAGTAAACCGGGTTCTGCGTCCAGGAGGATATTTCCTTTTTACTGATTTTCGTTACAATTATGAATGGCCGGAAGTGCAAAGACTACTTTCAAATTCAGGAATGAATGTTATTATGGACAAAGATATAACTTGCTGCATAATAAAAGCCCTGGAGAAAGATGATGAACGCCGTAGAACACTAATAAAGAAACTGGTACCTAAGCCATTCCAAAAATTAACCTTCAAATTTGCCGGAAACGTTGGTTCTGGTACCTATGAATCGTTCGTAAAAAGAAAATATATTTATCAAAGCTACATTTTGCAAAAACCAGATTGACATCCTGTATCCAAAATAGGATTATTCCATCTGTCAAAATTTGAACTTATCAGGCGGCGACACTCCTTAAACTCCAAAATAATGAAAACCATTATATCAGCATGCTTTTTTTATATGATCCTGGTAATCCCAGGTTGCAGAACCAGTAATGCACCTTCTGTTCAGAAGGTTAATGCGAAAGAGTTTGCAGAGGAAATGGTTTCTTTTGTGCCGTATAAAGCAAATCCTGTTTTCCGGGGTACAGGTCAGGATACATGGGATAAAATGATCCGCGAACGTGGATATATTCTATATGAAAATGGAATCTACAAGTTGTGGTATACCGGGTATAAAAAAGAGGATAATGATCCGAAATTTCTTGGTTATGCGACCTCAGATGATGGTATTAAATGGAAAAGATATCCCGGGAATCCGATATTCAGTGAAAAATGGACGGAAGATATGTTTGTTCTGAAATACGAGGACAAATATTTTATGTATGCAGAAGGTAAAAATGATGTCGCACATCTGCTTATATCCGATAATGGAATAAACTGGCAGGAACAAGGCGATTTGATTATCCGTAAGGTAAATGGCGATACTATTCCAGGGCCTTATGGCACCCCGAATGTTTTGATCGAGAATGGGCGATGGTATCTTTTTTATGAGCGCAGAGATGAAGGAATATGGCTGGCAAAGTCAGATGATCACCGAAGCTGGATAAATATTCAGGACGAACCCGTTCTTAACAGGGGACCTGAGAAGTATGATTCCACAATGTTGGCAGCGAACCAGGTTGTAAAATATAAAGGCATGTATTACATGTATTATCATGCATTATCAAAGGCAGAAAAGTCAGACTCTGAAAATATATGGACATCTAATGTGGCTATGTCAGATGATTTGATTCACTGGATAAAATACCCCGGGAATCCTATCGTCCCGGGTGACCATTCCAGTCCCATTATGGTATTCGACGGTGAAAAATACAGGCTTTATACTATGCATCCTTCAGTCTGGCTCTATTATTCAAAAAGTTTCCATAAACCTTCCTGATATACCGGATAAATAAAAAGGTTTTCAAATGCCCATCCGGTAGAACAATTAATGTTGATTTTTGTTATAATATAGTATATCTATGTTAAGGTAATGTATTTGTAATTGTCTTACCAAAAAGGTCAGTGAAAGGAAGTTATTCTTAATCATTTCTTAATGTTACATTAATCTCATCTTAACTTATCATACAATTATCTGAAATAGCTTTGTCCGATAAATGTTAAGGTTATTTGATATGAAGTTTGAAATAAAATATCATGGCAAAAGACTTGAAAAGAATTCCTGATTTTGATGATATTATATTTGCGATCAGGAATAAGGATTATGGAGCATATGAACTGCGTAAGAAATATAATCGTAATGTTATAATATCAATTCTTATCGGGGTCATAATTATGGTTTCAGCCTGTATTGCTCCATTCTTAAGTGCCAGAGCGTCGGGAAACAGGCATGAGCCTGTTGAAAGACAAGTTGAGATAAATATGGAGAATTTCGATAAACCGGATGAACTAATTCCTAAAGTACCTCCTCCTCCCTCGCAACCATTAAAAAAGGTCATCAAGCAGGTTAAATATGTGGCTCCGGTTGTTGTAGACTCGGTTATGCCTGCTGAATCAGGAAAACTTATGACTGCTGATGAGGCACAGACAAAAGTTAAGAATAATGAAGTAGTTGAAGTAGTTCCGGCAGTTAAGGAAGAGGTGCAGGAACAGACGGCTGAGCCTGAACCATTTATTTCGGTTGAAGAAATGCCCGTGCCGCAGGGAGGGGAGGAGGGCCTTTATAAGTACATTGCTGAGAATACAAAATACCCCAGGATAGCTTTGGATAACAACATACAGGGTAAAGTATATGTGAGGTTCTGCGTAACTTCCAAAGGGACTGTAGATCAAGTCAGTATTTTAAAAGGTGTTGATCCCGAACTCGATGCTGAAGCCATAAGGGTTGTGAAATCTTTTCCTCCGTTTAAACCGGGCAAGATGTCTGGAAAGCCAGTTCCGGTCTGGTACATAGTGCATATTGATTTTCAGCTGCACTAAAGGTATTCAAAGTATGCAGGTTGTTTAAAAAATAATAAAAAAGGAAAAAATAATTTCGTAAATGCTTAATGATCAAAGATAAGAAAATGAATGATGTACTGTTGTTGTGTTATTACAAGAAACAAAATATTTAATGAGAAAGTGAAATTAACAATAACTTTTTCTTCTGGGAATTGTTATTGATTTACTTTGGTTAAAATAGATCCGACCCATGAAAAAATTAGTCCTGTTTTTTATTTCCCAGGTAATGCTTCTTCCCGTGTTTTCTCAACAGACTGTTATAGGGAAGATTACGGATGATAAGAATGATCCTGTTATTGGTGCATCGGTACAGGTTAAAAATACATTGCGAGGCACTTTCAGCGATGTTGATGGTGCTTATGCCATTGATGCTTCTTCAAAGGACACTTTGGTTTTTTCTTTTTTAGGCATGGTGACCCAGATGATTCCGGTTGCCGGTAAAACTGAAATAAATGTTAAGTTCCAGGAGAAATACAACGAATTAAACGATGTGGTTGTGATCGGTTATGGAACTGTTAAAAAAAGCGATTTGACCGGATCTGTTTCCATGGTAAACTCAGTTGATCTTTCGAAAATCACATCCTTAAATCCTGAGCAGGCATTGCAGGGAAAAGTAACCGGTGTTCAGGTTACCAGTACCTCGGGTGCACCCGGAGCTGTACCTACACTTCGCATCAGGGGTGTTGGAACCTTTAATAACAGTTCTCCAATATTTGTAGTCGATGGGGTGATCCTTGATGATATATCCTTTCTCAGCTCGGACGATATTGCCTCTATGGATATCCTGAAGGATGCTTCGGCAACAGCTATTTATGGTTCCAGGGGAGCCAATGGCGTTATCATAATAACCACTAAATCCGGTAAAAAAGGCAATGGAAAAGGCGCTTTTAGTTATTCGGGCGAATTTAGTATGCAGGTATTGGCAAAAAAGATCGATTTGCTCACCGGACCGGAATATGCAACAGTGGTTAATGAAATTACTCCAACCTATAATAATGTAGATTTAGTTCCAAATACCGACTGGCAGTCTCTTATATTTCATCCTGCCTCTATTCAGAGTCATCAATTATCGGTTTCCGGTGCGACAGAATCATCACAATATTATGTGAGTATAGGTTATTTCAAACAGGATGGGTTAATAGATAAATCAAGCTACGAGAGGCTCACTTTGCAATTAAATAATACTTATTCCGTTACAAAAAATATAACTGTGGGTAATTTTATTACTATAACTCCCTATAAGCAACAAAACGCACCCAATGTAACCTATTCGGCTTATAGGGCTCGTCCCGATCTCGAACCTTATAATTCTGACGGAAGTTTTGCCCAGGTATTTAACGTAGGAAATCCACTGGCCGATCTGGCCTATTCCAACAATTATAATAAAGGGGTTCGGGGTGTCGGCAATCTCTATACCGAAGCAACGATCCTGAAAGATTTTAAAGCCAAAACCAGCTTTAGTATGGATGCTGCCTATAATCAGGCCATAAGCTTTGCACCGGCATCTTATGTTTCGCCTCAGCAACAAAACCTGCTTAACACCCTTTATAAAGGAGACAGTCACAATATCACCTGGCTCTGGGAAAATACTCTTTCTTTCAACAAGAAATTTGGCATGCATTCCTTAGACATCGTATCAGGTTATACAATGCAGAAAGCTACATCGGAGAATTTCTCAATTAAAGGGAAAAATATTATCCGCACCTCTCCTGATTTCTGGTACTTCAATCCAAATTATATCTACGATCCTACTAACGGGGTAAATACCCTTGGCAGTATATCTAACGGGGTGGATCCAAATCAAAACTATTCTATGATCTCGTACCTCTTCAGAGCCAACTATACTTACAATTCAAAATATATTTTAACAGCA
>Ga0315536_1000223_pt1 | contig 28590 bp, 13 predicted proteins | sample SalMarSW160230MG_FD_203093 | JGI IMG/M metagenome (GOLD analysis project Ga0315536, IMG submission 203093) | Salt marsh sediment microbial communities from the Plum Island Ecosystem LTER, Massachusetts, United States - Salt Marsh Sediment SW1602-30 ...
TTGTCTTGGGTATCTGGCTGACGATCGCCTCCATGCCGATTACCCTCTCCTCGAGCTCATCAACGGATTTGGTGTTGTCAGAGACGTCAGCTACGAGATTCTCGAGCTTCGTGAGCCTGTCCCTCATCGAGTGCATGCTGTCAACGCTCTGCTGGACCGTCTTTGAGAATGACTCAAGCCTCACGAGCGTCTTTGAGAATTCACCTATGTCAGAGTCGTGCTTCCCTACCGCATCAATGAGCGGCTTGAGGGATGACATCTTTTCAGATAGTTTCTTTATCTCAGATTCGTGGCTGGATATTGACTTTATCGGGGCATCCAGGGCAGCCAGCCTCTGGTTTATTGCCTTTATCTCCTTCTCGTGCTCGGGTAGCATGCCTATGTCAGCTATCCTGTCCTTTATCCTTGCTATGAGCTGCTGGTTCTTCGAAACGTCTGAGACCGCGAGGTCGAGCGCGACGACCCTCTCCCTGAGGGAGGCGATGAGCCCTGAATTCTCTGATGCCTGCTTTGAGACCGAATCGTAATCAGACGAGAGGGTTTTGGAATCAGAGAGTGTCTGCTGGATGGCTGACTTCATGCTCTCCATGTCAGACATTATTCCCGGGATTGCTGAAGCGGAATCCTGCAGGGAGGTCATGTCCTTCTGCATCCTGTCGAACCGCTTCTCCTGTGACTTCGAGTATCCGTCCATCTCAGAAGCCAATCCTGAAAGGCGCTTCATCTCGTCAGAGATCCTTGAGAGCTGCTCGCCTTTCTCCTTGTCAATCCTCTTGTCCATCTCAGACCTTATGCTCTTTGATTCCTTGGCGAGCTTTTCATCGAGCATCTTCGAGAAGCTGTCAATGCCGTCAAGCCTCGAGCGGACAACATCTATCTCGGCAAGCGCGTTCCTCACGTCACCAATCTCCCTGTCGAGCCTGTCCAGCCGGGATTCCTTCTTCTTGTCCGTCACGCCGAATTCCTTCTCTATGGCAGCTATCCTCTGCCTCTCCTCGGACAGGTTCTCCTCAAGTGACTTGAGCTGCTCTGCAAGGGACTGGCTCCTCTCTAAAAGAATCTCCTTTGCCTCGTTTATCTTGCCTATCGAATCCTCAACAGATGAGAGCCTCTTAGGGACCTCCCTGGTCATCGCGTCAATGTTCCGTGTCCTTTCACCGAGGGTTTCCAGAACACCCTGGTTATCCGATATCTGCTTGGAGACGAGCTCCATCTTCGTCAGCCTCTCCCTCAGCTTCGCTATGGCATCAGAATTCTCCTCGAGGGTATCTATCCCTGATATCTGCTCCCTTATCTTCGCTATTACCTCGGCGTTCGCCTTTGCCTGACCGGCTATGGCCTTGAGGTTGCCGGACATCCTGCTGTCAATCTCTGCAATCCTCTCGGATATTGCCTTCCTGACGGTCTCCTGGGTCCTGTCCATTATCTTCTCGTCAGAGGCCAGTTCCATGATATGCTTCTCTATGCTTGCCCTCTCAGAGGCGAGCATCTTGTCAAGCGAGAAGAGCCTGTTCTCCGAGTCCTCGAGCCGCTTGTTGAGGTTGGAGAAAAGGTCAGAGAACTCTGAACGGCTGACCGAATTCTTAGCAAAGCCGGTGAGCATGGACTCTGCCTCGGACAGCTTCTGCTTGATTATCTTTATCTCAGAGGGCGCGTCCTCGAGCAGCCTGGATATCCTGGATAGCTCCGAGTCATGGGATTTCTTGTACCCCCTCATCTCCTCCTCGAGGTTGGATATCCTGTTTATCTCTGTCCTGAATTCCATCAGCTGGGCCTTGTTGTCATCGAGCCTCTTCTGGTCAAAGTCCTTCCTCATGGAATCGGCAGCCTTCTGCAGGTCCTTCAGGAGCTCTGACCTCAGCTCTGCGAGGGAATCGCCCTGGAACCTGGAGAGCTTCCCGAGCTTTGAGTCAAGCGTTTTTGAGAATTCCTCTGTGCTGTCTGCCCTCTTCCTCAAAAGCTTTATCTCCGCCAGCGTTCCCTCCAGGTCGGCCACGTTCTGGCTTATCTTGTAGAACGCGCTGTCCTGGGTCTTCTTGTATGCCCGGAATTCCTCCTCTATGCCGGCTATCCTCTTTATCTCCTTCCTGAACTCTGACATCTGGGACTTTATGTCCTGAACGCGCTTCTTCTCGAAATCATCCTTTATGGAGTCAATGTTCCTCTCCAGCTCCCTGACCATCTCCCTCCTCGTCTCCTCCAGCGATTTCGATTGGTCGCGGAGGCTTGAACGCAGGAGGTTTACTGATTCGAGGTCCTTCTGCATCATGTTAATCTGATTTATTAGAGAGTTTATGACAGACTCGTCCTTGTCGCTTCTTTTCTTCTGCGAAGAAATCTCCTTCTCGATTCCGTCTATTGACCTGAGCTCGACGCCTATCTCTGCGAGCCTCTCCTTTATCGGTTCTACCTGGTTCTTGACGAAATCCATTATCTTCTGGCTCGCCTGCTGGTATGATTCCTGCATCCTGCTGAGCCGTTCGGAAAAGGAGTTGGACCTGGCTATGAGCTCTTCCTTCTCCTTCTCGAGCGCGGCTATTATCCTTCTCTGCTGCTCCTCGTTCTTCTTGAGGCGGACCACCCCTGCCTCAAGCTCGCTGAGTTCCTTCATGATGACAGCTCCTTTATTATGCTTCCAACCCTCTCCCTCTGCTCCCTGACATCCCTCTCGAGCTGGCGCCTCTCAGCCATGTTCTGCTTCAGGGCCTTCTCGAGTTCCTTCATGTCAAGGTTTATTTTCTCCTCCAGCACTCCATAGAGGGACCTTATCTCCTTCACCTGCTTGTCTATCATCGATATCTGGCTGACTATCCTCGATATCTGGTCCGAGACCTTCTCCCCGCTCGCGTCCATCCTCGAATCGAAAGCCTTGCTTATGTCATTCAGCTCGTCCGTCCTCTCCTTCAGGAACTTTATGTCAGTCAGCGCGCCCTGGAGGGTCGTCAGGTCGTTCCTGAGTGCATCGAGCCTCGACTCCTGTGAGGTGTTGGTTGCCTCGAGGGTCTCCTCCAGGGAAGCGAGCCTCTTGAAGTCTGCCTTTATCTGGTTCAGCTGCTCCTGCCTGTCAAGCATCCTTTTTTCGTCAATCTCCTTTGCCATTCCCTTCAGGCTCTTCTCGAGCGATGAATGGAGTTCGTCGCTTATTGCATCGAGCCTCTCCTTCTGGTATTGTATCATGTCGCTGAACTTCTTCTCGAGCTTCTCTGAGAAGCTCTCTACGTCAGACATCCTCGGCCCGAGAGCCAGGGCCCTTGAGATATTATCCTTCATCTTGCCCATCTCATCACTGAGCCTCTCGATTCCCTTGTCCATGACCTTCTTGCTTGCCCTGAGCTCCTCCTCGAGACCGGACACCCTCTTGGTCTCTGACTTGAACTCCTCGAGCTGGTTCTTGGAGTCAATCTCCCTCCTCTTGTCCATCTCCTTCTTTATATCAGAGACCTCGCTCTTTAGCTCCTTCTTGAGAGAATCTCCCAGCTTCGAGATGCTCTGCTTCTGCCCCTCCAGCAACTCGCTGAACCTGGCCTCCTGAATGGTAAGACGCTGCGCTATCGCGGATATGTCCTCGCGGTTCGTGGCGAGCTTCTCCGAGAGCCCGCTTATCTCAAGTCCCATTGATTCTGAACGCTGGACAACCATGTTCCTTGCCTCGAGGAACTTGTTGATTGCGATATCCTGGTTGTCAATCCTCTTGGGAAGGGTCTTCGTCTCTGACCATATCGTGTTGATGTTGTCCCTGGTCTCCTCGTTCCTCTTGACCTGCCTCTCGTGGAACTTCTTCAGCTTGTTTACGTCTGCCTGGAGACCCCTCTCTATGGAGGACATCCTCTTCTCTAGCCAGACCTTTATGTTCTCAGGCGCCTCTATGTTCTTTATTGCCTCGTAGAGCTCATTCTCTCTCTTGTCAGAGAGCTTCATCCTTTCGTCAATCAGCATGTCCCTCTTTTCCAGTTCAGCGAACCTCGGCTGTATCAGGGAGAGGAAGGTCTTGTGGATGTCCTTGTCAATCTTGTCCATGTCCTTCTTCTGGATTTCCCTGAGGTCCTGGTATATCTTATCGGTGACGCTCTCTATCTTCTTCTTTATGTCATCTCTCAGGCCCTTGACCCCATCGGAGAGACGGTCCTCCTGCTCGTCCATGTCCTTGGAGAGCTGGTCCTTGTCTGACCTGAGCTCTGCTATGTCCTCCCTGAGCTTCTGGAGGTTCAGGACCTCCTCCTTGAGGTGGTTGAGCCTGACGTTGAAATCATTGACCAGGTCCCTCATGTCCCTTACCTCGTTCACGGCAGGGTCGAGCTTTGTCTTGAGCTTCTTGCCTACCAAATCCGGTATCACCTGCTCTATTATCTCGTCGCTGGAGAATATCAGCTTCCTGAGCTTCTGGACGTTGTCAGGCCCGAGCTTCTGGTTCAACTGCTCGTATCTCTCCTCAAGGTCAGGGAACCTCTCGAGTATCTTTGACTTGTCCTCCAGGTTGGAAACGCGATAATCCAGCTTCTTGCTGGTGTTGTCAATGTTCCTTGCAATCTCCGAGATTGCCTTCTTCAGGTCGAATATCTGCGACTGGAAATCGACTTCCTCCCCGAAGGAGGCAAGCTGTCTTCCCGCTCCCCCAGCGGAGGGTGTGGGCTGCATTGCCTGCTGATTGAGCCTGTCCGCGAGCTCGGTTAATTTCGCTTCCATGTCAGAAAGCTTGCCGAGCTTACCCAGCTCTTCTGACATCGCTGAAAGCTTTGAATCAACCTTCTTCTTTATCATCTCTGACAATTCTTTCTTCATCCCCGATTCATTCTTTGATGAAGAATTCTGCGCAGAGGCTTGGGCTGGCTGGGGATTCGTGCCGGTTTGTTGCGGCTTTTCCTGAGCAGCCGCATGGGAGGATTTAAGCCCCTCCTCGAGATTTTGCGCGGCCTTCCCGAGGTTCGAGAGCCCTCCGGAATCGTTTTTCTCTCCCTCTGGCGATTCGCGGACTCCCTTGGTGACCTCTTCTATTATGCTAGCGAGATTCCTGTTTTTCTCGAGAAGCTCGAGCTTTTCGCTTTCCAGCTTCCTGATGTTGTCATCTTCCTTGTCAAGCTCCTTCTTCATGTTACCGAGCTTCTTTTCGCCAGCCATCCTGAATCATACCCCCTGGAAACGGTTCTTCCCGGATACTGCAATTTTTGAGGAAAATTAGAAAGTTTTTTCCGGGTGAAAATTTCCTCTGGAATTCTCATAGTAAATAATTATAAAGGGGCTATATAAATCAAAAAGGACTGCTTTTTATATGTTAATACTATTATGCTGATATTTGTTTTTTTCAGAAAAATCGCCCAAAAAAAGATACTGTGTATACGACTTTTTGGGGGGTAAGCCTCATTTTTCGTTTTTTACGGAAAATTTTATATTACACGCATACAATACTTTATTGCATGATAAAGAAAGAGAAGATAACGGACTACAGGAACTTCTGGCTCATCTGGCTCAGCTGCGCAGGGAAACCAGACAAGGGAGAATCGCTTTTCGGGATACAGAATGCATGGGACATCAAGACAAACTATCTCTATCATCATGAGACCGGTCTCGGAAAGCCCTTGTACGTGCATATGATAAGGAAAAACTACATCCGCAAGGAAAAGACAAAACTGGTCCCGAATTTTGCCTGGATAAACGAGTACATAAAGGAAATCGTTGGTGAGGGGGTGGGCAATACATGGTATCCGAGCGTCTTCATCGGCGGGCGGTGGCCGATTGTCCAGAGCTTCATAGAGAAGAACGCGAACGTGCTTTTCAGCATGGAGAACCTGAAAACTCTCTATAAGGAAGATAGGAACATACTTGGCGAGTCCGGTCGTCACATCTTTACAGACATTTTCCTTTACGTAATCTTTTCGAACATGATACAATTCTGTAAAAAATACCACGCTGACATCGTATTAAGAATCCTTTCTACTTTCATATCAGTGTTCGCAGACAGGGACCTGCTCAATTACATAAGGAAGATGCACAGCCAGATCGGTGATAACGTACCAGTATTGATATCCAATGAAGCAGAGATGAACAGGCTCATGTACCCATTTAAGTGGTGACCCGCTCATGTCTTTATTATTTTCAGTGAACGCTTTTGCCACCAACCATCGCTCGCCGCAGTTACCCTGTTGTATCAATGCGGCATTCTAGTGGTTAATTGGCGACATCCTTAACTGTAAAGGGGTTCTGTAACCTGATATTTATAAAGCTAAAGCCTGAATATAGAGTATCTGGGCTTGAAGGTGGTGCAATGACCAGGATAATAGGCATAGTTTCCGGGAAGGGGGGAGTCGGTAAGACCACCGTAGCTCTCAACATAGGAACCGTCCTCGCAAAGAAATACAAGAAGGACGTCATAATAGTTGACGGCAACATGACGACATCCCACCTCGGTCTGTACATGGGGATGTACTATTATCCAATATCGCTCAACCACGTCCTTTCAGGGGAGGTCGTGATAGACAAGGCAATGTACGACTACAGCATCCCCGGGGTGAGGATAATACCCGCCTCACTGTCACTGGATGACCTGAAGGGGATGGACGTTTCTGAAATGAAGAAGCACGTAAAGGAACTGTTCGGAAAGGCCGATTTCGTCATACTCGACGGGGCGCCGGGGTTCGGAAGGGAGGCCATGGCAACCATCAGAGCGTCTGATGAGGTACTCTTCGTGATGACGCCGTTCGTCCCGCCGCTGATGGACGTCATCAAGTGCTACCAGGTCGCCGAGGAGCTGGGCGTCAGGTCTCTGGGCGTCGTCCTTAACATGACCGGTGAGGGGAGGCACGAGCTCGGCAAGCAGGAGGTCGAGCAGCTGATAGAGCTTCCTGTGATATCCATGATACCGAGGGACAAGGAGGTCCTCAGGAGCCTCTCTGCAAAGCTTCCTGTAACTGACATGAGCCCCAACACCAAATCCAGCAGGGAGCTTGACAGGCTGGCGGCATACATAGCAGGCGAATACTACACCCCGCCCGGGATGGTTTCAAGGCTCTCTGGCCTGTTCAGAAGGCCAAAGGCCTAATATCATTAGCAGAATGGATTTCAATAGTTTTCTGGTTGCTCCGTTGTGCCCCGAGGGGTATCGGCTTTTCAAACCCAGACCGCACCCAGAACCAATATAAGCAATGCTTGGTTCGAATTCTGGGAGCGAAAGCTATGGTAAGCCGAGAATAGTTTCTTATATCACAATGAACATATTATTAATAGTCGCTGTAATGGAAATGTAATGCTGATGGGCATGGCAGGTGATATAGGATCCACTATAAGGAAGAACTCGATTTCTGTAATCGTGATGCCGAACACGGCCTATAACGAGACCCTGAAGGACATAGTGAGCGCTGCGCTGGATAAGCACGGCTCGCTCTGTTACATATCGCTCAACAAGCCATACAACAGCGTGATGACATATCTGAAGAACAAGGGGATTAGTTCTGAGAACATAATATTCATAGACGCGGTGACGAAAAAGCCAGAATCCGATTCAGACCAGGTGATATACGTTTCTTCGCCGACAGCACTGACAGAGATTAACATAACCATGAACAAGGTCCTCGAGGCAGGCGGGATAAAGGCCGTCCTCATAGATTCCATATCGACGCTTCTGCTCTACACAGAGGAATCGGTCGTCCTGAAGTTCGTGCATTCAATCGTCTCGAAGATGAGGAGCGACAGCAATGACTGCATAATGGCTGCCATAGAGGACGAATCCACAAGAGAACTTATAGATGACATGTCAATGTTCGTTGACGAGATTCTGGAGCTGGGCAGGAAATGAATCCAGTAAAAGGCAAGACCGGAGGGTCAGGGGCCTCAGAGAAACCCGGGGAACCGGAGATAATCAAATCAATAGTCCTGGATACGATATCAGAGCTAATTATATATCAGGACACTGAGATGAGGATACTCTGGGTGAACAAGGCTGCTGCGGAGTCAGTGAAGAAGAATCCAGGGGAGCTTGCAGGGAAGCACTGCTACGAGGTCTGGCCCGGGCACAATAAACCCTGCGTTGGTTGTCCTATCATGAAATCACTGAAGAGCGGGAAGCAGGAAACAGGTGAGGTGACCACCCCTGATGGGAGGGTCTGGATTATCAGGGGATATCCTGTAATCGAAAACGGGAAGATTGTGAACATGGTGGAAATCGTGCTCGAGATGACCGAGCAGAGGAAGATAGAAGAGAGATACAGGAGCCTGGTCGAGCTTGCTCCTGACGGTATAATCAGCGCGGACACGAAAGGGAACATCATTACGTGCAACGATGCCTTTGCAGAGCTCTCTGGCTACAGGAAGGATGAAATTGCCGGGAAGAATTTCGTGAATCTCCCGACGCTTAGAAAGAGGGACCTGCCAAGGTACATCAAGCTCTTTGCTTCTGTCGTTCGCGGGAAAAGGCCCGGGCCGTTTGAGTTCGAGTGGGTCCATAAGGACGGCTCTGTCAGGATGGGCGACATCCGCATCGGGGTATTGAAGAAGGACGGGAAGATAACAGGCATCCAGGCAGTCATCAGGGACGTTACGAACAGGAAGAAGGCAGAGGAGAATGTTAGCAAGAGAACAGAGGAACTGGAGAGGATAAACAAGCTCTCCATCGGAAGGGAAGTCAAGATGTCAGAACTCAAGAAAAGGCTAGGGAGGCTTGAGGCTCTGCTGAAGAAGCACGGGATTAGTGAGAAGGATGTGGATTAGGGATGAACGTCTACAACCTTTTGCCTCTGGTTGCTTTTTCTTCAAACATTGCGCTTGCCCTTTACATACTGTACAGGAATCCCGGGGACAGGCTGAACAGGATATTCAGCATCGTGCTTTTCTCGGTGGCGGTCTGGTCAATCGGAGAATTTCTATCCTTCACGTCAGCAACGCCTGAGATGTCCGTCCAGCTTTATACGATTGCGTGGTCAGGCTCATTGCTGGTTCCGGGCGTGCTGCTGCATTTCTTCCTGGAGTTCACAGGGAGCAGTATAATTAAAAGGAAAAGGAACATACCTCTTCTTTACCTGCCATATGCGTTCTTCCAGTGCATGGTGATTTTCATGCCAGGCCTCCTGGCGGAATCTGCAAGCGCCACATACTGGGGATACGGATTCGTGCGCGGGATTCTTTACGTCCCTGTCGTGTTATACCTGCTGGGTTATACGATTGCAGGGATCCTTGCATGCTACAGGTTCTATCTCAAATCCGCAGGCAGGGTGAGGAATCAGGCAAGGCTCCTCATAATTTCCATGGTCTTCTCGCTGATAGGTGGCATCATAACCGATGTCTTCATGCTGAACGTGGGGTTCGCGGCGTTCCCGCCCCTGACAACGACATTCTCGACCTTCACTGGGGCGATAATAGCCTATGCAATAGTCAGGCACGGGCTCATGTCTCCCATGAGTTTCAGCATACGGAGGAAGACTGCCACGGTCTTTTTGCTGTTCATCATAGCCTTCTGTGCTTTCACGTTTTCCCTGGAGAGCATCTTCTCAGCGAGCGTTGTAGAGGTCCAGGCCAGGGAGCACCTTGAAACGATAACCCAAATCAAGACGAACTGGATTGATTCTTACATGGGTGACAGGGAGAGCGACATCAAACTCCTTGCATCATCATCATCTGTCAGACAGGCATTCAACGGGAAACTTGGCATAGAGATCCAGCTCGCGAAGGACAGCATAAAGCAGAAAGCGATTGAAGTTGCTGGCCAGGTCGACGATTACATCAGCAGCCATCCCGGCATGACGGTCGGGGAGCTCCAGAACGACCCGGCGTTCCAGGAGATTGCGGTCCAGCAGGTCGGGGAGACAGGATACACGGCACTCACTGATTATGATACCCTGATATGCAGGTTCCATAAGAACCCCGACCTCGTTGACGTTGATTTGCATTCCTTTGCTGAAAGCCTTCCCGGGTTCTGGTCTGTAATGTCAGAGACAGAAGGAGGAAATGAAGCAGAGGGCTTCTATGACTGGGAAGAGCCTGACGGCAGCATGAAGGAGAAATATATGTATATCACGATTCCCATGAGGAGAACAGCCGACGGTGTGGGGGGGCTGAGCGTTGCGGCAACGACCTATCTTGAGGAGTATGAATCCACGATGAAGCTGGCAAAGGAGTATGAGGATTATTTCCTTGGTTTCATGGAGAACTATGATTATCGTGAGATGTTCCTGATAAGTGCGGGTGGCGAGGTCTGGTGGGCAGCAAGAGAAAAGAGCGGAATTGGGAAGGACCTTGATGAAGAGCCTTACAACCAAACGGCGCTTGCACGCGTATACAGGGAATCCAGGAACGAGGGCAGGGCTTTCTATGACTATGAAATTGATGTGACGGGCGAGGCGTCATTCTTTATTTCTTTTCCCGTTTACATAGAGGACAGGCTCGCTGGGATAATCGTCCTGCAGACAGGGACGGAAGACATTGACAGCATCCTGGAGGACAGGACAGGCCTCGGGGAAACCGGGGAAAGCTATCTCGTGGGTGCGGATTACCTCATGAGGTCAAACTCGAGGTTCCATGAGGAAAGCACGATACTCAGGCTGAGGGTTGATACGGATAACGCAAAGGACTGCTTCCTTCATAAAACCCTTCGTGAAGAAGAAATCGGGGAAATGCACGGGGAGATAAAGATAACCAGCAACTACATGGGAACGAGCGTCCTTGGGACGCATGAATACATACCTGAAATGGATTTGTGCCTCCTCGTTGAAATCAGCGAGTCAGAGTTGTTCGCTCCCATAAGCGAGATGCAGCAGGGCTTGTTGATATACTTCATCATCATCGTGGTTCTGGGTGCGTTGGTTTCTATTCTCGTATCCAGCTCTATAACGAAACCCATAATCCGGCTAAGGGATGCCGTGGTTGAGATTGGCAGGGGAAAGCTCAATACCAGGATACTGGTCAATACAGGGGACGAGATAGGCGAACTTGCATCTGCTTTCAGGAAGATGACAGGTAACCTGAGGGATTCGCGCAGGGAGATAGAGAAGCGTGCCGAGGAACTGGAGAAGAGCGTCCATGAGAGGACTGAGCAACTTGACGTGAGGGTCAAGGAACTTACGGACACCAAGACTGCCATCCTTAACATGATGGAGGACGTTGACAAGACCAACATGGAACTGATGAATACCCAGAAGCAGCTGAAGAAGAGCCTTTCTGAGCTGGAGGAGGTCGATGTCAAGAAGAACCAGTTCATCTCCATAGCCGCCCATGAGCTGAAGACCCCGCTCACGTCGATACATGGATTCTCACAGCTCCTGCTAAACAAGAATGTCGCAGAAAAGGTTGATATGAGGAACAAATACCTCAAGATAATGGACCACGAAACCAGGAGGCTTGCAAACCTCGTTGATGACATCCTTGACCTATCCAGGATAGACATGGGGACAATGAAATTCAGCCTTGATAACGTTGACATGAACGAACTGCTTGACAGCATCAGGAAAGAGGCGGACGTGCTCATAAAGAACAAGGGCCTCCAGCCTGAATATGAGATAAGCAAGAAACTGCCGAAGGTAAGGACAGACCCTGAGAAGCTGACGCAGGTGCTGATAAACCTGATAAACAATGCCGCGAAATATACCCCAAAGGGCAAGGTAACGTTAAAGGCCTTGAGGGAAGACCACAGCGTGCGTTTCGTCATAAAGGATACCGGCATAGGGATACCGAAAAACAAGCAGAAAAAGATATTCGAGAGGTTCTACCAGATTGATTCTTCATACACGAGGAGCGCCGGGGGAACCGGTTTGGGCCTTGCACTCTGCAAGGAGTTCATAGAGATGCTTGGCGGTGAGATATGGGTGAACAGCGAACCTGGAAAGGGGAGCGAGTTCCATGTCCTACTGCCAATCAGGGCCACCCTCAAGAAGGGTGCCAAGGAGAGAGCGAGAGAAAGCCTAATGAAGGCCAAGATTGTTTTGCCTGATGCGGAAAAAGCTACCTTGAAACAGCCCACTCAATCCTCCTGATGAGGTCATTGTTGTCAAAGGGTTTCGTGATGTAGTCAAGAATCATCAGTTTCTTGAGGGTGCGGTAATTGATTTCCTTTGATTTCAGTATGGTAAGGAAGACTATCTTCGTTTTCCTGGTTTTCGGGGTTTCCCTTATCTTCTTCGCGACATCGGTTCCCTTCATACCGGGCATCATTATGTCAAGCAGTAGAAGGTCTGGCTTCTCATTCTCGATAATTTCGAGGGCTTCCCTGCCATTGCCCGCAGTCACTACGTCAAAGCCCTTTGAATCGAGCAGGTCCCTTATCAGAATTAACAGATTCTCTTCATCATCAACGACCATTATCTTTTTCTTCTTGGGCATGTCATGTCCTGAGATGCAGAAGATGTCATCCGATAATCTTCTTGATTCTCTTCAGTAAATCGGCGTTGTCAAATGGTTTCGTGATGTAATCCGAGACTCCCATCTTCTTCAGCGTGTCTTTTCCGGATTCAGAGAACTTTGCAACGGTCAGGAAGGCGACTTTCAGGTCCTTTGTCCCGGGGTCTGCCCTTATCTTCTCGCAGACCTCCCTGCCGCTCATCCCGGGCATCATCATGTCGAGGAGGACCAGGTCAGGCTTGGTCTTCTTCAGTTTCTCCAGGGCTTCCCTGCCATTGCTGACCGCTATCACGTTATATCCCTCGGCCCCCAGGATTGCCTTTATCAGCTCAAGAAGTGAAGACTCGTCATCCACTGCCATTATGGTCTTTGACATCATTTATATTTGTTTATGTTTTATTTAAATCTGAATTCCGGCGTCTGTTTTATAAACCGGTCCGCCAATATATTAATTACTATAGTAGTGGTGATTATGGCAGGGGTCAAGGCAAAGATAGACATCTCCAAGATAAAGAAGGCCGTGAAGAAGGAATTCTCAGAGAAGGGAAGCAAGACAGAGATTGTTACAAAGGTCGGAAGGGAATACATAAAGACCGGCATAAAGGGTTTCGATGCGCTGTTCGAGATAGGGATACCCAGGGGAGCGATAGTTCTGGTTGCAGGTGGGCCCGGATCTGGGAAGACGACGCTCTGCCTTCACATGATAATAAATGCCGCGAGGGCAGGAAAGAAATGCCTTTACATGTCATTCGAGGAGTCAGAGGAGAGGCTCTTCCAGCACATGGAGGACTTCGGCTGGGTCCCGAAGGCGGTGGACAAGAAGAACCTCCTGATAAGAAGGTTCAGCTCCTTCGACATATCAAAGGCCATAGACGCCATGCTGGCTAAACAGAAAGGCGAGCTCATGATAGACTTCGAACCCGTCATCCTTCCGAAGGGCTTTGTCCCGGACTTCGTGATAGTGGATTCTGTCAGCTCTATATCGTCCAACTTCATCGGCAGGGAGGAGAGCTACAGATCATACATAGAACATTTATTCAGGTTCTTCGAGGATAAGGGCTCAACGACATTCATGATATCAGAGACCGACCAGAACACGGTCTCCTACAGCAGGACCGGCGTCGAGGAATTCCTCGCAGACGGCGTCGTGGCCCTCTACAACATAAGGAGGGGTGACGTGAGGGAGATGGCCCTTGAAGTGATAAAGATGAGAGGGACCAAGCACAAGAAGAAGCTGGTTGCGACAAAGGTGGTTGGCGGCGTCGGGATAGAGGTGTATCCGGAGCAGGAAGTGTTCGGTGCGACAGAGGCAAGGCAGATAGGATAGCCGTTAAATTATTATGGTATTTCATACTCGCAGATTGCTGGCATTCGCTTTTCTGTTTTTGGCAGTAACACCTGGTCTGGTGATGGCTGCCCCGAGCGTGAGCCTGTCCTCGCCCGATGACGGAAATGTATCGTTGTCCGGGAGCGTGGCGTTTGAGTGCAATGCCACGGCAGACTCGCTGACAGAACTCGCTCTGTATACAGACATCATCGGGGGCTGGTCAGCATATGAGACTGCATATTACGGACAACTGTCCGAGGATTCCAACACGCTTCTGTTGTGCAACTTCACCGGATATGCGTGCAGCGATTCCACGGGAACGGATTCCGGGACATCCATAACGGCGGGCAAGATAGGGGGCGGCGTCTTCGTGGACGGGACCGACACGCTAACCTTTTCCAGTGCAGGCAACTTCGACGTGCTGGAGGGCTCGATTGAGATGTGGGTGAAGCCAGAGGGCAACCTGAGCGGGCAGCACTGGCTCTTCATCGTTGCGCAGAGCCCGAGCGTGCACACGACAGAGTACAGGCTATGGATAGCGGATGACGTCCTGTATTTCAGGTTCATGGACGAATACGAATCCCCGTCCAGCGTGTGGAGGGACGTTTCCTCGTGGAATCCCGGGGAGTGGCATCATGTTGCAGCTACGTGGAAAGCAAGCACGGATTCGATGGAACTTTATGTTGACTCTAGCACGGGCGGGAATTCCTATAATATCGGCGGTATGGGTTACATGGGCTCCATGGGTGACACCATGTACGTGGGAAGCTACAAACTGGGTTCAGGCCAGTTCAACGGAACGATGGATGAGTTCAGGATAAGCGATTACGAGAAGAGCGCATCAGAGATAAACGATTCCTACATGACCGGCCTGACCAACGTGACCTCCGCCGGCGGGCAATGGACCGTCAGCGGGATAAGCGACGGGACGTATGTGTGGAACTGCATGGCAACTGACAACGCATCGGTTACTGGATGGAACGACACGAACAGGACCCTCTACGTGGACGCGTCCAGCCCGCCTGTCGTAAATTCAGTTACAACGGTCCCGAACACGACTGACGGGCTTGACCCGGGCATAGACATAAACGTCACCGCGAACATAACGGACGTGAGCGGAGTCAATGCGAGCATACTCATGTACAGGAGGTCAGGGACGTCTACGTGGAGCAACGTGACCATGAACAACATAACCCCAGACATCTGGAACGGTTCCTTCCCGGTTCCCCTGCCGCCGGGTACGTGGGAATACGCGATATGGTACAACGACAGCAACTCTCACTCGAACCAGACAGCCGTAATGAACGTCTCCGCTGAGTATGATTATTCCTGGTCATTATCGCCCTCTTCCATGGGAACCACTTACATTGTCGCAGGAGAGACCGGAACTCTCGGGGATCTGCATATAACGAACACGGGCGAATATCCGCTGAATTTCAACATATCGTCCACGTGGGGGGACACATCATTCAACGTATCAGACCCGGACAGCTTTGACATAGGAGTAGGCCAGTCGAGGACCATAAACGTGACGGTGACGGCCTCGGTGACTCCTTACGAATATGCAGTCAATATAACGATAGGCTGCACGACTCCGGGAGCGAGCACGACCTCCTCTGTGGTGGATGCCTCCCTGATATCTTACGTGGGCGGGCCCCAGCTCACGGTGACTATAACGAACCATCCCGTTTCCGTCCTTCAGAGCCAGTCGAACATCGTGTTCAATGCGACCGTGAAGAACATAGGTAACGAGACTGCTAACGGCACGTGGATAAACTGGACGTTCCCGGCGGGGTGGTCAAACTCCTCGGGGAACGTGACATACTTTGCAGGGAACATAGCGGCAGGCTCCACGTTCTACTCGAACATCGTCATGTACACCTCGTCTTCTGCTGCGGCAGGGGTTTCGCAGGTATACCTGAACGCGAGCTCCAACCAGACCTATAACGGCTCTGACAGCACCCTGATCGGGATATCCTGCAGCAGCTCTGACAGCGTCTGCGGTTCGGGGTGCACCTACCTGACCGATTCCAACTGCGCTGCCCCGGGGGGCGACGGGGGGAGTTCCGGCACCTCGGGCACCGTGGTCTCGGGCGGGGGCAGGGCATCCTATTACAGGCTTGACCTGAAGCTTCCCGCAAGGCTTGACCTTTTCAGGGGAGACATAGAGGACGTCGAGATAGTCGTGATGAACACCAACAACGTCGGGTTTTCAGAGCTAACCCTTTCATCAGAGGGTTACAGGTCAACCCTGATATCCCTGTATTCGGGCATCCAGAACGGGACGATTGAGGCGAACTCTGAGATGCCGTTCACGCTGCGCATAAACGTTCCCGGCTACATGGCATACGGGGAGTATCCTGTAACAATCACTGCCACTGCATACGGGGGCCTGAACACGACCGTTGAGGGCTCTGCAACAATAAGGCTGCTCGTCCACAGCGTTGATGAGAACGAAACAATCTCACTTTTCAGGGAAGCACAGAAGGCAATCGGGATAATGAACAGCGCGGGCATCCCAACCAACAGGACGTCAAGGATTCTCGAAGCCGCGTCCTCATACCTCGATGACTGGAATTATGACAAGGTAAAGGAACTTTCCCTGCTCATACTGGGATACAAGAACAGCTCGCTTGCCGCGAGGGCAATGCTCGGGGAGCTGGACGAGGGTATCTGGTATGCAGAGAGGTATGGCCTTTCTTTCCCTGAAACCACCAAGCTCAAGTCGCTTGCGTATTCGGCGCTCGCAAGGGAGGATTTCCAGAGGGCCGAAGATAGGTCTGAATCCGCGCTCCTCACGCTCGCGGTGGAGACGGGCACGGTTCTCCCGCTATTCATGTTCATTGAGAACAACTGGCTCCTTATAATCCTCTCCTTTGCCGGGCTATCTGTCATCATGTTCTTTGGCAGGAGGGTGGTTATCCTGTCCCTAATAGAAAGGAGAATAAAGCGCCTCTCCGAAGAGAACGGAATCCTTGAGAAGCTGATTTCAGTTTCCAGCTCTGATTACTTCATAGAGAAGAGCATAAGCAAGGGGGAGTATAAGAAGAGTATGGATGAATACAGCAGGAAATACTCAGTAAACAAGAGGGAGGAGATACGGCTCAGAGTCAGGAAGATGCTCCTCAAGTCGCGCGGCAGGAAGGCTGCGGAGGGAAAGAGGATGGAGATGTTCAGGGAACTGATGGCCGAGACGCAGAACAGGTACTTCAGGGAAAGGAAGATTTCCAGGACAGTATACAATTCAACGATAAGGGAGATATCCAGGGAGATTGCTGACCTGGAGAACAGGAAAGGTGTTAGCACCTCGCTGAAGGCTGCCGTTTCCATAATGATCATCCTGTTGCTTGTGCCCATGGGGGTTGGTGCAACTCCGCAGCAGGACGCTCTCGGTGCGATAAATGCAGCGGAGGGTCAGATTTCAGACATGGAATCCCTGGGCCTTGGAACGGAATATGCGAACGGCACCCTGAACGAGGCCAGGTTCCTATACAACGAGGGCTATTACGCCGGGGCGCAGTCCCTTGCAGAAGAGGTAGGAGATATAAAGGAATCTGCTATAAGGGTGGACGGGCTGGTTGATGAAGTGGAGTCAAAGCTCTACGACGTCGGCGCGCAGGGAATAGACGTGTCCGGTCCGTGGGGGCTCTTCTACCAGGCAATGGATTCGCTGGAAATGGAGGATTTCGTCACGGCAGAATCGCTTCTTGAGGAGGCATATGAAAAGCTGGACGAGCTCGAGGAGCGCGCCTCCCTCGAGAGGGCACTCGGAAGCAGCGACACCATGGGCATCGTGGTGAACAACTGGGAATGGTTTTTCTTTTTCCCGGGGCTGTTCGTTTTGTGCTTCCTCATTACGCGCAAGCTGACATCCAAGGCATTCATCAGGAAGAAGATTAAAAGGCTGGAGAGGGAGAGGGATGACATATCGGGCATGATAAAGGAGGCCCAGAAAATGTATTTCCAGGATGACAGCCTCGGAAAGATAGAGTATGAGAGCAGGGTGGACAGGTACAATGAGAGACTTGTAGACGCTAAGAAGAACCTGACCGCCATGAGGAAGAGGCTTTAGCCGGGCGGCAGCTCGGGGGTGTCGAGACCGGACAGGCCGTAAGGCCAGACAGCACCTGAATCGTGGCTTATCTTCCCTGGCTCATCGGGGGGTTTTCCTTCCCTGTCCATGGCCGTAAGGTCCTTTGTTTCATCAGCGAACATGACTAAATCGTCTATGAATTCATCAACGTTGACTTCGGAAACGGTATCCCTCGAAATCATGTAAACAATCTTGCCGGGATTCCCTGCCTTGACGCTGTTGGTGAACCTGAGCACGGATGATGGCTCATGGTATCTGAGGAGGCAGGATATGTCATCGAACACGAAGGCGTTGCACCTCTTCTTCATCCTGAGTATTGCCCCGGAAATCTCATCAATCGCAGAGGGTGAGGATATGTATAAGCATCTCTCTGTGGATTCCTGGCTCGAATAGTGGCTGCTGAGGGTGTCTATGAAGCAAAGACTCTTTGCGTCAATGCCGTTCTTTTTCAGTGTTTTCATTGCAGAAGAAACAGTATCACTGAGGCACACGTAGCATATCCTATGGTTCCTGAGCTTCTTGATGATGTTCGTTTTCTTGAAATGCTCATCAGACCTTATGAGGAAAATGAAGAGCCCGTTCTTATCAAACATTGCAACACAAGTATTATTTGGTTTCCGGATGACTTAAAATTATGCTTACTTCAGTGCATCCCTTATCTTCCTGTCAATCTCTCCGACCTTTTCCTCGCTCCTCTTCCTCATGCTCTCGAATGCCTCCTTTGATATTATTCCTGACTTGTACTGGTTCTCAAGGAGCCTTAGCATCCTCTGGTTCTTCGCCTTCTCTGTCCTCAGAACGTCCACGTCGCTGCTGGGCCTGACGGCTCCTGCAACCTGCCTCGCCTCGGACAGCCTTCCCTTGAGAAGAATCTTCAGGTTCCTGGTCATCCTCCTCATGAAGATTACCAGGACTGCTATTACCACTGCAAACACTATGATAAGTATGACCCACCATGGAAGGAAGCCGCGCGACAGTATGTCATCGAGCAGGTCCTCTGCCTCCCTTATGAGCTGCCATGCATTGTATACAGAATCGAGCGCGGCATCGTACAGCTCCTTCTGGAGGTAGTTCTCGGCGAGCTCTATCTCGTTCTCTATGTCCTTTATGAGGTCTTCCACGGGCGAGACGTCGTACCCCGATGCCTTCGCGCTCTCTGTCCTTGTCTTGAGCTCCCTGAGCTTGGCCTTGAGCCTGACGAGCTCGAAGTCTATGAGCTCCTTCCTGGAGGTGAAGACGAAGAGTGTGAATACCTTGCTGTCCTTTGACTGGTTGGAATCCGCGGTTATCATGACCTCGTGCTGCCCGGATGCTATCCCGAAGGGGACGAGTATCTTCATGGTGAAGGTTGCCTCCTCTCCCGCTGCCAGAGTCCCTATGTTCCTCGGTTCGATGATGAACCAGTTTTCCTCTGTCGAGCGGGCGGTCAGATGGACGTTGGTGGCGGGGGAGTCGCCGGTATTCTTGACGAGTATGTTGACGTACCTTATCACACCGACCTCGACACCCACCTCCCTGTCGTACTCTGTTATGTTCAGCCTGGCCTGGCCGCCGCCCCCTCCGGGCCCTGCCTCCTCTGGCGCGCCTCCCTCCTCTCCGCTCGGCGGGGGCGGGGCAGGTGCCTCGCCTATGACGTCAAAGGTCCCGTTGGCAGTGGCATAGAGGTTATTGACCGTGTTGTACGTCACCTTCACGTTGAGCGTGTAGGTTCCCGGCGGCTGGCTGGTGAATATGTAGGCGCTGACAGAGGGGTCAGTGCTCGCATCGAAAGTCTTGTTCTCCCCCGCGCCTATGTTGGCTGAGAAGTGCTGGTAGTCCCAGGTCTGCCCCTGGCCAGAGACCCAGTATTCTATCAGGACGTCAAGGTTGTCAACGTCGCCCTTGTTCTCGGCGTAAAGCTCGAAGTTGAGGATGTCCCCTGGCTCGACCTCCTTGTTTAGTATGTTGACCCCGACGTCGTAGGGCCCTCCCAGGGAGACCCTTATGTAATCATAGGCAACCGTGTAATACCCTCCTATGGTGGCATTGAGTATGACGTTGTATACCCCGACCGGTGCCAGGGGCGGCATGGCATAGTTGTAGGTATAGACTCCCACCGACTCCCTTGTCATGCTCGCCTTCGTGGTGCTGAAGTACGGACTGTTGACGGGGTTCAGCACGTTCAGGTTTATGCTGTCCGGGTCCGTGAGCATGCCAGAGCTGTCAGTGAACCACATCACGAACTTCATGATGCTGTTCTGGTACCAGAGCGGGTAGATTCTCATGTCAGCGTGTATGCCGTAGCTCGGCGGGTGGTCGGTCATGGTGAAGGTGTAGTTCTGGGTGCTGTTGACGTAAAAGCCGACCTGCGTCTCGTAATATGTGGAGTTTACGAGGACCGTGTAGTTTCCTGCCGGATAGCCGTAGGTGGGGAAGTCGATGTATATCCCCGCGTAATCGTTCCTTATGAAGCCGTCGCTCTCTGTCAGGTATGACTTGTTGAAGATTGTCTCGTTATCAGGGTTTAGTATCACGACTTCGACGGTGACGTTGCCTATATTCTGCTCGCCTGAAGATTCCTTTGCCCTGTAATAGACAGAGCCCTGGTATCCCTGGTTGCTGTATTCATCGCTCAGGGTGAACATTATCGGGCTCAGTTTCGTGTATACGTAGAAGGTGTCGCTTCCTGTCTCATTCTCGCCCAGGTCGTCCTCTGCATACACCCATGCCGTGTAGTTTCCGATGTAGGTGGTGTTGCCCCACGTGGAGGGATAATATGCATACCAGCACGAGGTGCTTCCCGGACCGCTTCCGGTGCATCCCCCCCAGTAAAGCCTGGTCATCGAGACGGTGTTGTTGGTCCCGTCGGGCCTGGTCACCGTCACGTTGATGGGCATGAGTATCGGGCGGTCGGACTGGGCCGTGACGTTTGAGTATATGAGAACGCTCCCCAGCTGCTCTGCGTAATCGGGTATGACCTCGACGTCCACGATGGGCTTTATGTAGGGGCTCAGCAGGATTGTCACGTCGATTTCATCGGGCTCGGCAGAAGCGTTGGTTGCATTTATCGTGTAGTTGGCTGTCCATGTGCTCTGGCCCGCGATTCCGCTGACGTTGTAGTAGAACGTCAGCTCGTACTCATCATCCGAATCTATGGCGAAGGCCGTGGAACTGACGTTGGTGTGGTTTACCTCCGCGGGGGTGACGCTGAAATCAATCAGCACGTTTCCTGTATTGTTAACTAGAACCATGCAGGCGACTCCCACGTCAGGGCTCTGGGAGTGCTCGCAATAGGTCTCATTCACGTACCAGCTGGCGTTGACAGGGACTGTCAGGCTCACGTTGAGCGAGAAGTTCCCGGCGTTGTTCGATGTTATGTTGAGCGTCCCGTTGTAGGTTCCCGGCGGGTATGCGAAGGGGACGGTGGCATTGAGCAGGATTTCCTGGGACTGGCCTGTGGAGAGGTCGTGCGGGCCTTCTGATGAGAGAGTGGCAGATAAGCTCCCGGGACCTGTCAGGTTCAGGGTGACGTTATAGACAACGTCATTCCCTGAAGAGAGGATAGTCACATTGCCGAAGCTGCCGGAGGTCCCATGCTCGAGAGAGCCCGTGATATTTTCCTTGTCAACCTCCAGTGTAACGTTCGGTGTTACGGTGACGTTGACAATGCTCCAGTTGTACATCGTCCCTATGTCAATCTCTTCCCAGCTAACGGTGACGTTTATGGTATAGTTTCCCGCAGGCGTCCCGCTCATCACGGTGACGTTGTACGTAACGTTGCAGGAAGAATCAACTGACACGTTGCCGCAGTCATATGACGTCCCCCCTGTCGCGTTCAGGTAACCGAGATCCATCGAGAGGTTTATCTCTGTGTCGAATGCCGTAACTGCCCCTATGTTAGTCGTGTTTACAGAGAGGTTGAAGGAATCGCCGGCATACCAGTTCACGATGTCCGTGGTGAAGTTGCCGGGCGTCACGTTGATTGAGACATTGGTTCCGGAAACTATCACAGTGAGATTGATTAGATGGAAGTCGCTGGTGGTTGATACGTTCAGCGTCCCGTTGAAGATTCCCGGGGCCTGGTCCGAGGAGACGTTCACGTTAACCGTGACGTCCTGGTCAGTTCCGGGATTTATGTAAGATATCGGACCGGCAGGATTGAATATGAACTGGAAGTCATCCAGACCAGTCACGGTGAAGTTGACGTCCTCAATCCTGTAGTTTCCCGTGGAGTTTATGTTTATCGTGCCCATCTGCTTCTCGAACCCGGGACCCACCCTGACAGAGAGATTATCGGTGTCAACGAGCATTATTGGGTTCTGGGCTATCGTCACGTTGAAGAGGGTGTAATTGTAGTCAGTGGAAGCGTCTGGATTCGTCCAGTCTATCGTTATGTTGAATTCATAGGTCTCGTTGGTTGATGCCGCAAGCGCGGTTAAGTTGAAGTGCCTGACACAGCTCAGGTCTATGAGGACGTCGCTGCAGGAATAGAAGGTCTCGTTGGAGGAGAAGTTCTGGGGAACGGACATGGTGATGTTGGTATCGTATGCGGTGCCGTTGCCTATGTTGCTCATCGTGACCGTGAGGATAAAGCTTTCGTTGTCGTACCAAGTAACGTTGGTAAGGACCTTGGAAACGGGACTGGGTGTCACCGTTGCGTTGGTAGTGGGAGCTTCGACAGCGAAGTTGTCGTAATCCGTGCCGTTGTTCCCGTCCCTGATTGCCGTGCAGTTCAGGTAATAGAGGCCGAGCCCGCTGGGCGCGGTGAAGTTTATGCTGTAGCTGCCGTCACCGTTGTCCGTTATGTTATCCACGTTCGTCTTGTCCCCGGGACTATCGGAATGGTAATATGTACAGTTGACGTCATCTGCCCCTGATATGTTGGTATCCTGCCTGTAGTTCTTTACCCATAAAGTTGCATTTACTTCCCTGTCAGGTAGGCCGGAGGGGTTCAGAATCGTGAGCGAAGCATAGAACTGGGCCGTGACGTTGAATGTGTGGTAGGATTCATTGAGCAGGTATCCGTCATGGTTGTATATCCTTGCTGTGTAGTTCCAGTAGCCCTCCGCGGACGTGCTTGGGAGGGTATAGAGGTTTGACCAGACACCGTCCCCTGCTGCCTGGTCGCCGTGGCCGGAATCGCTGTCATCATAGAGGACAATCGTAACATCATCAGCCGTGGATGGCGTTCCCATGTCAAGGGTCGCGTTGGTGTGGTTGGTGAGGTTCCACCCGTCAACCGTGACGTTTACCCAAAGAAGGACGGTCTCGTTCCTGTTGTATATGGTGTAGTTTGTTTGAGGGTAGGAAGCTATTATCCATTTCTCTGCAGCGGATTCCGTTATCTCCGGCGCGTACTGGAGGTTGCTCCTGACGTTCGTCACCAGGCTCGGTGTCCTTGCGGAATGGCTCGATACGAAGACCGTCTTAGCCCATATGGAAGAGCCGGGGGACATGGTGGCCTCGGGGTTCATCCTGATTCCAATCCTGCCCAGCGCGGTGCTGTTATCGGCATAAAGGCTGGACGTGCTGGAGTTCTCCAGGATTATCCCGGTTATGTGGCTCGCCGAAAGGTAGGTGGCCATGATCCATGAGAAAGGGTTGGTCGAGTTCTTGTCCAGGATGTTGTAGGTAGAACTGTACGCGAGGCTCGCGTCGAATGCAGGGGCCCCTGCATCTGCGCTCCTGTTCACTGAGTACGTGGCATTGTTGGTTATGTTGTACTCGAGCCTGTACCAGGGAATGGTCGGGTAGAAGTAGTATTTCTTCGTTATGAGGGTCTCGTTCGTAACGTTGTCGATCTGTCCCCAATATACCTCGTCACCCGTCTGGGTCACGGTTATCCTCACATTGCCTACCACTGCATCCATGCTCATGTTGAGGTCCCAGCTGAAGTTGTGGCTCCCGTTGGTGAATGCCAGGTATTCCCTTGTCCTCTGGCCGCTGCTGCTGTATATGAACTGCTCCTCTTCGTGGGCGATGTCGTAGACCCTGTAGAGGCCTGAGGTGTTCTCCCCGCGCCTCGTGTCGAAATAGAACAGGTAGTTGGTGTTATTTATGTAGAACTCGTCACCGGAGGGGTTGAACGTTATGTTGTAGCCGAGCTCCTGGTAGCTCCAGGTTCTTTCCTGTTTCTGGCCGTTCTGCACGGTATCAAAATACAGGTAGAAATTCCTGTCCTTGCTCTCGTTGTACCATGTCGTCCCGTTCAGTATGAATATTACCTCGCCGTTTGCTGATACCGCTGCATCATAGTCTCCGTTGGGGTCGAACTGCACAGGGAGCTCTTGCAGGACAGCGCCTGTGGAGACGTTGTATTCAACCAACCTGAGGGAGAGGTTATCGAAGGTTCCTGAGGCTGACATGTTCTCGAGCAGGTAGGTGAAGTTCACCTGGTACTCCACGGGCCAGTCGGTCCTGTTCTCGCCCGAGGTGTTTATGTCGAGCCTTATCCTGTAGTGCCAGGACGAGTTCCACCAGACGTCATTATAGTTCTCTGACCTGGTAAAGCTGTTGCTGATGATAAACCCTGCCAGCACAATCGCCAGCATCAGTGCCAGGCCAATTCTTTTATTCATTCATCCACCAAGAAGCTTCTTCGTTTTCTGGAATGCCTCCCTGCTTATCAAACCGCTCCTGAAGGATTCCTCAAGCTCCTTCAGCATCATCTCCCTCCTGGATAGCTTCTTTCCTTCTGTCTCCATCCGTTCCGCTTCCTTTTTCCCTGCTTTCTTTGGCTGCTCCCTTGCAGGCTTTGCTCCTTCCTTTACACGTTCTCCTGTTTCCGCTGTTTCCATGGGATTCTCTGGAGCGGTTTCCTGCTCACCTTCCACTGCAGGCTCTTTTGCCTGTTTTGCATGCTCGCCTGTTTCCGTAGGCTCTTCTGCAGGAGACGGCGCGGAAATCTTTCCTTCGGGGGCGGGGGCGCCGCTCCTCTCTCCTGCTATCTTCTTCTCAATCTCCTTCAGCCTGTCAAGGTTCAGCTTCTTTGCCTTCTCGTATTCGTCCTTCTTGAGGGTCCCTGCCTTGAACTGCTCCTCCATCATCTCGAGCACGGAATTTATCTCATCCTTCTGCTCCTGGTACTTGACGAGCCTGGGCGATTCCTGCATGCCCGTGTCTGCCATGGCTGACATCCTTGTCTCGAGGTTGTCCCTCATCTCCTCTAGTTCTTCCTTTGTCACCAGACCTGACGTCTTGGTGTTGACCTCGTCCATGCCCTTCATCATCTCCTGTATGAGCTCGCTGGCAGTGTCCTGCTTTGCCTTGTAGAGCATGAAGTCCTCAAGGCGCTTGTTCAGCTCCATGAATATCCCGTCAATCTTGTCACCCACCCTCTTGATTCTCTTTTCTGTCTCGTCTACCATTATCATCCTGCTCGCTATGTTCTTGCTGAACTCGACCACCTTCTCGAGGCTTCCCATCTCGCTGAGAACGGATTCGACCAGTCCCACCTTCTTTATTATAACTGACGTGATTTCGTCCAGCTTCTCTATCTTGGCCTCGTTCTGCTTTATGTCAGAGTCCAGCTTCGTGAGCAGCTTGGTGAACCTCTCTGGCTTGAGCGTGGCCATTGTCTCGTTCATGTCCTCTGTCTTCATTGCCACGTCGCTGAGCCGCCCGTCTATGCTCGCTGTGCTGGACCTCAGTTCTCCCAGCTCCTCCATTATTCTCCTCACGGTATCTGCATTGCCGTCCTTCTCGTCCTTCACGGCGTCCAAGAATGCCTTGAGCTTCTCGAGCTGGACCTGCATCTTCTCCACCCTCGGAAGGACCTCTATACCAGATGGCCTTATCTCGTTCACGAGCCTGGTTATGATGTTCTTTATGTCAGCGGTGTCTACCGTTCCTACTGCCGCCATGTCCTTTGAAATCTTCTTTGCCGGCTCAGGAGGTGCGGCGACCGGTTCAGCGGAGGGAAGCTCGTCCCCGCCAAGACCCTCGCCCGGACCGGGTTGTGACATGGGGATTATGGGTTCATCATACTTCTCCTCCTTTGATTCCTTTGCAGGTTCTCCTGTATCCGATGGCTTGGCCTTCCTTCCTTTCTTCGGTTTCTTGGCCTTGCCTTTGGCTTTCTTTGGTTTTTCTTCCATTTCTCCTTCTTCCGGTACCTCTGCGGGCACTGCAGCAGCGGGAGATTCTTTATCAACCTCCTCCTCGAGCTTCGCTATCTCTGCCTTGATTTCATCGAGCTTCTTCTGGTTCTTTCCCTTTACCTCATTGTAATGCTCCTCGCTTATGCTTGCCTCGTTGTATGCCTCTTCCAGCGAGGACAGGAGCATCTCTATGTCCTCCTTCTGTTTCTGCATCTCAACGAGTTTTTCCTTCTTTCCGGGCATGTCTTACACCTCCTATTTAATGGTTCCTCCAATCTTCCGGATCCTGTTCCTGACAGAATCCATGTATGTCTTGGCCATCGTGAACATCGTTTGCCTGACCTTGTCCTTGGCCAGCTTCAACTCAAACTCAATGTCAGTCACGTCAAGTCCCCTTGACTTCAACCTCGCAACCTCCATCTCGATTTCATTGAGCTCGGTGTCGTACTTGACATAGGTGTTTATCTCGACCTCCGAGAGCCTTCCGACGTCATGGAGGAGCGGCCTGAACTCTATGAAATAGGGCTTTCCGTGGTTGAACTCGGCGTTCTGGAACATTCCAGTCCCTGTCTTGAGCTTGGTGATAGTTGAAGCATACTCTGAGCCGTACTTCTGCTTGACCCTCCTGATGTCGCCCGTGTATTTCGTTCGCATCTGTATCTCGTTGGATATGTTGGCCCTGATGGCCCCCTTGAAGTCCATGAGTACCTGCGATATCAGCCAGATGCCAATCCCCCACTTTCGGAACTCTCTGCAACCCCTCTCCAGCGCTACATAGCCGCCCTTCCCGCCATACTTCGGGAGAAGGCGATGGACCTCATCGTAGACAATGAAGAGCTTCAGCTCCCTTGCCTCTGGCCACGGTATCTTGAATATGTCGCTTATCGTCCTCCTGACGAATGTGTCAAGCTGGGCCGGGTCCATCTTGTCTATCAGGACTACCGTTATCTCCCCGGGCACCATGTAGTTCCTGACGTCTATGCTGGTCTCGGGGTCTGTTATCTTGATTAGCCTCCCGGGGAACCTCTTGGCGTCCGTAGGCTTAAGGCCGAAGTTCGGGTAGAGGTCAAGCATCTTCTTGTCCCTGCAGGGCCTCAGGAACCCTGTCCACTGCGCAGTGGGGTCGAAAACTATGATGGGAATCTTCCTCTTCAGGAGCTCTTCCACGGCAATCATCGCAGAGACCGTCTTTCCAGCTCCTGTAGAGCCGGCGGATATGCCGTGGGTCTGGAGCTGCCTCACGTCCATGTACGCATTGACGTCTGTCTCTGCAATCCTTCCTATGAGGAATGAATCTTTCCCTGCCTGCGGGAGCTTCTTCATGTCCATCGGGAATATGTATCGCGACTTCTTCTTGTGCTTCTCCTTCCACCATCTCCATGCATAGAACCCGCCGTATACGGCAGGAATCATCATGAACATTATCAGGTATGTCACCCATGACATGAAGACGTTCCTCAGGGCGACGAGCAGTCCGGGAAGCTCGGTGACCTCGAACGCATCCGAGGCGAACGCATATTTCGTCCCGTACCAGTATGAGACGTTTGCCTCTATCACGTACCTGTCATACGGCGTCTCATAAGGTATCGTGATGTTCCTCCTGAAGGCATACTTCTGCTCGACGCCCACGGTCTCCTTCATGGTCGTGATAATCTCGTCCGTGTTGAGGTTCTTTATCTTGTATTCGGCGACTATGTCCTCGACCGTCGCGGTCTCTCCCATGTTGACGAGCGTTACCTCGAACCTGAACTCCTCGCCTGGAGCGACGGTCTTTGTCAGGGCCTTTATGGCGACGTCGAGCAGGGGTATCGGGACCTGGACCACGTTTATAGTGACCGGCGTCCTGTAGGTCTTGTTGAGCTCCACCAGGTGGGTTATTATGTCGCCCGTGTATATCCCCGGTGCCGTATTGGGCATGCTGTAGAGCTTTATCTTTATCTGCTCTGTCTGGCCGCCGGCAACCGTTATCAGCGGCCTCTCTATGGTTACCATGTCCCATATGGGCGAGCCTGCCTGCACGCTGGTCTCAACTGTTATGGGGGTATTCCTGTTGTTCCTGATTTCCATGGAGTGTATCTCATAATCCCCCTGGTCAAGGACGACGTATATCAGCGTTGAATCTATCTCTATCTGTGGCGCCCCTCCTGCCGCCCCTGCTGCTGCCCCGGCACCTGCCCCGGCACCGCCGGCCGCGCCTCCGCCCCCTCCTCCTTCTGCCGGCGGAGGCGGCTCAGGGATGATTATCGGGCAGTCAGTGGGGCAGTTGGCGTTGGACTCTCCGTAATCATCATGACAGATCCTGTCACCGCAAATGTACTGAGCGAGGACGAATGCCCCTGTCATCGTGGTCGAGTTCGCTGTGACTATTCCGCTCGACGTGTTGACGTCCGTGTCGAGCCTCGTCCACCCGGTCGCGTTGGTGCATCCGCTCAAAAGGACCCAGGACGAGCACCTGTATATCCCGAGCGACGTGAGGGAAAAGTCGTTCGTCTTGCACGTTCCTGCCGTGTAGCACTCTTCAGAGGTGAAGTTCACCGTTCCGTAGGTGTAGTTGAGCTGGCTGGTGTTTATCCAGACACCCTTGAGCGACTTGGTCGGGAGGCGGACGTTCGGTATTTCACCGAACATGTATGGGTTGTAGACGTCATCCTGGAGGTATGTGTTGTAGAGGGTCGCGGTCTCGTTGAGGAAGTCCGTCCTTATGTCATAGGCCCTCATGTCAATGGTCTCGTTGTAGTATCCGCCGAGCGTGGCGTTGCTGGCGAAGTTGAACAGGA
>Ga0315536_1000226_pt1 | contig 28499 bp, 21 predicted proteins | sample SalMarSW160230MG_FD_203093 | JGI IMG/M metagenome (GOLD analysis project Ga0315536, IMG submission 203093) | Salt marsh sediment microbial communities from the Plum Island Ecosystem LTER, Massachusetts, United States - Salt Marsh Sediment SW1602-30 ...
GACCCGCGCGCCATCCCGGCGTTGATAGCGGCCCTGCACAATGAGAACTACAGCGTGCGGGCCGCCGCGGTGCAGGCGGTCGGCCGGTTCAACGGCATGGCGCTCGAACCGCTAATTGCCGCGCTGCGCGATCCGAACAAAGACGCGCGCCGCGCCGCCTCCGATGCACTCGACAAACTCGGATGGCAGCCTTCGAACGACGCCATCGGAACGGAATATTGGATCGCCAAACAGAATTGGGACCGCTGCACCGCCATTAAAGCGGCCGCTGTGGATCCGCTGGTAGATATGCTGAAAGACGGCGATCAGGATGTGCGCAAGGCGTGCGTGGTGTGCCTTGGCAAGATCGGCGACCTGCGGGCCTACGACTCCCTGGTCACCGCGCTCTCGGACGAGTATCCCCCGGTGCGGGCCGCGGCGGCCGAATGCCTCGGCGGGTTGAGTGACACCCGCGCCATTCCACCGCTGCTTCAATCCATGCACGATCCGGACTGGACGGTGCGGGATTCCGCGGCCGAGAGCCTCGGCCGTCTCGGCGACGAACGCGTGGTAGAGCCGCTGATTGCCGCGCTTGGCGATGAAGCCGGTCATGTACGGGAGGTGGCCGCCGAGGCGCTCGGCCGGATCGGCCACATTCAGGCGGTTGAACCGCTGATCCTCGCGCTGACGGACGAACAGGAGGATCTGCGGAAATTCGCCGCGGAAGCGCTGGGTAAGATCGGGGATCCGCGCGCGGTGGAGCCGCTGATCGGCGCCCTCGAGTGGGATTATTACGAACTGTTCGAAGCCGCCCTCGCCCGCCAAAAACTCACCGATACCCGTTCCGAGAAAGAAATCATCGACGAGTTGGTCGAAAAATACGTCTTCATCCGCGAGGCGGCCGCCAAGGCGCTCGGCCGGATCGGCGACGCGCGCGCCGTCGACAGCCTGATTGCCGCGATGAAATATATTTCGCGCAATGTGCGCGAGGCCGCCGCTGACGCGCTCGGCCGGATCGGCGACGCGCGCGCGGTCGACCCCCTGATCGATGCCCTCAAGGACCGCGAAGTCGACGTCCACGAATCGGCCGCCGAGGCGTTGGTCAAACTCGGCGCCGCCGCGGTTGCGCCGCTGATCGATGTCCTTAAACAGGAAAGCGGGGATATCCTGCTCTCGCCGGTCGAAGTGCTCGGGAAGATCGGCGACCCGCACGCCGTCGAGCCCCTGATCGGTGCGCTGAAAAACGAATCGGATTCCGTCCGCGAAGCCGCGACGGTCGCGCTGGTCCGCATCGGATCCCCGGCCATCGAACCGCTGGTGAAAACGCTCAAGTTTGAAAATAAAAGCGTGCGCATGGCCGCGATCGCCATTCTGACCAAGCTGGATTGGACTCCGGAAAAGGACGAAGCCGGCGCCTATTATTGGATTGTCAAGCGGCAGTGGGACGATTGCGTGGAGATCGGCGCGCCGGCGGTGGAACCGCTTATCACCGCGCTTAAAGACCAGGAATCGGTGCGCAGCGACGAATGGCAGGAGCGCCAGGCGGCCGTCCGGGCGCTTGGCATGATCGGCGAGCCGGCGGTCGGGCCGCTGATCACCGCCCTCCGTTACGAAACCGAAGACGTGTGCAAGGCGGCGGTCGATGCCCTCGGCCAGATCGGCAAACCGGCGGTGAAGCCCCTGATCGCCGCGCTCTCGGATGAATATTACGGCGTGTGCATGGCGTCCGCCGATGCCTTGGGCCGAATCGGCGACCCGCGCGCGGTTGAACCCCTGATCGGCGCGTTGAAGAACGGCGGCTGGTACATGATCCGTAAAGCGGCGGCCGAGGCGCTCGGCCGGATTGGCGACCCGCGCGCGGTCGAACCGTTGATCCCCGTGCTGAAGGACGAATACTTCAAGGTTCGCGAAGCTGCGGCAGAAAGCCTGATCAAGATCGGGGCGCCGGCGGTCGAGCCGCTCATCTCCGCACTGCAATACCGCGAGTGGCGGATGCGCAAAGCCGCGACCGAAGTGCTGGGCAAGATCGGCGACGCGCGCGCGATCGATCCATTGATTGCCGCGCTTGAGGATGAGGACAAGGATGTGCGAAAGTCCGTTGCCTGGGGCCTGATCTCGCTCTCGCATAATGCCCCGCTGGACGACGCGGTGAAGCAGCGGATCCTTACCGTGATCCCGATCGGCAGCAAGTAAGGGCGACCCGATGGATCGCCCCCTGCAAAAACCCCCCGGTTGACACCCGCACCCGGGCTGGTATAATCTCTGCGCTTTGCCCCGGGGCAGCATTTCCGGGGCATCTGCGTGAATCCACTCCCCCGGCGCCCGCGCCGCAAGCGGCGTAGCCGCCGGTCCAAGAAGGAGCGAATATGAAATACGCCATCGTTCTAAGCGGCGGCAAGCAATACCGCGTCTCGGAAGGCTCCATCCTCGATATCGACCGCCTTGCCGCCGAACCGGAAAAATCCTACCAATTCGAGGAAGTCCTGATGATCGCCGACGAGGGCAAGGTCCACATCGGCGCGCCGACCGTTTCCGGGGCGAAGGTTAAAGCCGTCATCCTCGAACACGTCCGCGGTCCGAAAGTCCGTGTCTTCCACTACAAGAACAAGATGCGTTACCGCAAGACCCAAGGCCACCGCCAGGATTACACCCGGGTGCGCGTCGAAAAGATCACTCCCGGCAAGAAGGGATCGGAGGATTAACCATGGCTCATAAAAAAGGCGCCGGCTCCAGCCGGAACAACCGTGACAGCCAGTCCCAGCGTCTGGGTGTAAAACGCTACGGCGGCCAGTTTATCCACGCCGGAACGATCATCATCCGCCAGCGCGGCACCCACATCCACCCCGGGCGGAATGTCGCCAAGGGAAAGGACGATACGCTCTTCGCCACCATCGACGGGGTTGTAACATTCGAACCCGCCCGCGGCGGCCGGCGTCAAGTCAGCGTCCTGCCCCAGGAAGCCAAAGCCGCCTAGCGCGGCCATTCCCAATCCCCAGCGGCCCGGTTCCACTACGGGTTCTGGACGGAAAGAGAAATCCGATGAGACCGAAAATCCATCCCAAATATTTCCCGAATGCCACTATCGTCTGCGCTTGCGGCAACACCTGGACCACCGGATCCACGGTGGAGACGATCCACACCGACATCTGTTCCAAATGCCATCCGCTCTTCACCGGCGAACAGCGCATCGTCGATACCGAAGGTCAGGTTGACCGCTTCTATAAAAAGTTGGAAGCCCGTACGCAGTATGTCGCGGATGCCAAGGCGCGCGAAACCGCCAAAACATCGACCGACCAGCCGATGGCAATCCTTGAACTCGGCGAGCGGGTCGAAGGCGCGCTTAAAAAAGCCGGGGTCGATAAGATCAGCCAGGCGCTGGAAAAACTCGCCCAGGGCGACGAGGCAATGCTCGCGATCGAAGGCTTCGGCCGCAAAAGCCTGATCGATATGAAGAAACGCATGCGCTCGCGCGGGTTCACCCTTCCGGGCGACACCGAATCCGAACCGGAACCCGCGGAAGAAACCAAGGCGGTGTAACGAGCGATTTCAGCATTGAGAGTCAAAAACGGGGCGGTCTTCGACCGCCCCGTTTTTTTAACCCGCGTGATCATCATGCCCGCATGTACTTGGCTTGTCCTCGCGGAGTGCGCAGGTTTGAGTTGTTTTCTAAATCTTCGCGAGTGCGCAGCAAGGGCGGGCACCACTCCTGCATCCTTCTGGATTTCCGCTGAGAACACCCCCGCTTCGCAACCATTCCCACATAAAGAGCAGATTCGAGCGGGAATATTCCCCCCCACTCGCGAAAGCTTCGAATCGGACGACCGCCGATGCTCATCGCTCGGGGAGCAGGCGCGAGGGCAGCCGCGGGAATGACGATCCAACAGGGAAAGTGCATGATCTCCGGCACTCTATTCTTCCACTTTTGGAACAGCTCCAGGGAAAGAATTCCGAATGAAAGCAAATTCCAGGGAAAGACGCGAATCGTTTTTTCCCTTCTGCGGTACACTTGGAACGGCTTCACCGAGGACACCACATGTCTGCGACAGGCTCACTGGAAGTGATCACCGGTCCGATGTTCAGCGGAAAGACCGACGAACTCATCCGCCGGCTGCGCCGCGCGCGCATCGCGCGCCAGAAGGTGCAGGTTTTCTTTCCGGCGATCGATTCGCGTTACGCCGGATACGCCTACGGGAAAGTGACTTCACACGCGGGCGCCGAATTCGATGCCGCGCCGGTCCGCGCCGCGCAGGATATCTTCCGCCTGGTGGAAGACGACACCCGTGTGGTGGGGATCGACGAAGCGCAATTTTTTGACGATGATATCCTGCGCGTGGCCGACCGTCTCATGGCGGGGGGACTGCGCGTGATCGCCGCCGGGCTGGATACGGATTTCCGCGGCGAACCGTTCGGCCCGATGCCGTCGTTGATGGCCCAGGCGGAACGGCTCGATAAACTCCAGGCGATCTGCATGCAATGCGGCGAACCGGCTTCGCGCACCCAGCGGCTCGTCGCCGGGAGACCGGCCGCCATCCACGATCCGGTGGTCGTTATGGGTGACGGCGAAATGTATGAAGCACGCTGCCGGGCGCACCATGAGGTGCCCAAGAAATGAATTCTGCGGCCAGGGTTCCCGCACCCGGAATGGATGTGCTGTTTTCCGCACAGGAAATCCAGGCCAAGATTAAGGAATTGGCCGCGCAGATCGACCGGGATTACGCCGGGAAGGATCTGATGTTGCTGTGCATCCTGCGCGGCGGTGTGGTCTTCCTTGCGGATCTGATGCGCGCCCTGACCGTTCCGCATACGGTGGAGTTCATGGCGGTTTCCTCGTACGGCGCAGGCGCGCGCGAATCGTCCGGCCAGGTGCGGATCACCTTCGACCTGGCATCGTCGATTTCCGGGCGCGACGTGCTGGTGGTGGAGGATATCATCGACAGCGGCCGCACCCTGGCTTCCGTGCTTGACATCCTGCGCGCGCGGCATCCGCGTTCACTCGAGGTTTGCGTCCTGCTGGATAAGCTGGAACGGCGGGAAGTGACGATCCCGGTCCTTTACCGCGGCTTTTCCATCCCCGACCGTTACGTGTTCGGGTTCGGACTCGACCTCGACGAATATTTCCGGAACATCCCGTACGTAGCGGCGTTGAAGGAGAAACCGGCTGGTCCGGCGTAAACCCTGATGCGTAAAGGACAGAATTCCCAAAAGAAAAAAAACCCAGCCCCGCTCGGGTTCGCCCTGCCCCCGATCATGGACGAGATCCGGACGTACGTCACTTCTCCGGAAGCATATCTGGTCGGTGGGGCGATCCGTGATTCGATCCTCGGCCGGCCGGTCGTGGATATCGACATCGTCCTCCGCGGAAGCGGCGTGGAAGCGGCTCGGACGGTCGCCAATGCGCTCGGGGCGGCGTTTTATCCGCTGGATGAAGCGCGTGGGATAGGCCGTGTGATCCTCGTCCGCGGGGAGAACCGCTTTACGCTGGATTTCGCCGCACTTCGGGAATCATCGATCGAGCAGGACCTGGCACTCAGGGATTTCACCGCCAATGCGATCGCCCTCCCGCTTTCACTCGATTCAGCAATAATCGACCCGTTGCGGGGAGCAGTCGACGTGAAGCACGCGCTCCTGCGCGCCTGCTCCCCGCACGCGATCGCGGACGATCCGGTGCGGGCCATCCGCGCCATCCGGTTCGCCACCCAACTTGGATTCCGGATCGAGAAGGAAACCAAGGAACAATCCCGGGCGGGGGCGTCACTGCTCGGAAAAATTTCCGCCGAGCGGATCCGCGACGAGGTCTTCCGAATCCTTTCCGGCAGGAAGGTCGCTCCGGCTATCCACTCGCTGGAATCACTCGGGCTGTTGCAGGTGATCCTGCCGGAAACGGCCGGGTTGGCCGGGGACCGGCGGGATGGACCGGACCGCCGCGACGTATGGGATCACACGCTGGCCTCACTGGAAAAACTGGAGGCGGTGTGCGATATCTTGGCCCGCGAGCCCGCCGCCAAACGCGCCAGCGATCCGGCGATGGGCCTGGCGCGCGCACGGCTCGGCCGCTTTCAAACCTCCCTCACCGAATATCTGACCCGTCCGCTGTGCGATGAGCGTCCGTTACGCGGGCTGCTCTTCCTGGCGGCCGTTCTCCACGACGCCGCCAAACCGGAGACCCGCAACCTCAACGGACTCGGCGAGGTTCACTTCCTGGGTCACGAGCAGCTGGGCGCGGATTGGGCGCTGCATCGCGCCATCGCACTCCGATTTTCCAACGACGAATCGGATTTCGTCTCCAAGATTGTCCGCAACCATATGCGGCCGCTGCTTCTGCAATCCAGCCTGCCGGTCACACGCCGGGCGGTTTTCCGCTATTTCCGCGGGACCGGTCCCTGCGGCGTCGCCGTAAGCCTGTTTTCCCTGGCAGATACGCTCGCGACCGATGCGGCGGGACCGGCTCCGGAAAAATGGCAAGCTGCGGTGGAGACAGTCCATTCCCTGCTGGAAGGTTATTTCGAACGCCCGGAGGAGTTGATTCGTCCCACACCGCTGTTGACGGGCGACGACCTACTCCGGGATTTCAACCTTTCACCCGGACCGCAGATCGGTGAATTGCTCGACGCGCTGCGGGAGGCGCAGGCGGCGGGGGAAGTCACCAACCGCGAAGACGCGGTTTTGCTCGTCGAACAGGGATTGGGGCGCCAATAGTATCCACGAAGAACACAAAGGAAAATCGGAAGTACACGAATATCTTGGTGGAGGTTTGTCATTCCCGCGCCTGCCCTCGCGCCTGCTCCCCGAGCGATGAGCATCGACGGTCGTCCGATGCGAAGCTTTCCCAAGTGGGGGGAGCATTCCCACTCAAAGGGGTGCTCTTAGCGGGATTCCACAACAAGTTTTCTACAAATCCTACGGTGGAGTAATGGATGCCTGCCAAGATCACCCTCGCTTCACTACCATTCCGGCTCCAAGATCAGATGCGAGCCGGAACGTTCCGCGAGGGCAGGCGCGGGCATGAAGAGTGTATTTTGATGGCCTGAAAAACAAAATCCCCCGCTGATAACGCGGGGGACTTTGTTTTAGGTAAACCGATGCTAAGCGGCTATTTCCGGCGTCCGGTGCCGCGGCCTGTGCGTTTTCTGCCTTTTGCGGGACGCTTCGCCGACTCTGTTTTTACCGGCGGGCGGACGAAATGGCCGCCTGATTCCGACTCTGACCGCCGGGCGATTGCCCATTGGATCAGCCCCGCGCCGCCCGCCAGCAACCCGCCCAATACCGCCAGCGAGAGGATCAACAGCATGGAAAGCAGCCCGAAGAAGGCGGTGTTCCATTCCGGAAGGGTCCAGCGGACCACCGTACCGTTCACGATGAAATGCGCGGCCGTCAGGAGTGACAGGAGCGTCATGAACACGCCCGCCAGCGCAAGCGTATTTTCTGCGATGGACTCAATCCCTTCCGAAAGGAATCGCTTCCAGTAGGCGTAGACCAGCCAGGTGGTCAGGAAACCAGCCGCCGAGGAAGCGAGGATTCCGAGGATCAACCCGGATTCAGACTGCACCCGGCTGAGGGAGAAGGTCTGGCGGAACAACAGCGTATAGACTGCTGTGAAAACGATCCCATACAGCAGGAAGAGCAGTACCCGATCCAGGAGTTTCCGGCCGCGGAATTTCCACGCGAAATAAACCGCCGCAGCGGCCGGAAGCATCATCAGAAACACGCGCCCCATGATTTCCCCGCCGAGGCGGTTTTCCCGAGCGCGATCGATCCCGGCTTGGTACTTGACCACCGGGTCCGACTCAGCCTCATTCAGTGTCGCGCTCGTGCCGATCATGAAGGCGTACTGTTTGTAAAGCGCTTCCTGCTGCCTTTCGGTCGCATCCGGAAGCGCGATATTCGTTTCATACGGAAGCGTAAGCATCCAGGTGAGGACCCGGCCCTGGGTGCTGGCCGGAAGGGATACTCCCAGCATTACGGCCGCGGTGGGTGCCACATCGACCATTTGCATGTTGCCAAAATAACCCGGCCAGACACCGGCGCCGACCAGGATGAACGGCTCAAGCATATTAATCGCTTCGGGGCCGCCGTGTCCGCCGGCATCAATCTGCCCGTGATCGCTGACGATCATCAGCGTGTCTCTCGTGAAATCCATCTTTACCGCAAGCTGGCGGATCATTCCGTCCACCCGGGTCGCAGCTTCCGCCCAGGCGGCACTCTTGGGGCCGCCGAGGTTGTCGCCGGCATCATCGACCTGGCAGAAATGCACAAGGATCAGCGACTGGCCTCCGGTCTTCACCCATTCGAGGGCTTGGGGGAAGATTTCGTCGTCTCCTGTCCGATTGCATTCTTCGGTATAGAAGGATTCAGTCACATCCGGAAGGGGGATCAATTTTTCGAAGGCGTTGTTCGCCGCGATGGAAGTTCTTCCGCCCGCACGGCGGACAGCGGTGAATAAATTATCCTGTGTGAAGTAGGGAATCTTTTCATAATCCAGATTGAGGGGTGGCCCGTCATTGATATCCGGCCAAGCCCCGACCAGCAGCGTCGAATAACCGGGCTGGGAATACGAGGGCGGCCGGCTGTGCATGGTCGCCCACGCGCCCATGCCACGCAGGGTCTGCAGGTACGGCATAAGTTCCGCGTCCTGCGATGTGTCATCCCGCAGTCCATCCACCAAAACAATGACCATTCGCTGTGAGACGGCGGACCCAAGCGGCTCCTGGATGGCCGGCGGCTGTGCCCGCAGCGGCGACCGGTAAGCATATAGGGAATCCATCAGCTTAATCGCCCAAACGATCGCTACGGCGCCGGCTGCGATGAATAGACATCCTGCGATAAAGAAACGGGAACGCAAGAAACTGGGTATCGTCATGCCTTCATCTCCCAAGAAGTAGATGTTTATTGCGGGCGGTTTTCGCCAAGGGTTTATGATAACAGGTTTGTTGCCGGATGGGAATCGGTCGGAGGACCTGGGGTGCGGCGCCATAAAGGGTCTATCGTCATGCAGGGGAAATTCTTTCCTCTATTGGATCCTGTTGAATTTAAAAAAAAGCGCCAGCCGAGGGGGGCGGCCGGCGCCTGGTCGTAGGGGAAAACCCCCCGTACCAGTTATTAGTATACCAAAAAATTTAAAATAATCCAGACCCTGCAAGATCCAATTCAATACTATTTTTTCTGCAAGGTGCCCCCGACGAGGTTCGAACTCGTGTTTTGGCCTTGAGAGGGCCACGTCCTGGGCCGCTAGACAACGGGGGCTTGACCGGGCTGCATTTTAGCATCCCGTCCGTCGCCGGTCAAACATCAATTAAAAAGGAAACCATAGACAATCGCACTAAAAAGTAAGTGTAAAAAAACGCCACTTTTTTCTCTATTTATTACTGCTTCGAAGTATTGCATAACGAAAAAAAACCAAGGAAAATGAGTAATGCCAGCCCGGCTGGATTCATTGTGCGCAATTCATTCCGTCATCCGATTATCCGTTAAACGATAGTACCGGGAAACGGTCAATTCACCTCAATTCCTGACCGCATTCCTTTATTTCTCTTTTTTTCCCCGCATCAGGCGCGAAACGGGCGCCCTGGACAGGTACTCAACCCAAGCCCCAAGGGAAGAAGCCGGAACTTCCCGTTTTTTCGACCAGTCCGGCCTCCATTCCCATGCGATCTTTCCATAATTTTTACGGAAAATAAAAAGAAGCTGGATGATATTTATGGCAATTACTTCCCGCCAGGTGCTCCCGTTTGACCTTCCCGGAAACTTACGGGTATAATCTCCTGTCAAGTTATCGGGGAAACTGCGGGATCGCCATTATTCTATAGGATCGGAAAACAGCATGGCCCTCCAGGGCAACCTGCGTGATTTCAGCGTCACTAAATTGCTGAACCTGATTCATATTGCCAAGAAAAGCGGTACCCTCACCATCCAGGGCCCGAACGAATTGGCCAGCTTGGCATTCCTGGATGGGAAATTAATATACGGCCAGCGCGGCGACGAAGGCGGGCGCCTGATTTCCATCCTCCGCTACAATCACCTGCTGACCGAAGAACAGGCCACCACCCTGGAAACTCGGCCGGAGGCGGCGAATGACAAGGAATTGGGGCTGCTGCTGATCCACGCCAATTACCTGACCCAGCAGGCAATCCTGCAATCCCTGCACAAGTACCTCAACGACCTGGTCTTCCGCCTGTTCACCTGGAATGAGGGAATTTTCCAATTCTACCTTGGAATCCTCCCGCCCGACGACCGCATCACCGTCCGCATCGATCTGGAAAATCTGATCATGGAGGGTGCGCGCCGGATGCGGGAATTCGAGCAATTGCAGGAAGAGATTCCCAATCTGGATTTCGCACTAAAATTCACCGACCGCCCGGACGCGCGGCTGCGCAACATCAACCTGAGCGTCGAAGAGTGGCGGGTGGTGTCCTACATCTCGCCCAAGAACACGATGCGTCAGATCGCGCGCGCCAACCGGTTGAGCGAGATCGAGCTGCGCAGGATCGTGTACGGTTTAATCCAGGCCGGTGTCGTGGAAATACTGCCGCCCGAGGGCCTTCCGCCGCCGCCTTCGCTGGCCAAGATCCAACCCATGCCCAAGACTCCCGAGCAGGCCGGGTTGATCAAACGCCTGGCTGATCGCATCCGCTCGTTATAAGGAGCGCTTTCCAATATGCAGACAGTAAAGATGGTGGTCACCGGACCGTTCAACTCAGGGAAAACCGCGTTCATCCGTTCCATCAGTGAAATCGAGGTCGTCTCGACCGAGCGGAAAATCTCCTTGGAAGTGGAAAAGGTAAAGGAGACGACGACGGTGGCTATGGATTTCGGACGGATCACGGTGGACGACGACCTGGTCCTCTACCTGTTCGGCACACCCGGACAGAAGCGGTTCGACTTTATGTGGGAAATCCTCTCCGAGGGCATGCTCGGGTTCGTCGTCATCGTCGACAGCTCCCGGCCGGAGACGTTCCGGGAAGCGCGGTTCATCCTGGATACCTTCCGCGCATACGCCCCGACCCCCTACGTGGTGGCCGCCAACAAACAAGACGTCCCGGAAGCCTGGCCGGTGGATGATCTGCGGATCGCCCTCAAACTGGATCCAAGTGTGAAATGCATCCCTTGCGTCGCCAATGACAAGGAAAAGGTCAAGACCATCCTCTTGGAACTCCTCAACGGCATCCTTCAGGAAATCGAATCCGGCGATAAGTCCTGATCCCTTGATGAACAGACCCTCATCCAGGACCGGCGCCGCTCATAAACCGATGGACATTGCCGCATCGTGGCCTGTTCCTCCGCAACCCCTGCCCGATATCTACCCCGCAAAAATCGGGGACCTGATGTTCTCGGCGTACGAAGAGGTCCTCGGAAAGCAGAAGTTCGCGCTTGTCATGCGCCAGGCAGGGCTGGAGCTGTCCGGGGACAAGGTGCCGGACCTTCCCTTTGGCACGCCGTCCAAGGTCTTCCAGGCGCTGGAGGTGATATTCGGCGAGCAAACCACCCATGGAATTTGCATGCGCACCGGACGGGTGATGTTCCGGCGCGGGTTGAGGGCATTCTCCGGAATCCTCGGGCTTTCCCACCGCGGGTTCCGCCTGCTTCCACCCGCCCAGAAGGTCCTGCGCGGAATGGACCTGCTGGCCTGGACGTTGAACCACTACAGCGACCAGCGTGTCCGGGTGGAAAAACGCGCACAAGAAGTCCTGTTGATCAATGAACGATGCCCCCACTGCTGGGAAATGACGAGATCGTCGCCATGCTGTCAGCTGCCGGTCGGTGCGATTCAGGAAGGGCTTGCGTGGGCCTGCAGCGCGAGGCAGTATACCGTCGAAGAGATAACCTGCCGGTCAAATGGCGATCCAAGTTGCACGTTCCGGGTACAACGCAAATCCTCCGCCTGAGATCCCCCTGCTGAATATATATATCAAGAAATCGTCCTACCCGCGTCTGCCCCTGCGGAGCGCGCAGGTTCGGTTCGAATTTGGAGCCTGCGCGATGCGCAGCAAGGGTGTTCCTGACGGGCATCCAGGGGTTTCGCCCGGATAAGAAATATCGCTAGCAATCCCCCCTGGATCCCCGGTTGGACCACCTTCGCCTGAAAACCATCCCGACTCCAAAGACAAATACAAGCCGGAATGTTGCCCTCCTCCCGAAATCTTCGCATCGGAAAATCATCGATGCTCATCGTTCGGGGGACAGGTGCGAGGGCAGCGCCGGGATGATGATCACCCCTGCAACGTTTATGCAAGGATTCCCGGGATCCATGCGATCGGTCCGGACGCCATACTCTCCCGGATGCAGTAAAATCAATGCGCCGGAACAACGCGTCAAGGAGGTCCCATGGGAAAGCGAAGGATCTTGGTCGTGGAGGACGATCCGGATATCGGCAATATGCTTCAGACGTATTTCGAATCCCAGGGATTCGAAATATCGGTTGCCGCGCGCGGCCAGGACGCGCTTTCCCTCACCCGGCACTCCCTGCCGCATTTGATCGTTCTCGATATTATGCTGCCGGACCTGGATGGCTACGAGGTCTGCCGGCAATTGCGTTCCTCTTCCCGCACCGGGCACATTCCGATCCTATTCCTCACCCAGCGCGACGAACGCCGTTACCGGATCGCCGGTTTGGAGCTCGGTGCGGACGATTACATCACCAAGCCGTTCGACATCGAGGAACTGCGCCTGCGGGTCATGAATGCAATGACGCGGGCGGAGCAGGAAAGCCTGACCGACCCGCGCACGGGTCTGCCCACCAGCCGCCAGATTCAATCCCGCCTGGAGGGGTTCCTCCCGCGCAAAGGCTGGTCGATGCTGAACTGCCGGCTGATGGATTTCGACGCCTACCGCTCCGCCTATGGAGACACCGCCTGCGATGACTTCCTGCGATTTGCGGCGGATCTGATCCTGAAGACCGTGGATGAACTGGGCGCGGCGGATGACTTCATCGGCTATTCCGGGGGCGATAGTTTTGTCGTGATCACGGAGGAGGCCCGCGCCGGTCTTCTCGAAGCCCAGCTGAAGAGCCGGTTCATACAATCCGCGTCCGGTAAGTACTCCTACGTGGATCAGCAGAGAGGATATCTGCTGACACGAAACGCCGCCGGAATGGAAATCCACGCGCCGCTGGTAAGCCTGTCGGTGACCGCCATCCATTCCTCGCAGCATAATTTCAGCGACGTCCGGCAGATAACGGAACTGGCCGCGATGCCCCGCCAGACCGGCCCATAGCACCACCATCTATCCCCACATGCCCACACCCGGCCATCTCCTCCCCATCGGCCTTTTCATCCTCTCCCTCGGAGTCGCAATCTGGCTCGGCATGGTTCTGTACACCCGCCGGCTATCCCGGAAGCGTGTGCCGCGTCCCGCATTGGATGCAGCCGAAGCGCCCATTCCGGAAGCCCGGATGGTTGTCACGTCCGGCGGCCAGCTGATCCGCGCCAACGATCAGATGCAGCGCTGGTTCGGGCTGCCCGGAATGGGTTTGTCACTGGAAAGTCTGACCTCGGCCGCGTATCCCGCAGGCGATATCTGGCAACTGGCATCTCGGGAAGGCCGCGCGGTCGTCCGGATCCGGAAACAGCTGTATCATGTTTCATCCCAGCGTATCGGCACGAATGGAAGAACCGAAATGGAAATCCGGTTCCGCCCGCTGCCGGTCGCCTCCCAGCTCGCTTCGCCGTCCCCCGCCGGAACCGCCCCGAATTTCCTCCATTCCGTTTTTTCAGCGCTCGAACTCCCAAAAACCGCACATGCAATCCTCAACCATCTGCTTCCGCTTTCGGGTGCGGATTGGGGAATGATTACTATCTGGGATCCGATCCGCCACCAGCTGATCCCCACATGTTCCCTGGCCGGGACAACACTGGATCCGGCCATCCGGTTGCCTCATTCGGGAATCCGCCTCGGCGAAGGTCCGTCGGGGCTGCTCGCGCGGGAGCGGCATCCCCTCCGCATCCCGGATCTAAAAAAACACCCCGGCCTGCAGCCGAGCTCTTCACCGCAGAAGGAATCCTTCCGTTCCTTCCTCGGATTTCCGCTCGAGATTTCCGGTGAGTTGCTGGGCACAATCGAGTTTTTTGCAGTACAACCGTCCGCCTTTCCGGAGGAGACTCTCCGCCGGCTGGCTCCGGCCATCGATTTTGCCGTACTCTCCCTGCAGAATGCGCTGGTTCACGAAAACGAAGTGCGCCGGGTGTCGGAAGCGAATGCGCTGGCGGAAATCTCCAGGGCCGCAAACCTGCTTTCCGAACCGGATGCGTTTTTCCGCGAACTGGTCCGGGTGCTCTCCCCTTTCATCGACGCGCAAATCATCGGCTTCCTGCTGTACGCCGAATCGACCCAATCGCTTGAACCACGCAAACCGTTCCAAGGGATTCCGGAGCATCTTCTGCCGATGATGCGGATCGCGCTTCCCCCCGGAAGCCCGGTGCGGATCCGCTGGCATACCATGGAGCCGGCCGCCGCCAATGGAACCGACACGCTGCCCTTGCTGCGCGAATTGGGGTTGCCCCCCCTCACCCGGGCGCTCGTGATCAAAAACGTCGGGATCCTTCCGCTGGGAGCGGTGGGTGATTCTACCGGCTGGTTATGGATCGCGAACAAAGCCGGCGGGCCGATCGACGAGGAGGATCTCCGCCGCTGGAATCCGCTTGCCATGCAAGCTGGGCGGCTGATCCGCAGCCAACTGGTAATGGAGGAGTACCGCCGCGGGTCGGAGCGGGCCGATTTCATACGCCGCTTGTCCACCTTGGCCGCATCCCCCCCGCCGCTGGAGGGTTACCTGCGCCAGGCGCTGGGTGAGTTGGACCGCATTCTCACCGCCGATCACGGGGCGCTTTTTCTCCTGGATGAATCCCGCGATGAGATTCAGCTTCATCCCGGATCGGCGCACGGTCTGGGCGAGGATGAACAGCGCCGGTTCGCAACGCTTTCGACCGCAGATCCGCTCAGCCGGTTCGCCGTTACCTTCACCGCGAAACCCGTTGTCATTGACCGCGCCAAAGGATCCGAATCGATTCCGGCCTGCTACCGGCCGTGGGTGGATTTTTTCCCGGACGATCATTGGATCGTTACGCCGCTGCTCGTCCGCGGCCGCGGCATCGGCGAACTGCTGCTGGGGAGAAAAATCCACGCATTCGATTTGGACGATGACCTTTTCCTCTCCGCTGTCGCCGGCCAGCTGGCCGGCACCATTGAACGCGAGCAGCTGTTTTCCGCCACCGACACGTCCCTTCGACGGCGGGTGGACCAGTTGACCGCGCTGACACGCGTTTCGCGCGAGCTGAATACAAGCATCGATCTGCCGTATCTGATCCAATTGATTCACGATGAATCTATCCGGGTGACCGGCGCGGATTGCGGACGGATCGCGCTGCTGGACCCGAAGCGGACGGCGTACCCGCTGCGCCCGCTGCTGCTGGTAGGGGAATCCCTGACGCACAACACACTCTCCCGGATGGAGACGGACGTTCTTGAAAGCGGCAAACCCCACCTGATCCGCGACATCTCCACCGAACCGGTTGAAGCCGACCATCCCGGAATCCTCTCCGCCATCCTCGTCCCGGTGATTGTCGAACAGCATGCCGTGGGATTGATCGACCTGCATTCCCAGCAGCCGGGCTGGTTCGACGGGGAATCGCTTGAGATTGTCCAGGCGTTCGGGATCCAGATCGCGATCGCCATGGGCAATACCCAGCGGCACGAAGAACAGGCACAGACAGCCGGCGCGCTGCGGCGGCGGGCGCGGCTGCTTTCCACCATCCATCAGACGGGCAAGGTTTCCCTTTCGCACGCCCCCCTTGCCAGCCGCCTGGAAACCATCACACAAAGCATCCACGACGCCCTGGGGTTGACGCCGGTGCTGATCGGGCTGTTGCACGCGGATACGCTGGAATGGGTCGCCCGTTCCGGCATCTCGGAACGCGCCTGGACATCGATCCAGGCACTACGCCTTTCCCGCGAAACCGTCCTTCGTTGGATCTCCGCCCGCTCCGGCGTGGAAGGCAGCATTCCCCTCCAGACCGCGACGGGGGATGTCGAGGCGCGGCGATTCGGCGCTGAAATATCAGATGAAATGGAAGCGCGGGAGATCCTTCTCCTCCCGCTGCGGACCTCCAGCGGCGAATGGATCGGATTGCTCGCTTTCTCACCGGCGCCAAGTTCGAAACCCGGAGCCGATTTTTCGTTTCTGGAAATATTCGCCTCCCAGGCCACTGTCGCCATCCAGACAGATCTTCTGGAACAGGCCCTGACCGAAAAGCGCCGCCCGGGCAAATCTGCGGTGAAGTCCAAAATCTCGGCCGCGCCGGAAGCCGCATCGGCGGAGGGCGGCGGCGTGCAATCCCGCCTCAACCGGCTGCTCGCGCTGATCCAGGCGACGGAATTCCTTTCCGCGCAATCCGAACCACAGGCGCTGCTGGAAACGTTCGCCCAAAATCTGCTCGACAGTTACCCCTTCGATGTCATCCTCGTGGCGGAAGAGGGACCCGGCGGACCCCGCCTGCGGCTCGCGAAAGGAAACGTCCCGGCCGAAGCCCAGCTGGACATGCTGCTCGGACAGCACAATCCGATCCTGAGTATGTTCCAGCGCGGCCAGCCGATCCTCGCGCTGTCGTTTGAGGAAGCCCCGACCTGGCAAAACTCGCCGTTGCTCTCGGCCCTTAAAGCCCAATCATTCCTCTGCTTCCCAATCCGCGCCCGATCCAAAACGGAAGCGGTTACCCTGCTCATCTCGCAAAATGCGGTGACGCCGTTCCGGATGGGGGATGAAGACCTCTTCCAATTATTGGGCGAGCAGGTCGCCGTATACCTGGAGAACGCACGGCTGGTCGAGGAGACCCGGCGCCGGCTGCACGAAGGCAATGTGCTTCTGGAATTCAGCCGGCAGGTATCGGGCCTGGATGTGCCGTCTATCCTGCAATCGCTGGTGGACGAAACGCGCAATGCCATTCCGGAGGCGGAAGGCGCGATGGCGGCGTTGTGGAACAGAGAGCGCTCAACGCTTGCGATCGAAGCCGTATCCGGCTACGCCAACGCGCAATATCTGACCCAGATCGCCTGTGCCGCCGGGGAGGGTCTGCCCGGCCACACCTACCGGGCTGGAAAGCCGGTGCACTGGAGTCATGTGGACATGGCTGCGGATTTCAACCTGTCCGCGGAGAACCTTGAAGCGTACCGGAACGGAACGATGGGATTGATACCGGCCTCGGCCCTCGGCGTGCCGCTGCAAGCCGGCAACCGGCTGCTGGGCATCCTGCTTCTCGAGAATTTCACCGCCGCGGAATCTTTTTCCAAGGGCACTGAGGAAGTGGCGCTTTCCCTCGCCAACCAAAGCGCCCTCGCACTGGAAAAAGCCCGGCTCTTCCAGGAGATGACCGACCGTACGCGCGAACTGGACGAACGCGCATCGCACCTGGCGCTCCTGAACCGGCTGACCAATGCGGCGATCACAACCAGCAACGAACGCTCACTACTGCAAATCGCCTGCCGTGAACTGGCCGCCGCCTTCGACGTTCCCCAATCCGCGGCGGTGCTGATCCAGGAGAACCGGGAGGAAGCTACCGTCGTCGCGGAACACATCTATCCCGGGCGGCCCTCCGCGATGAGCCTGAGTCTGCCGTTGCGCGGATCCCCCGTGATTGAAACGATCCTGCAGACCCGTTCGCCGATGCATGTGGAAAACGCGCCGGAGGATCCGCGCTTGGGCGCGCTCCGCCCCTGGCTGGTGCAGCGCCAGGTGGTTTCGCTTCTGATCTTGCCGCTCTTGATCTCAGGCGATACGGCCGGGATGATCCTGATCGAGTGCCCGGAACAGCACCTGTTTTCTTATGCCGATCTCTCCCTGGCGCAAACGGTATCCGCCCAACTCGGTCAGGCGCTGGAAAACGTCCGTCTGCATCAGACTTCGCATGCCTTGACGACCGACCTGGAACACCGGGTGGTCGAGCGCACCACCGCGCTTGAACGGGAGCACCAGCGCGCGGAAACCCTGCTGCGCATCAGCACCGAACTCGTCGTCAGCCTGGATTTGGAACAGGTGCTCGCCCGCGCGCTGCAACTGGTGAACGAAGCCATTGGGGCCGACCAGGCGGCGATCGTGCTCCTGGACCCCCAGACGCAGCTCCTGGTCTACCGGGCATCGCTGGAAAAAGATGCTCCCCTTCCCATGGGCGGCCGCTCGCTGCCCTTCCGCGCAGGCGAGGGACTGGCCGGATGGGTCATCCAGCAGCGACAATCGGTTATCCTTCCGGATCTGGAAAAAGATCCGCGCTGGGTCCACCTCTATCCGGACGAGCCGATGCGTTACCGCAGCGCGCTGGCTGTGCCCTTGATGGTGGGGGCGGACGCGCTGGGGGCGTTGCTGCTGCTTGCCCAGGATCCATCCGTATTCAATCCGGAGCAGCTGCAGCTGGCTTCGGCCGCAGCGAACCAGGTAGCGGCGGCGATCAACAACGCCGAGCTTTACCGCCTGATCCGTGACCAGGCCGACCGGCTGGGCGACCTGGTGCGCAGCCAGCAGGTGGAATCACGGAAATCACGGGCCATGCTGGAGGCCATTGCCGACGGCGTGATGGTGACGGACGAGGAACAGAAGATCGTCCTGTTCAACGACGCCGCCGTGAGGTTGCTCAGCCTCCCGCGCGAACAGGTGATCGACCGTCCGGCCGGTGAATTCATCGGCCTGTTTGGGAAAGCCGGCCGCCCATGGCAGGAGCGCCTGCGCCAATGGCGCACCGATCCGGCGGAGATTGGCGGCGGCGAATACCTCGCCGAAAGGATCGCACTCGACAGCGGCCGGGTGCTTTCGGTCCATCTGGCGCCGGTGGCCAGCGGTGAGGAATTCATTGGGACGGTCGCCGTATTCCGCGACATCACCCAGGAAGTCGAAATCGACCGTCTGAAATCCGAATTCGTCGCTACCGTTTCCCATGAACTACGCACACCCATGACCGCCATCCGCGGGTATACGGAAATGCTAATGATGAATGCGGCCGGACCGCTGAACGACGAGCAACGCCGCTACCTGGAAGTCGTCAAGGGCAATTCCGACCGTCTGGAACTTCTGGTGAGCGACCTGCTCGATATCTCCCGCATGGAATCCGGCCAAATCCGGTTGAACCTGGATGTGGTGGAACTCCCGGGTCTACTCGAGGAGATCGCCGAATCGCTGAGGCAGAAGAGCGCGAAGGAAGATAAGCCGCTGGAGATCAGCCTGGATGTGGAAAAGGATCTGCCTTCCATCCAGGCCGACCGCGGGCGGGTGGCGGAGATCCTGCACAACCTTGCCGACAATGCCTTCCTCTATACGCCGGCCGGAGGGAAGGTTGTCCTGCGCGCCTTCTCGCGCCCGGGCGGAATTCAGATCGACGTCGTGGATACGGGCATCGGCATTGCACCGGCCGAGCAGGAACGGATCTTCGAGCGGTTCTACCGCGGTGAAAATCCCACGGTCATGGCAACATCCGGAACCGGTCTGGGGCTCCCGATTACCCGCCGGCTTGTGGACATGCACGGGGGATCGATTACGGTGGAAAGCGAAGGGGTGCCTGGAAAGGGAAGCACCTTCCATGTTATGCTTCCCAGGGACGCGGTACAATCCTGACAAGGACGGGACTCATGGCCAAGATTCTGATTGCGGAAGACGAACGGGATATTCGCGACTTGATTGTCTTTACCTTAACCTATGGAAAACACGAGGTGGTGGCGCTCAGCAACGGGGAGGAGGTCCTGGAGTGCACGCGCCGCGAACAGCCGGACCTTATCCTGCTCGACGTCCGTATGCCGCGCATGACGGGATATGAAGCCTGCCGCCGGTTGAAGGCGGACCCCACACTGCGGCACATACCGGTGATCTTTCTCTCCGCCAAAGGGCAGGAAGCCGAAGTCCAGACCGGGTTGGAAGCCGGCGCCGCGGAATATATCCTTAAACCGTTTTCGCCCGATCAACTGAACAAACGGATTTCAGAGATATTATCGAAGGGGCAGGAAAGCTAACCACGCATTACACGGATTAAAAACACGATTCCATGGATATTTTTCCGTGCAATCGATTTTCAATCCGTGCGATCCGTGGTTTTTTTAAGGTTCCAAGTAATACGTCATGTGCTGCATATGGGCTGCCGGATCAATATTCTGCACAGCGACCCCTTGGGGCACGCTCAGGTTTGTGGGGGCGTAATTAAGGATTGCTTTCACGCCGGCTTTTACCAGCAGATTGGCGACCTTCTGCGCAGACGTGGCGGGAACGGCCAGCATGGCAATGCGGATTTTCGCGGCGTTTACCTTTTCGACCATCGTACTCATATCATCGATGGTGAACCCGGCGAGGGATTGGCCGATTTTGGCCGGATCGCTGTCAAACGCCATGCGGATTTCGAATCCGCGGTCGTGAAAACCATGGTAGTGAGCGATCGCGTGACCCAGATCGCCGAACCCCACCAGGACGACCTCCCAGACGCGGTCGACCTTCAGGATCCGGCGCAGTTGGTCGACAAGGAAGGGGATGTTGTACCCCAGCCCCTGCTTTCCGAACTCGCCGAAGTACGAAAGATCCTTTCGGATCTGCGCCGAGGTCAACCCAAGGCGGGTTCCCAAATCCGACGACGAGGTGATTTCCTGGCCTTCTGCGGCCAGCAATCGTAACGTTCGCAAGTAGAACGGAAGACGACCAACGACGATATCAGGAATTGACTTGACGGAAGCGGATTTGTGGGGCATCTCTTACTCCATCCTCACAATCGGGCTTTTGAAAATGCGGATCCTTCTCGACCGTTGATTGAGAAATGTATCACAAACGAGGTATTTGGGCAAATTATGTTCCTGGATGAAGCGGACATCAGTGTGCAGGCCGGCCGGGGCGGAAACGGCCTGGTGCACTTCCATCGTGAAAAATATGTGACGCGCGGCGGACCCGACGGGGGAAACGGCGGCCGGGGCGGCAGCATCTACCTGCAGGTCGACCGCAAACTGAATACGCTCTACCACTTCCGCAACGTGCGCAAATTCCAGGCCGCGAACGGCGCCAACGGAGGAACCAACAACAAGTCCGGCCGATCCGGCGGTGATACCGTGATTTCCGTACCGCCCGGAACAATGGTGCACAAGCTTCCCGAAGGCAAATTACTTGGTGATCTGACGGAAGACGGCCAGCGAATGCTTCTGGCCCGCGGCGGCCGGGGTGGACGGGGCAACCCACAATTCGCATCGTCCCACAACCAGGCGCCGCAGGTCGCCGAAAAAGGCGAACCGGGTGAAGAGAAAGAACTGCATCTTGAACTCCGGTTAATCGCCGATATCGGCCTGGTGGGCGCGCCCAACGCCGGAAAATCCACCTTTCTTGCGGCCGTCACGGCCGCCACTCCAAAAATCGCCCCCTACCCCTTCACCACAACCGAACCCAATCTCGGCGTCGCGGCACTTGACAAATTTGAAACAGTCGTCCTGGCCGATATTCCCGGATTGATCGAGGGAGCGCATGCGGGCACCGGGCTGGGCTTTGCCTTCCTGCGTCACATCCAACGCACCCGGGTGTTGATTCACCTGATCGATGGTGCGGGAACCGATCCGCTTGCGGATTTTTCCCAGATCAACACCGAACTGGCGCTGTTTGATCCCGGACTCCGACTCAAGCCGCAGGTGGTGGCGGTAAATAAAATGGATCAACCCGAAGCGAAGGAACGTTGGCCGGCTCTCCAAGCCGAATTGAAAAAGCGGGGATATGAGGCCTTCGCCGTCTCGGCGTTAACCCGGCAGGGAACCCGGGAAGTACTTTACCGCGGTTTCCAACTTCTCCGGGAATTGCCTCCGGTGCCGATCGTGGAGCAGGAACTGCCGGTGTACCATGCTGCCGAGGATCCGGGCGCGTTCACGATCGAACGGGAAGCCGACGGCGGATGGCGGGTTAAGGGAAAACGGATCGAACGCGCCGCGGAGATGACCTACTGGGAGTTGGAGGAAGCCGTCGCCCGTTTTCAGCGGATCCTCGAACTGGTGGGCATCTACCGGGCACTCCAGGAGGCCGGCGTGCAGCAAGGGGATATGGTCCGTATTGGAAAGCATGTGCTGGAATGGAAGGACTAGGGATACTCGGGGGAACGTTTGATCCGCCGCATAATGCCCACCTCGCTCTGGCCGAACGGTCCCTGCGCCAATTGCCGCTGTCCAGGGTGATCTGGGTGCTGACGCCGGATCCCCCGCACAAGGACGACAACATCACCCCCTACCCGCTGCGCCGCGAAATGCTTCTGGCGGCGCTCGCGGGCCATCCGCGTTTTGAACTCAGCGAAGTGGAAGCCGAGCGGCGCGGTCCGCACTACATGGTGGATACGCTGCGCATCCTGCATCAGCGCAATCCGGAGACGGACTACACACTGCTCCTGGGCGGGGATTCCCTGCGGGATATTCTCCGCTGGCACCGCCCCAAGCAACTGATCCGGTTGTGCACACTGGCGGTGCTGCGCCGGCCCGGCACCCGGGTTGGGATGGCGCGCCTGGAAAAATTCGTGCCCGGGATATCAAAACGGACCGCATTCATCGAGGCGCCGCCGATGCAAATTTCTTCTACGAATATCCGGAGCCTGGTGCGCGAGGGGAAGTCCATCGTCGGCCAGGTGCCGCCCGCGGTAGAGGCGATCATCCGGCGGAACGGATTGTATCGATAGGGATTTCTTAACGAGCGGGGGATTCTACTCGAGCGGGACCATCCCGAACCACGAAGACATCGATAATAACATCGGCTTGGTGTCTTCGTTTCTGGGTGGTCCTTTCTTTTTCCTTGCTTAACCGATCATCTTCTTCGCCGTTTCCCGCGCCAGCCGCACCGCATAATTCATACCGCGATCCCACGGGTACACCTGGCTCATGCTGGCGAAATATAACCCGGGCAACGGCGACCGCACGTCCGGCAGGCGGCGCGAATGGAACACCTCCGGAATAGGCTGGGCATATTCCGTTGTATACAGCCAGGATTTCTTCACCCAGCCGGGCCGGAATTCCGGATTGAAGCGCGGGAGAACGGCAAGAAACCTTTTTTCCAATTCTTGCTTCGGCAGACGGAAATACTCATGGCCAAGCGGGAGATAATCTCCGCAATAGATAATATGATCGCCGCCGAAATGCGCCGTGGAAATAAAGTTAGTATGCTCCACCATCGCCAGGAACGGGAACCCGGCGTCTTTGGGAAGGTTGTGCCAATACACTCCCTGGGTGGAGAGCGGATGGGAAAGCGAAAAGACCATAACCACCGCACCCATATGGCGCAGGGCGCGCAGCCGGGCAAGGTATTCCGCCGGCAGACCGGGCGCCATATCGGCCAACTGATGGGGAGAGGTGGTGGCCAGGCAGCAATCGAACGCTTCGGTTCCCATCTCCCCGCTCAGTTCCAGACCGCCTCCCGGCTGCGCGAAAATTTTACGCACAGCTGCCGAGTAATTAATCTTAACCCCCATGGATTCCAACTGCGCAGCGAATTGGTCGAGGAGAGACTGCATTCCGCCTTCGTAAGTCGTCAGGCTGGGCGTCCGGCTGTGCATCCGGGCCCAAAACCAGGACATGGGGATGGTGCGGTAATTTTCCTCTCCGAACTTCCCCAGCATCAGCGGTTTCCACATTTTTTCATAGATCCGCCGGCCAAACCAGCGGCGCATCCACTCGTCCGCCGAATAGGCTTCCATCCATTTCCAGAACGGGTTGAGTTTCAGGAAGGATCCGGCGACGAGCAGGTTCCAGAAGCGCAAGGGAAGCGGCAGACCCGGAAACGCCAGCCAGGAGGGGATGCTATCGAGGGCGTAAAATTTTCCCTCGTGATATACGGCCGTCACCGGCCGGCGCACGACGATCCGGTTTCCAAGACCGAGTTCGCGGATCAGTCCCAGGATATCCCGGTCGGAAGTAAACCAGTGCCGGTAAAATTTTTCGACGCTCCAATCCCAATCCGCGTCGCGAAATCCGCCGCCGAGCCCGCCGGGTGTACTGCCTGCTTCGTAGATCGTTACCGCGTGTCCGGCGCGCGCCAGGTCGTATGCCGCCGCCAGTCCGCCCACTCCCGCCCCGATCACCGCTATCTTCATTTAATTTTCTCCACGAAAAGCGCCAAGCCTGCCCCGGTTGGGGTAGGCCGGGGGAAAACCGAAAGGACACGAAGGATTTGAATAGTTTACAGAATCATCCTTTTCCATTCGAGTTTCCCATGACTCCCAAAATTAATCAATAAGCCCAGGCGCAATCCGGTTACTTTGAGATAATTCAACAATTGAGATTCGCATTGTCTCGAGAGAAAATCGATTGCTTTTAATTCGACGACAATTTGGGAATAGCAAACCAAATCGGGAACATATCTCCGATCCAGAGGGGATCCTTTATACGTGACGGGGAATTTGCTCTCGCGGGTAAAAGGAATCTCTTCTCTCCGAAATTCTACGGCCAGCGCATCACCATATCCTCCTTCGAGAAAACCCGGGCCAAGAGTACGACGCACTTCAATAGCACAACCGATGATCGCATACACCTCATTCTTGAAAAGCAATTCCCCCATCTCCCCCTCCTTGAATTGTATTTCCGAGAATTTCTTCGTGCCCTTCGTGGATTCTAGAGTACCCCGGCCTGTTTGCCATCCTCGAGGTAATGGCAGCCGATGCTCGTCCGGTTTTGTTTGGCGGCAGTGGCCACCACCAGCGCGGCCCGGATACTGTGCCGCAGGCCGATCAAGGCATCGCTCAGGTGCGTGGTCCGGTAAAAATCTTCGATTTCCTCGTTGAGATGGTACAGATCGCTGAGCGCCCGGTTCAACCGGACCGAAGACCGGATCAATCCGACGTAATGCCACATCGTATATTGAATGGTCCGCACATCCCGCCAGATCAGCGCAGGGTCGGCCTCTTCGCTTACACCCGGCTCCCAAGCGGGCACCTGGTCCGGATTCACTTTCGGGAAGGCGTTGGACGCGGCGATATGCTCCGCGGCGCGCCGGCCCCAAACCAATCCCTCCAACAGGGAGGTGCTCGCCAAACGATTGGCCCCGTGCAATCCCGTGCACGCGACCTCACCCACGGCATACAGCCCGGGGATCGTCGTGCGCCCATCGGAATCCGTCCACACGCCGCCGCAGGAATAGTGCTCCGCCGGCACCACCGGGATCGGTTCGCGGGTTATATCGAAACCGGCTTCCCGACAGCGCGAATAGATCGTCGGAAATCGGGTTTTTATATGCTCGGCCGGAAGGAAAGAAATATCGAGAAGAACGTGGGGGTAATCATGAATGACCATCTCGCGGTGGATTGCCCGCGCGACAATATCGCGCGGCGCCAGTTCCTTCCACTCCGGGGCATACTCCGCCATAAACGCACGCCCATCCGGGGTCAGAAGGCGGCCGCCCTCCCCGCGTACGGCCTCGGAGATAAGGAATCCATCGCCGCTGGGGCCGGCGAACACGGTGGGATGAAATTGTATGAATTCGGCGTTGATTACGCGCGCGCCGGCCCGGTCCGCCATCGCCAGACCGTCTCCGCGGGCGCCTTCAGGATTGGACGTGTAGCGGTAGATCCGTCCCAGCCCGCCCGTGGCCAGGATGGTCACACCCGCCAGATATCGGTGTACCGCGCCTTCCGCACCGCTGTACACATATGCCCCATGGCAGGTGATCGGCTGATAAACCGCAAGCGGATCGCGGGCATGGTGTGGAAAGGTGATCAAATCCACCGCCGTCGCGGAATTTACAAAGCGGATGTTCGGGCGGCTGCGCATCAATTTAAGCAGGCCTTGAATGATGGCCTTTCCCGTGGCATCCCCGACGTGTAAAACCCGCGGGAGGGAATGGGCGGCCTCTCTGCCAAAATCGAATTCGCCGCCGGGGGTCCGGTCGAATTCCACGCCGGCTTCCTCAACCAAGATTTTCTGTACCAACTGCGGGCCTTCCATCGCGAGGATCTCCGCGGCGGAGGGAAGGCTCAAGCCCGCGCCGGCTTCCAAAATATCCCGGATCAGCTTCTGCGGGCTGTCGTTCTTTCCCAGCGTGACGATCCCGCCCTGGGCGTAGCGGGTATTGCTTTCTTCCAGCTCGGCCGCCCGGGTAAGCACGGTGATCTGCCGCTCGCGTTCTTCTGCCAGCCGAAGGGCGGCGGCGGCGCCCGCGATGCCGCATCCAATGATCAATACGTCGGATTGGACCAGTTTCATGAGCGGACCTCCAGCATGCGGTGCAGCGCCATCCGGGCTCCTTCCGCCACATCCTGCGGAACCTGTATGGGATGAATGCATTCGCCGCGCAACAATCCATCCGTAATCCGCGCAAGGGATTCCATCGTGGTTTTGTTCATCGTCATGCAGTTGTTCGGAGTCGGCGATAGGAGGTGGATCTCCTGGTCCGGGTGTTCGCGCGCCAGGCGTTTGACCAGGTTTCCCTCCGTGCCGATCGCCCACCGGGTGCCGGCCGGTGCGTCTTCCACCAGGCGGATGATATCGGCGGTCGAACCCGCGTCATCCGCCAGCCGGACCACCTCCTGCGTACATTCCAAATGGACCCATACCCGTACGGCGGGATGTGCCTTGCGCGCCGCGAGCACATGAGCCGGAAGAAACCGCTGATGAACGTAGCACCAGCCTTTCCAAAGAAGGATCTCCGCCGTTTTAATATTCTCCCGGTCGTTACCCCCCAAATCCTGCCGCGGATCCCAGAGCGGCATCCGCTCGAGGGGGATCCCCATGCGCACGCCGGTGTTCCGGCCCAGATGCTGATCGGGGAAAAAGAACGTCTTCGGGCGCTGGCCGCGGGCCCACTCCAGAACACCGCGCGCATTCGAAGAGGTGCAAACCGATCCGCCATGGATCCCGCAGAAGGCCTTCAAGGTGGCTTCGGAATTAACATAAGTAACCGGTACGATGTCCCGTTCCACTTCCAGGATTGCACCGAGCTCGCGCCAAGCACTCTCCACGGTAAGGAGGTCCGCTTGTTCCGCGAGCGGGCACAGGGCTTCCGGTTCGGGGAACAGCACGACCTGTCCCGGCCGGGCCAGGATGGCGGCCGTTTCCGCCATAAAATGCACCCCGCAGAAGATGATGAATTTGGCATCGCGGTTCCCGGCCGCATCGCGGGCGAGCTTCAAGGAATCGCCCCGGAAATCGGCGAACCGGATCACCTCGTCCCTCTGATAATGATGGCCGAGAATCACCAATTGGTTCCCCAACCGCTCCTTGGCAGTCTGGATCCGCCGTTCCGGAGTGTCCTGTGCGTTCATAGAGGACGTTGCGGGTGTAGGCACTAACTGATGATTTCCAGGCTGATGTCCAGCCCCGGCGCCGAATGGGTCAGCGCACCAACGGAAATATATTTCACGCCCGTATCGGCAATCTGCCGGACGTTTTCGAGTGTCACCCCGCCGGAGACTTCCAGCGGCACCCGGTTGTTCGCAAGCAGGACCGCCTGATGAATGGTCGCCAGATCCATGTTGTCCAACAGGATCCGGTCCACCGGGAGGGATAGCGCCTCTTTGAGATGCTCCAGGGAATCCACTTCGACTTCAAGCGGAAGCGCGGGGTAGCATTGACGCGCGCGCCGGACGGCCAGGGAAAGCGATTTCACCGCCTGAATGTGATTGTCTTTCACCATCAGCATATCGTACAGGCCGAGCCGGTGGTTTTGAGCTCCGCCGATCCGGACGGCGTACTTTTCCATCGCCCGGTAGCCCGGTGTGGTTTTCCTGGAATCCAGGATAGTGGCATGCGTCCCCTGCACGGCCTGGACAAACTCCGCCGCCAGGGTGGCAATTCCCGAAAGATGCTGCAGAAAATTCAGGACGATCCGCTCCAGCGACAGCATCGATATCAGTTTCCCTTCCAGGTTGACCAGGACATCCATGGGCTTAACCCGTGCGCCGTCGTTCAGCGTAGGCTTGAACGCCGCCTGCGGATCCGCCTTTTCGAAAACCCGTCTCGCTACGGGAAGGCCGGCAATCACACCATGCTCCTTGGCGATGATGGCCGCGCGGGCCATGGCGTGCGGCGGGAAGACCGCCAAACTGGTGACGTCTCCCGATCCAATATCTTCGGCAATTGCCGCGGCGATGATTTTATCCGCCGATTGCAGTACGTCCGCAAGCGAAGGTGTGAAATTCATAAGCGGCCTCCCGGTGCTTGAGTGAGGCAAATTATAATCTCGGACGGAAGAATCCGTCTCTTTTCCCGCGAAGAACCGGTTTTCCCGATAAGCGGGCCGGCTCGTGGGCCAATGCACCCTAAAAGACCGCGTCGGTCCGAGTCGGGCTGTTGACGCAAGGCCATCGGCGTGGTATAAATCACGCCCGCACCCGGGGGCGTGGTGTAGCCGGCCTAACACGCGGCCCTGTCAAGGCCGAGACCGCGGGTTCGAATCCCGTCGCTCCCGCCAGAAACCGACCGAATTCTCTTCGGCCGGTTTTGTTTTTATCGCCGGAGGGCACCGCGGCCGGACTATCGGATACCCCCAAGTAATAATTCCCCGTTCCGGCGATTACCCGTATAATCTTTGCTGTCTCATATTCCTCAAAGCGGATCCTGGAGGTCCCATGCGA
>Ga0315536_1000229_pt1 | contig 28262 bp, 16 predicted proteins | sample SalMarSW160230MG_FD_203093 | JGI IMG/M metagenome (GOLD analysis project Ga0315536, IMG submission 203093) | Salt marsh sediment microbial communities from the Plum Island Ecosystem LTER, Massachusetts, United States - Salt Marsh Sediment SW1602-30 ...
AACCACAGACTCATATACATGATTATAACGTAACTCAACCGGAATAATTTCCAGAAGAATAAATAACATGTTGATATATACCACAGCTGATATGTCGAATACCAATCCACCCTTTAAAATATTAATAAACTGGCCGAATGTCACTCCGGGAAACATTTTGAAGTTAAACAGGAAAAAACCTATCCGGCACAGCGAAAATAAAAACATCACAAGTAATATTCTGTACGCAAGCACAACAAATAAATTCCTGGATAACAACCATTTTTTCATTATCTCTTTCTTTAATTCAATTATTTACGAACAATTTCACATTTGATGACAGTCATTCATCAGAACACAAAATATATTATTTACCTGCCTGTTGCAAGCTTTATATTCTTAACCCATACTAAATATGGTGGTGGAGCCATGGTAAGGTGGTTATCTGAATTAACCGGTGGGGCTCCGTATTCGATCCCTAAGATGAAAGGCATTGCCCCATTACCATCTTTTGAATTCCTTAACGGCAGTTTATCGATTGGCATGGTCAGGTTATAATGTAAAGTACCCTCACTGTCGTACTTTACTGATCCCCTGAAAGTATCGGCATTGTCAGAAGGAAAGCGTCTTGAGTCTTCTCCTTTGAATCCCACAAGTTCAATTGTATTTGCCATTGTCAGAGGAGTAATAAGGCTGCCATCCGGATTTATTTCTCCTTCATGCAAACTGCCTTTTTTATGATCCGAAGCATATTCAGAACCAATAGGAAAACGTACACCCATCTTTTTTGTCAGCTTCCTGTCCATATTTATCCAGATTGTCAGTCCCTCGTTTAAAATCCTGTTCTGAACTGAAAGCTCATCAACCTTTATATCTACATATACGTTTTCGTTATCATTGGACAGGTAATAAAATAATTTCCCTTTATCAAAATAAGAATATTTTTCCGCAGGAATATTCATCTTATTATCAGAGGACTTGTGCCAGCTGTTCATATAAAACTTACCCTTTTGAGCGCTCAGGTTTGTGCTGATAATTACCGACAACAACACAACAAATGTCTTCATAATATTGTCAATATTTATTTAAGCATTATAACCTGCCAAGATAGATATTTATAATTAAATTCTTATAATAAAAAAAAGAAGCCAGGTCCTTCGCAAAATGAATTGTCGCGGACCTGGCTTTATATTATTAAATATTTGTCAGTTCTTCTGGATATCTTTCAACTGCTCTTTAAAATCGGAATTGTCAAAATCTCTCATATAACGATTAACACTTCTCCTTGCTCCGAATCCTGCCAGCATTATCAAAACAATAAGGGCAATCAAAACGTACATAACAATTTTTGTAGTCTCCTTTTTTGTTTTAAGAGCTTCAACAAGTCCATTGTATATAAGCCATAAGGAAAAAAGACTGACAGCCAGGTTTATGATGACTCCCAGATAGATATTAATTCCGCCTGCAAAAGCCAGCAATGCACTGATAGGCATGACTACCAGGGTAGCTGCAGTTACCCTTACATTGGCTTCGAAATCAGTGCTGCCTTTACATATCGAAGAAATGACCAGTAATATCACCGCTCCGATGAATAATCCAATTATGGCTGCAATAATTGACCATATAAATCCCATTATACCAATGGCGCCACCAAACATTCCGCCAGTTATTGCGCCTATTTTGATAAGACCCCAGAGGAAATGAAGGATACCGGCAATTGCGCCATATATCACAGCCTTGATTAAAGGTTCAGTCATCCCTCCCGAAGTTTTCATCGTGGAGAAATAAGATTTTGGATTTACAAGGACATCTTTTGATTCCTTAATAAATTCATTAAAATCGAAGGTTCCGTTGCTCATAATTCAAATAATTAATAGGGTTATTATTTAATTACCGTTAATTAAGAATTTAAGAACCCAAGTTAAAAAAATATTTTATTTAATTGTAAGAAAGATATATATATAATTATCCCAGCGACTTTATTTATTCAAGGTATGTATATCCATAAAGACCCGAACGGTAATTTGAGAGAAACTCTTTTCCCTCCTCAAGAGTTATAATACCGGCTTTGACAGAGGAAGTCACCCATGTTTCAACGGTTCGCACCATTTTTTTGGAGTTATACTGCACATAGTCAAGAACTTCAGCAACAGTCTCCCCATCAATTACCTGGTCAATCTTATAGCCATCACTGTCAACGGATACATGCACTGCATTTGTGTCACCAAACAGGTTGTGAAGGTCACCCAGTATCTCCTGGTATGCACCTACAAGGAATACACCCAGGTAATATGGTTCTTTCCCCTTCAGCGAATGAACCGGAAGGTGATAGGAAGAATTGGTGGTAGCAATAAAATTGTCAATTTTCCCGTCACTATCGCAGGTCATGTCCTGAATGGTTGCGGTGCGTAAAGGTTCCTCATTTAACCTGTGAATTGGCATTATAGGGAAAATCTGATCGATAGCCCAGGCATCAGGCAATGACTGAAAGAGTGAGAAATTGCAGAAATATTTGTCCGACAATATCCTGGATATTTGTCGCAGTTCCTCAGGAACATGCTTAGTGATGCTGGCCATCTGATAAACCTTACGGGCAATGGACCAGAAAAGGCGTTCGATCTGCGCACGTGTTTTGAGATCAATCAGTCCGAAACTGAAACGGTCAAGAGCTTCCTCTCTGATCTGTTGGGCATCGTGCCAGGTTTCAAGCATCCTGGGTTGTGTGAAATTATCCCATAAAACGAAAAGCTCCCTAACCAGTTCATGGTCCTGTTCATCTATGATTTTTTCCGGATCCCATGAAGGCAGTGTTGTAGTCTCAAGAACTTCAATTATCAGCACTGAATGATGTGCTGTAAGTGATCTGCCGGATTCTGTTATCACATTCGGGTGAGGGATGTTGTTCTTGTTACTTGCATCGACAAATGTACTTATGGAGTCATTTACATATTCCTGGATAGTATAATTCACGCTGCTTTCGCTGTTCGATGAACCCGTACCATCATAATCCACTCCCAGTCCGCCTCCGATATCAACAAACTCAACATCGAAGCCAAGTTTTCGCAGCTCAACATAAAACTGGGATGCCTCACGCAAAGCTATCTTTATACGTCGGATCTTAGTGACCTGGCTGCCAATATGAAAATGAATCAGCTTTACACAATCCCTCATCTTATTCCTTTCAAGAAAATCAATCGCTTCAAGTAATTCGCTCGAGGTCAGTCCGAATTTACTTATGTCACCTCCCGAATCCTCCCACTTTCCGCTTCCCACACTTGCAAGCTTAATCCGTATCCCAAGATTTGGTTTAACTTTAAGACGCTTGGCGATTGTTGTAATAAGCTTAAGTTCATTGAGCTTTTCGACTACAAGAAAAATCCTTTTACCCATTTTCTGAGCCAGCAGAGCCAGTTCGATATAATCTTCATCCTTGTATCCATTACAAATTATTAATGATTCGGGATCGGTATTGATGGCAATAACGGCATGCAATTCAGGCTTGGAACCGGCTTCAAGGCCAATGTTGAATTTTTTTCCATGACTGACAATTTCTTCAACCACCGGACGCATCTGATTGACTTTTATCGGATAGATTATAAAATTCTGTGCCTTATATCCATATTCTTCCGATGCTGATTTAAAGCAGTTGGATATGCTTATGATCCTGTCATCCAAAATGTCAGGAAAGCGCACAAGGACAGGGGTAGAAACATCCGAAAGGATGAGTTCATCCAGAAGTTCTTTCAGATCGACTGAAGCGCAGTTTTTCTGGGGAGTAACAATAACATTGCCTCTTTCGTTGATGGCAAAGTAATCAACACCCCATCCGTTAATGTTATATAATTCAGCTGAATCTTCAACTCTCCATTTTCTCATGATCGGTCATATTGCTGTATTCATTAAGCCCGCAAAGGTCAGAAAAAAATGTGTTTTTACAAAGTTATTACTCACCCCCTCTCCTTTTCACCCACTCACCCCCTCCTTTTCACCTGAGGTTCATAGTATTCAGGTCAACCTTTTTAATGACCTTATACACCGGATACGGATTATATCCCATACCCCACTGGGGTACAAGACTGCGGTCAAAAAGGTTCCATGTTACCATACCATCATTTGATTCCGGCTCAAGAAGGTAAGCTGCAACATTTGCCAGTGGCTGCGCTGTTCTTATTACAATTGTCCCGGCAGGGAATGAAATTGTGTCGTTAACATATTTCCCGGTTATGGTATTAGTATAATGGCCCTGGTTTGCCCTGGGAGAATCTTTTAAATCACTGACATCAAAGCGCTCCACAAATATGGTAGTATTGCTTGCAAGAATTTCGAGCCTGATGCCATGTATTTTTAGAAGGTCAACAATAGCAGGATCTTTAAGGGTGAGCAGATAAGCAAAAGGGAATTTAACATTTCTCGACGGATAGAAATCAATAAGATAAGGGACAACAACATCTTTCTGTCTGTCGCTTCGCTTATAGCTTTTTCTGCCATGTGCAGTTGCAACTATATCAGCCTCATATGTTCTTATCATTACCTTATCAGGAATTGGCTTTACCTTATATTCTACTGCAAAAGAGTCAGTTACTGCAGGACTTTCGCCGCGTGCAATAGTCTTTTTATCTACATCATTTAACAATCTTTTAATTTCCTGATTATTTGCAGAACAGTATTCAAGCAATGATTTTATAAGTGAATAACAACCGAGAACTCTTGATTTGTAATCGGCGTATACATAATTTTCATTAAGTATTCCAAGCCTGTTCCTGATACCAAAAAGGTTAACAATATAACGAGGCTCGGAAGCATCCTGTATCCACCCTTTGTCTGGATCCATCATATCAACAAATTCGCCATAGTAACAATTTTCAACTTTATACTTACCCGACAAAGTCTTCGATATTTCAGGCATCATCTTCGTACGCATGTAATCAATTAAGGAATTATCCCCATTGGGGTTCACCATCCACGTAAAGGTAACAGGTTCAACATGATATGAACCGTCGGTGGTATGACAATCCATGAACACAGAAGGATCCCAGCGGTTGAACCCATTTTTCAGGAGACCTTGTACCTCCGGAGATTCTGCCTTCATACCATCGCGGTTAAGATCAAGAAACTCTCCGTTATATCTTACGCCCACTCCGTTGACCGGGCCATTCTGATTTGTCCTGTTAAGAGTACTAATCTTTTCATTACCATCGGGATTAAAGAGCGGGCAGATAAGAATAACCACATTTTTAAGGAGATCCGGATTTTTATCTGCAAGGAGATCCCTTGCGAACATCAGTGAAGCTTCTTTCCCCTCAACTTCACCGGCATGAATATTTGCCTGTATATACACAACTATCCTTTTGTCGTTTACAAGATCCTCAGGAGATTTTGGAAGCGGGTTACCTATTACTAAAAGAGGGACATCTCTCCCTTCTACTGATGTCGCTAACTTTTCAACCCTGATAAATTTGGATGCATTCTTCAGCTGATCAATATAGGACATAACATCCGCATAATTTGCGGTAGACTTAAAATCAGATTTTTCTGCGACTGTCAGGAACTTTGGCTGGCTGAAAGCATTTGCAACTGATAAAAATAATATAGACAGAGAAAATAAATATTTTTTCATAACGTGATTCTCGTGGTTTTATGTGACTTGCAAAAGTAGGAATATTTTATATTATTCTAACAATTGGGATATTTGGTAAAAAAAAGTAGCGTCTAAAAGGTTCAAAAAGATATCATCTAAATATCAGATTATTATAAAATAATTTAGATTTTATCAAAATAATTGCTTACATTGCGCCATTAATTTAAAAACAGAATAAAATGAACAAAGGAACAGTGAAATTTTTTAATGTATCAAAAGGTTTTGGTTTCATTAAAGACGCAGATTCGGATAATGAATATTTTGTACACGTATCTGGCCTGAAAGATCAGATTAAAGAGAATGATGAAGTTACTTTCGAACTTCAGGAAGGTAAAAAAGGAATTAATGCAGTAGACGTAAGACTAGCTTAGTTATCTATACAAAGATTTATTATCAAAGGGACATGCCATGGCATGTCCCTTTTTGCTGGTTATCAATCTGTTCGCTTAAAACTTGAATAAAACATCCCATCTGTCTTAATAATCCGGTATATGCCAGTTACGAAGACTCAAGGACAATAAGACATTAAGATATTTTAATCACATTCTGTTTTTTTCTTCTTTTTTAGCTTTTTTTGCAGCCCTCTTTTCTTTCAGACTCTTGGTAGGTTCTTTTTTGTTCTTTGTCTGTTCTTTTGCTTTTTCGTGTGACATGGCTATATATTTAAAGTTAATAAAAGGTATTCCAAATATAAAAAAAATCAATCAAACGTCCATAGTTTTTAATGATTCATCTGCCTTTTCAAGTTCATAATAAGCTAGCTGCCTCCTCATCAATATACCAGGTCAGATCTCCATAAACAGGAACAATATTATATGCCGGAAAGTTTATGGCAAAAGGATCTTTTTTAAAAATCTTCTTAACAATCTCTGCTTTCTTTTTCCCTGTCACAAGAAAAACTACAGCATTGGCATTATTAATAACCCTGCCCGTTATGGTTATCCTTTTTTGTCCTGTTTCCGGATGAACAACTTGTTCACATATACTGTCTGAAAAAAGTAAATTCATACTGGCAGGAAATATTGATGCAGTATGACCATCCTCCCCTACTCCCAGAATAACAAGGTCAAACATTGGCAAGCCGTCGCGCCTGACAGTACTAACAGAGATTTCTTCGGAATATCGTAAAGCTTCCTTTTCAGGATCATTTTCACCCTTTATCCTGTGAACATTGGAATAGGGAATGCTTAATCTGTCAAAAAGTTTTCTCCTGGCCATTCCATAGTTGCTTTCAGAACTTTCCTGGGGGACACATCTCTCATCGCCCCAGAAAAAATGAACATACTTCCATGAAACTGATTCTGAGAATTGTTCCCCCAGCAGGCTAAAGAGTATTTCCGGTGTGGATCCGCCTGATAAAGCAATAGTCACCGGCTTTTTCTTTTTTTCTGATTCTTTAAACATGTCAACAAGAAGACCGGCAAACTCCCGGGCCAGTTCATAAGGGGATGAAAATATTTTTAGTGATCTATCCAATTAAATATTATTATTTTTTATTATCCAAGGTTTTTTTAACTTCCATTCGCCCCCTCTCCTCTTCTCCCCCTCTGTCCACCGTAGCTTTAGAGTAGGTGGATTCTCCCCCTCTTAATTCACAGTTCACAATACAGTTCTTCATCAGCCAGGTTTTTACACGGGTATCGCCATGTAATACCATCACCTTCAATAAGATCATTGGCATGTTCAGGGCCCCATGTTCCTGCAGGATATCCAAATACCTTTATCGACGGATTTTTAGCCCAGGCCTTCTGAATAGGTTCAAGGAATTTCCATGCAGTCTCAACTTCATCATCACGTGAAAAAAGAGTTGAGTCACCCAGCATCACATCATGCAACAACCGCTCATAAGCCGATGGAACCCAGATATCGGCAAGGTCCTTGTAATGAAAATCCATATCTACATTCTTTACATTAAATCCTGCACCCGGTTCTTTCATATCAAATTTCAGAAGTATGCCTTCATCAGGCTGAATACGAATTATTAACTGGTTGCCGGATAATTTTACCATTGTACGCTGAAACAGGTGATGCGGTGTCTGCTTAAAATGTATAACTATTTCTGTTACCCGCGTGGGGAGTCTTTTCCCCGTACGCATATAAAACGGGACACCTCCCCATCTCCAGTTATTTATAAAGAACTTGATGGCAACATATGTCTCTGTGCGTGAATCGACTGCAACACCTTTCTCGTATCTGTATCCTGTTATACATTCTCCCCTTACAAGCGATCCGGTATACTGTCCTCTTATAACATATTTTGACACATCCTCTTCCTTAATAGGCTGTAATGACTGAAATACTTTAAGTACTTCATTACGTATAGCATTTGCATCAAGCGAAGAAGGAGGTTCCATAGCTGTAAGTCCCACCATCTGAAGCAGGTGGTTCTGAACCATATCGCGGAGAGCTCCGGCAGAATCATAATATCCTCCTCTTTCCTCAACACCTATGCTCTCCGATGATGTAATCTCGATTCGATCGATATAATTCCTGTTCCATAGTGGTTCAAATATTCCATTTGCAAACCTTGTAACAAGCAGGTTCTGAACAGTTTCCTTGCCCAGGTAATGATCTATCCTGAAAATCTGATCTTCAGAAATAAGTTCATGCAAGGTTTTATTAAGGTTCCTTCCCGATTCAAGATCATACCCGAAAGGTTTTTCGATAATTATACGTCTGAAACCATTTTCCGTAACAGTCAATCCTTCTTTTGACAGGTTAACTGCTATAATCTCGTACATACTCGGGGGAGTAGCCAGATAAAAAATATAATTTCCACCAATGCCATACCGCTCATCCAAATCAAGCAAAGCCTCCTTCAATTCTGAATATCCCCTACCTGAATAATCTTCAATTGAGTGATAGTAGAGATCTTTGGTGAAATCTGAAATCAGGATCTGATCCGAAGCTTTTTCCTCAGAGAATGTAACTATTGCTTCTTTCATCTTTGTTCTGAAGGCTTCATCGGATATTTTTGTCCTCCCTACTCCCACGATTGCATATTTCTCAGGCATAATTTTCTGGCTTTTGAGCGAAAATATTGCCGGGATAAGCTTCCTGGAAGCAAGATCACCTGAAGCACCAAAAATCACAATTACCAGGTTATCAGGGCTCTCCATAATCATCATATTAAAATATACTTATGCCAAAAAATCAAAATCAGGTTTTTCATAACCTACAAGTTAACAAAATTGTTAAAAAGAGTTACGGTAAATATTAACAATTACTGAATTCCAATCAAATATTTATGGATCGTCTTCTGATTCAGGGCAAAGGGAGGATGTTGCAAAAGTCATTTTGTTAATTAATAGGTTTATAACTTTTTAAATAGTTTAAGCATATTTATTAATATTATTATTGATATTTGCGATAATTTGTAAGAATAAGTAGTATATTTGTCCACAAATGTTAACATCAATGTGTTTTTTTACATCCATATTATCAATACTTCTCATTAAAAGGTTAATTGGAACTGAATGAGAATGGTGTTTGGTATCGGATTAGGGATGACCGTTCTCTCAAAAACAGAGGACGGTTTTTTCGTATTTAATTGAATAGAAACTGGAGAAAACATTATGAAAAAAGAAAGACCCGAACAGCAGGGATTATACAGGCAGGAATTTGAGCATGGAAGTTGCGGGATAGGATTTGTTGCACATCTGAAAGGGAAGAAATCTCATTCAATTATTCAACAGGGACTGAACATTCTAACTAATATGACCCACAGGGGGGCTGAAGGTGCAGATAGTAAAACAGGTGATGGCGCTGGCGTACTGATACAGGTTCCCCGCGATTTTTATCTGATACAGGGGTTTTCCATTCCGCCCGAAGGACAGTTTGGCACGGGACTTATTTTCTTACCCCAGGATAAATCTGATGCAGGTAAGTGCCAGGAAATACTCCAGAATATTATTAAAGAAGAAGGTGTCGACCTTATCGGGTACAGGGATGTTCCACGGAATAACTCAGTAATTGGTGATATTTCACGCGCCGCTGAACCTGAAATAATCCAGATACTCCTGGGGGATGATATTCCGCAAGAGGACCTGGAGCGTAAATTATACATTATAAGGAAACGAACAGAAAATTCTATCCGCAATTCAGATCTGAAACAGAAGAATTTCTTCTATATTCCAAGTCTTTCAACTAAAGTACTGATATATAAAGGCATGCTCATATCCACTCAGCTGGGTGAATATTTCCTCGATCTGAATGATGAGCGCATGAAGAGCGGAATTGCGCTGGTACATTCACGTTTCAGCACGAACACTTTTCCCAGCTGGGATCTGGCTCAACCTTTCAGAATGCTTGGGCATAACGGCGAGATAAACACTATAAAGGGTAATCGTTTTTGGATGGAAGCAAGGGAATCTATCCTTAAATCAGAAAAGCTTGGCGACCTTTCACGATTATATCCTATAATTGAACCTGATAAAAGCGATTCAGCCTCGCTCGACAATGTTCTTGAATTTCTGGTAATGAGCGGGAAATCGTTGCCATATGCAATGTCGATTCTTATACCCGAATCAATAAATGATAAAAATCCCATATCACCCGAACTAAGGGCATTCTTTAAATACCATTCCACCTTCATGGAACCATGGGACGGTCCTGCTTCTCTGATTTTCTCCGACGGAAGGTACATTGGTGGAATGCTCGACAGGAACGGGCTAAGGCCTTCAAGATATGTTGTAACAACCAATGACCTGATTGTTCTGGGATCAGAGACTGGTGTGCAGACTTTTCCCCCTGAAGAGATAAGAGAGAAAGGGCGGCTTAAACCCGGTAAGATGCTTCTGGTAGATACCAAAGCCGGAAAAATATTTTATGATGAGGAACTGAAAGCCAACCTGGCCAATGAATACCCTTACGGACAATGGATCCAGCAAAATATGGTGAAACTCGAAAAGATTGAAGTTGGCCATACAGTGTCAGGTGACATGGGTGACCAGTACAATAAATATATTACGTCTTTTAATTACTCTCTTGAAGACACCGATAAAATTATCAAAGAGATGGCTGCAACAGGTAAAGAGCCACTCGGATCAATGGGGAATGACGTCCCGATAGCAGTTCTGTCAACAAAACCATACAGGCTTTTCAACTATTTCAAACAGATGTTTGCCCAGGTAACAAACCCTCCAATAGATCCGATCAGGGAAGAACTGGTTATGACTCTCTCAGGCTACCTCGGATCGCTTCAGCAGGATCTGCTTGAGACATCGCCCGATCATGTCAAGATGGTGCGCTTCAGAAATCCTGTGATAAACAATACCTACTTTCAGTTAGTTAAAAACCTGAGATACAAAGGATTTTCTGCTGCAAATCTCAACCTTCATTTTGATACTGCAAAAGGTGCTGAAGGATTGCAGGATGCTGTGGAGAAGTTATGCAATGATGCAGAAAAAGCAGTTGACGAAGGTAAAAATTATATAATTCTGTCTGATCGCGGGATAGATGAAAATATGGCCCCTATTCCATCCTTGCTTGGTGTATCTGCCGTGCATCATCACCTGATTAAAAAACGAAAAAGGATGCAGATTGATATTGTCGTTGAGTCAGCTGAACCTCGTGAGGTAATGCATTTTGCACTTCTTTTCGGTTATGGAGCCAGTATTATCAATCCGTATATGAGCCTGGCCGTTATTGACAAGCTGGTGAAAGCCAAGGCAATCCAGCTTGATTACCAGAAAGCAGAAGAAAACTATATCAATTCCATCAACAAGGGCTTAATGAAGATCATGTCAAAGATGGGAATAAGTACTCTTCGAAGCTACCGTTCATCACAGATATTTGAAGCACTTGGGATTCACCCCGATGTTATAAATAAATATTTTGAAGGCACAGTCTCACGCCTGGGTGGCATTGGAATGAATGAAATTGCTGAAGAAGCTCTTATCCCTCACAGAAAAGCATTTGGCACAGAACAACAAACCGGAATGCTGACCGAAGGAGTTTATTCATACAGAAAATATGGAGAGCATCATGCCTGGAATCCTGAAACGATATCTCTTCTCCAATGGAGCACAAAAACAGGTGATTACAGTAAGTTTAAGGAATATAGTCATAAAGTTAATGAAGATACCTCAAGACCCGGCTTTATAAGGGGATTGTTCAGAATGAAGAAGAACCCGATACCCCTTGAAGAGGTTGAACCTGTTGAACAGATTATGAAAAGGTTTGTAACCGGTGCTATGTCATACGGATCGATAAGCCGCGAAGCACATGAGACTCTTGCAATTGCCATGAATCGTATCGGAGGAAGAAGCAACACAGGTGAAGGAGGTGAAGATCCTGTACGGTTTCAGCCACTTGAAAACGGTGACAGAGTGCGCAGTGCCATTAAGCAGGTTGCAAGCGGCCGCTTTGGCGTTACTACCGAGTATCTTGTTAATGCTGATGAGATCCAGATAAAAATTGCACAGGGAGCCAAGCCCGGTGAAGGAGGTCAGCTTCCCGGACATAAAGTCGATAATATAATTGCAAAAACAAGGTATTCTATCCCCGGCATAACACTTATATCTCCGCCTCCTCATCACGATATCTATTCAATAGAAGATCTTGCCCAGCTTATCTTTGACCTGAAGAATGTCAATCCAAAAGCAAAGGTGAGTGTTAAACTTGTCTCGGAAAGCGGGGTGGGAACAATTGCCGCAGGTGTGACAAAAGCAGGAGCTGACCTGATAACGATAAGCGGCTTTGAAGGAGGAACGGGAGCCAGTCCTGCTTCTTCAATTAAACATGCAGGATTGCCCCTGGAGATAGGACTTGCAGAATCGCAGCAAACCCTGGTTATGAATAATCTTCGCAGAAAAGTGGTCCTTCAGGCTGATGGCCAGTTAAAAACAGGAAGAGACATAGTAATAATTGCACTTCTGGGTGCTGAGGAATTTGGCTTTTCAACCTCGGCTCTTATTGTCCTGGGTTGCGTTATGATGCGTAAATGTCATCTCAATACCTGTCCTGTCGGTGTGGCTACCCAGAACCCTGAACTGAGAAAAAGATTTATGGGAAAAGCCGATAATCTTGTAACCTTTTTCAGGTTCCTGGCACAAGAGGTAAGGGAACACCTGGCTGAACTCGGTTACCGAAGTCTGGAAGAGATCATTGGAAGATTTGATCTGCTGGAAAGAAATCCTGAAGTCGATCACTGGAAGATCAGGAATCTCGATCTTAACGGATTGCTTTCCTTACCTCAGGAATCGGCTGTTAATGCAATGCATTGCTGCGATGTACAGGATCATAAAATAGATTTGGTCCTTGACAGGGAAATTATTTCCGAAGCAGAAAAAGCAATTTCAGACAAACAACCTGTGGTTATTAAAAAATCAATACACAATACTAACCGGACTACAGGAGCAATGCTATCAGGAAGGATTGCTACACTCTACGGGTCAGAGGGGCTGCCTGACGGAACCATCAAATGCAGGTTCGCAGGATCGGCAGGACAGAGCTTCGGTGCATTCCTTTCTCCTGGAGTGGAACTATATCTTGAAGGTGACTCCAACGATTACCTTGGCAAAGGGTTGTCAGGCGGTAGAATTATTGTTGTTCCCCCGCCCGGGTCAACATTCGAGCCTGATAAAAACATTATTATCGGCAATACGTCACTTTATGGAGCTACCAGTGGTGAAGTATATATCTCAGGTGTTGCCGGTGAACGTTTCGGCGTAAGAAACAGTGGAGCCAACGCGGTTGTCGAAGGCGTCGGAAACCATTGCTGTGAATACATGACCGGAGGACGTGTTGTTGTGCTCGGAACTACAGGCAATAATTTCGCTGCCGGAATGAGTGGCGGAGTAGCATATGTATTGAATGAAAAAGGCGATTTTGATTATTTCTGTAATATGGGAATGGTTGAATTATCTCTTGTGGAAGATCACAGTGAGGTTAACGAGCTTACCAGCCTGATTTCTAAACATTACGAGTATACCGGAAGTAAAAAGGCAAAGATGATCCTCGACAATCTCAACATATACCTCCCTCAGTTCATAAAGGTTATACCTTACGATTACAAGAAAGTGCTGCAGGAACAGAAACTTGAAGAGATTAGAAAGAAAATAGCAGATGTTGAAATTGATCTTGAGATAAGCGCAAGCTGAAGAACTGGGTGCTGGGTGCTGGGTGCTGGGTACTGGGTGCTGGGTACTGGGTGCTGGGTGCTGGGTAAATAACAGGCAGGAAGCAACTAGCAACTAGCAACTAGCAACTAGCAACTAGCAACTAGCAACTAGCACCGAGCAACATATCATAATTTAATGGATATTATTTATTTTAATATATTATGGCTGACATAAACGGATTCTTAAAGATAAAAAGGAAGGAAGCTGGCAACAGGCCACTGAATGAAAGGATTCAGGACTTTAGTGAAGTTGAGCAGGTTTTAAACAGTGAGGACAGGATGTTACAGGCATCAAGATGCATGGATTGCGGAATTCCGTTTTGCCACTGGGGTTGCCCGGTTGACAATCTCATTCCCGAATGGAATGACCTTCTTTATAAAGGTGACTGGAGAGGAGCATATCTGCGTCTTGCGGCCACAAATAATTTCCCCGAATACACAGGCAGGATTTGTCCTGCCCCATGCGAACATGCATGTGTTCTGAATATAAACCAGGAACCTGTAACCATCAGGGAGAATGAAGTAGCGATTGTTGAAAAAGCATTTTCAGAAGGGTATATCAAACCTGAACCTCCTGAGATCCGTACAGGCAAAAAAGTTGCAGTTATCGGTAGCGGCCCGGCAGGAATGGCTGCAGCTGACCTGTTGAACAAAAACGGTCACCTGGTGACACTATTTGAAAAGGATGAGAAAGCCGGGGGCCTGCTGAGGTTCGGTATTCCCGATTTTAAACTAAGTAAAGCAATCATTGATCGTCGACTTAACCTGATGACCGAAGAAGGAATTTTAATAAAAACAGGTATAACAGCAGGTAAAGATATTTCAGGTAAAGAACTTCTTAATCAGTTTGATGCCATCTGTATTACTATAGGCGCCGGTCATCCACGAAGCCTGCCTGTTGCAGGCAGTGAATTCGACGGAATACATTTCGCAATGGATTTTCTTACGGCGCAGAACAAAGTAAATGCCGGCCAGTTAACAGCTGCCGACAATCACATCAATGCCGGAGGCAAAAAAGTTCTGGTAATAGGCGGTGGAGACACCGGTTCAGACTGCGTCGGAACAGCAATACGCCAGAAAGCCTTAAGTGTAACGCAGATAGAAATACTACCAAAACCTCCTGAAAAAAGAACACCCGATAATCCATGGCCATACTGGGGAAAGATCCTGAAAACTACCACCTCGCACGAAGAGGGTTGTGAAAGATTTTGGAACATCTCAACTTTAAGGTTTGTAGGCGACGGCAAGATAACCAGGGGAACGGAAGTTGAAGATGTTATATGGGAATCTGAAAACGGAAAATTTATTATGAAGCCTGTGCCTGGCACAAAAAGAGTTATCGAGTGTGATATGGTACTTCTAGCGCTTGGATTTGTTCACCCCGTACTGGATGGATTGCTTACAGAACTTGGAGTTGAACTCGATTACCGTAAAAATGTCAGTGTAAATAACTCTATGACTACTAATATCCCAAAAGTGTTTGCAGCAGGAGATACAATAAGTGGTGCGAGTCTTGTAGTCAATGCTATTGCTTCAGGAAGAAAAGTGGCCAGGCAGATAGACAGATTTTTAAAGACAACCTGATAATTTACAATCCGCTAATTATATTTGGCAATACCGGATTTGAAATAGATGAATATAATCAGTATCTCTGTGAAACTCTGTGCTCCTCTACTCCTTCGCCAAGGCTTCGGAGTACACGGTGTGGCACTCTGTGTAAGTTCTTTATTGTTACACAGGGAAACACAGAGAAACATAGAGAAACACAGAGAATCCTGTTTCTTAGTCTTTATCGGAAATGAGTCTCATATCCTTTACCGTATTAATAAGTCTTATCAGCTCCGACCTGTAACCATCTTCATCATCACCTCTGGCTGATCTTGCAAGCTTAGCTGCACCTTCAAGTGTGGAATTACCTTTGAATTCAGAGTTTCTGAGTATCATTCCGAACTCGGAAACGGCAGCAGCAAACCTCAGATTATCAGATGTATCTTCAAGGTCATTAACATATCCTCTTACTGGTTTTTCAAGCAGCATGCTTGTTTTCCCATCGGGTTTTTTATACCTGAGCTTCACCATCAGGTATTCGTCGGAGAAATTGTTTTCCTTAATATCTTTTACGCCTTTTGCCTCGTATCTCAGGGGATCAACCGAAGGAATGTTCTCATCAGAACCTGTGGGAACAAGTTCGTACAAAGCTGTAACGTTATGTCCTGCTCCCATATCTCCGGCATCCTTCTTATCATTGTTGAAGTCCTCGTCATTAAGTAACCGGTTCTCATACCCTATAAGCCTGTACGACTGAACCCTGGCAGGATTAAATTCTATCTGGAATTTTACATCTTTTGCAATCGTAAAAAGGGTACCGCCAAATTCACGGACCAGTACTTTTCTCGCTTCCTGAAGATTGTCAATATATGAATAGTTGCCATTTCCTTTATCAGCTATCAACTCCATTTTATCATCCTTCACATTGCCCATTCCGAATCCCAGTACCGTTATGAAAACTCCCAGTTCACGCTTCTCTTCAACAAGCCTTTCCATTCCTCCGTTGCTCGATTCACCGACATTGAAATCACCGTCGGTTGCAAGTATGATCCTGTTATTCCCTCCTTCAATGAAGTTCTTTTCAGCCTGAGCATAAGCAAGCTTCAAACCGGCTCCTCCCGCTGTTGATCCGCCTGCCTCAAGATTGTCAATAGCTGCCATTATTGATTCTTTCCTGTTCCCGGGAGTCGACTCAAGTACCAGTCCGGCTGCACCTGCATATACCACAATGGCAACCCGGTCCTGTGCTCTCAGTTCGTTAACCAGTAACCCAAATGCTGACTTTAGCAACGGTAACTTGTTCGGAGCATTCATTGAACCGGAAACATCAATAAGAAAAACCAGGTTTGATGCCGGAAGGCTTGACTTATCTATACTTTTGCCTCGCAAACCCACCTGAAGCAACTGGTGATTTTTATTCCAGGGGCATGCAGCCAGTTCTGTATAAACTGAAAACGGATGTTCTCCCTTTGGCTCAGGATAATCATATTTAAAATAGTTGATCATTTCCTCTATCCTTACGGCATCTGCCGGCGGGAGTTGTCCATTATTTATGAACCTCCGGATATTCGAATATGATGCATTGTCAACATCTATTGAAAAGGTCGATAACGGGTTGTTCTCTACACTCTTGTAGCCATTTTCATTTACCGGTGCGTAGCCTTCAGTATTAAAATTATTATTGTAACGCTGGAAAGACCGCTGTGAATCATAACACATCACTGATACTGGAGCAGCCATGACTTTGGATCGGGAGCCCCGATCTTTCTTTGCACCATACCCCGTCGTTACAACCTCTTGCAATGCTGTAACCTCTGGTGACATCTTAACATTTATAATTGTTCTGCCGCCAATTTTTTCTTCAACGGTTGAATATCCAATAAAAGAAAAGACAAGAATATTTACCTTGTCATCGATTGTAATCCTGTAATTACCGAACTTGTCTGTAACTGCTCCCGATGATCTGCCTCTCGCTGTAACTGATACACCCGGTAAAGGTTGCCCGGCTTCATCGGTAACCTTTCCCGTGATTGACCTGGATTCCACGAAAGCCATTATTATGGTCCCGAGAATCACTATTGCAAAAATTGATAAACTGTTTTTCATGACAATAAATTTTTGGTTAAACATTTATTTCATGATGCAGTGGTTTCAGTAATTCCATAAAAATTATTTCATTTTTACAATTATTATAACTTTATAGAGAAATGAAAGTGGTATATGATTTTTATTAATCGAGGCAGTAAAAAAGATCTGAGATCAGATGAGGAGCTTCTGAAGGAATTCGCCTCTGGCGGCGATCTTGAGGTGCTTGGGGAGCTCTATTCCGGTTATATGCACCTGGTCTATGGCGTTTGCCTTAAATATCTGAAAAACAGGGATGAATCGATGGATGCAGTAATGCAGATTTTCGAGAAGTTAATTATTGAAATACCGCGTCATACAATTGAGAATTTCCGAAGCTGGCTCCATGTTGTCACAAAAAATTATTGCCTGATGCAGTTAAGATCACAGAAATCAAAGGACGAAAAGCTGCATGAATGGATAAATGATAGCACAGAATTTATGGAAACCAGTGTCAGCCTGCATCCTATTGATGAAGATGGGAGTAAAATGGAGATGGCCCTGGAAGATTGTATAGAAAGACTAAAAAAGGAACAGAAAGAATGCATCAGGTTATTCTATTACAATAACAGATGCTACAATGAGATCGCAAAAAGTATGGGTCTCGATGAAAAAAAGGTGAAGAGTCATCTTCAGAATGCTAAAAGAAATCTGAAACTTTGTCTTGAAGGAAAACATGTCGGTGAAGAATAAAAATACCAGTAAGAAGTCCCGCGATTTTCTCCGCTACCTGCGGGATGAAATGACCGGGGAAGCGAAAAATTCTTTTGAAAAAGAACTGCAGAAAGATCCTTTTGCTGAAGAGGCATTTGAAGGATTTGAGTCAGTAACACCGGAAGAAATTAAAAATGACCTGGCTGATCTCCTGAAAAGAATTAAGGCAAGGAGTAGCAGGAGAAACAGGTATGTGGTTTACCGTATTGCAGCATCTGTTGCTGTGCTGATGATAATATCTTCAATATTTATTATTGTTGAAAGAGACAGGTCAGTTAAGCCGCTTTCAATAACACAGGCCGAATCCGAATCGCTGGAAATTCCTTTGAATAAACCTTTAAGGAAACAGGCTGCAAAAAACGAGGCGCCTGAAAAACTTCCGTTAATTGCTGAAAAAAGATCCAGAAAAACAGTACAGGCTAAAGCAGCAACCGAAAAGACTAATGCCTCCACGAAGGATGAAGCTCTGAATATGGCTGAGGCGGAAAAAATTTCTGAAATCAGTGAAGATAATTTAAGGGCTGAGAAAAAGGCTGCGAATGTGGCATTACCGTCGCCAGTGGCAATCAAAGTAACCGGGAAAAATGCCGTTGAAAAATTCGTCAGCGGAAAAGTGATTTCAGCAGATGATAATCTGCCGGTTGCCGGTGCAATAATATCGGTTAAAGGAAAGAGGCAAAGAGTGGTTACTGATACAGGAGGAAATTTCAGTATTGCTCTGCCCGATACAGGGAAACAAATCCTTGTGGCAAATTTCATCGGGATGCAATCAAAAGAGTTCGAAGCAAAAACTGATTCCCAGTTACAGGTAAAACTTCAGCCTGATATTAATTCGCTTAGTGAAGTGGTTGTTACAGGTTATGGTATATCAAAGTCAAGGGATATTCAAAACGGATATATCCAGCCTCAACCGATAAATGGAAGATCAGCTTTCAATAAATATATCAGGGAAAATAGTCACAGGCCTGATTCAGCAACAACCGGGCAAAGAGTTGTGGTAGTAATAAGCTTTTTAGTTCACACTGACGGAAGTCTGGATAGCCTGAAAATAATAAAGAGTCCGGGAATACTCTTTTCAGATGAAGCAATAAGGTTAATTAAGTCTGGTCCGGACTGGAAACCTGCATTGGACAATGGCAAACCGGTCGAAGATGTGGTGACAATAAGGATAGTGTTCAAATAGGAAAATAAATATCAAGGGTATTTTCAGATATATGTCACCAGTCATTCAAATTATCATCAGGAATAAGTAATTTTAACACCGATTAAAATTAAAATACTTATCATGAAAACCATTCGATTCAATTCATTCTTATCAGGAAAGGTCAATAAAAGAGTACTTTCCTTTGTGTTGCTGATTTTCTTAACATCGTGGAGCCTTAACACAACGGCCCAGGTGGGTACTTCTCCTATTATAGGCCACTGGGATTTGACGGTGAATATGGGAAATAATACAGCCCCGTCATGGCTGGAGGTTAAACTATCGGGGTTCAAAACACTTGTTGGCCATTTTGTTGGTGATGCAGGAAGTGCACGTCCTGTTTCGAAAATAAATTTTGAAAACGGGAAAATAACTTTTACCATTCCTCCGCAATGGGAAACAGGAAGCAAAGACATGGTCTTTGAGGGAACCCTTGAAAATGACAAGCTCTCAGGTAATATAACTGACAGCTATGGCAATAGCCATCCCTTTACGGGAGTCAGAGCTCCTTTATTACAGAGAGACAAAGCTCCGGAATGGGGAGAACCTATAAAAATATTCAATGGTAAAAACCTTGATGGCTGGGTTACTCAGAAACCTTTAAATCAATGGGTTGTAGAAAATGGCGTTCTTAGAAGCCCGAAATCCGGTTCAAATATCATGACTACTGAAAAATTTAAGGATTTTAAATTACATATCGAGTTTAAATATCCGGCTGAAAGTAACAGTGGTGTCTATCTGAGAGGAAGATATGAGGTCCAGATAATCGACAGCAAAGGACTGGAACCCTCTTCTGTTCTTTTTGGCGGTGTTTATGGTTTTCTTACTCCCAACCAGGATGCCGCAAATCCTGCCGGAGAATGGAATTCATATGACATAACTCTGGTTGGAAGGAGTGTAACTATCGTTGCTAACGGGAAAACCATCATATGTGATGCATTAATACCAGGTATAACAGGTGGTGCCATCGACAGTAACGAAGGTGAACCAGGACCAATATTGCTCCAGGGTGACCATGGTCCAATAGAATACAGAAATATCACAATCACACCGGCAAAATAATTAGCTCATATTAATGGGTTACCTGAGAATATACGAGGTTTGCACCAGGTAACCCATCATAATCATAAATTGCCGGTTATATACACTTAAATTATCATAACAACATAAAAAAAAATCCTGCCTGTGCATTGCAAATATGTACAAAATATAACTTTATATATAAGGATCAAAAACAGATTAAAACATTATCAACTGCCATTTCATTATGTATAGAAAAATCAGTCGACTGTTTTTAACTATAACAATATTATTAGTAAGTCAGAACCTGTTCAGCCAGATAATCGACACATCCTACTTCAAAATCTACCCACGATTCAGTTTCTACTCCTATGAAAAGAATGGAGAATTTCTTCTCCATATTATTCCCGGATTATCGAACAGTAATTTATCAATCGAAATTTTGGTAAACGGAAAGGTTCTTACTTCATTGAAAGCAAGACCCGGCAAAACTGTTTTCAGGATACCTTTTAATATTAATTTCTCACCAGCTGTCTATAAAGTAACTGCAAATATCTACATCGCCTGGAGGCCGGGAGTAATTTACCGGGCAACAACAGAACTGCCTATTCTTAAATATAAGCCGAATGAGGTTAAAACAGACAGGCTAACAGGTGGATTAATTGTGAACAGGAGGCAATTTTTTCCCTTCGGATTCTATTGCTATTCACCCCTGTTCCCCACCATGGCTGAAGAAGAAGCTGTCAGAGGATTTAACTTTCTCTCTCCTTACCAGAAGATATTGCCCGAAACCCTCGATGAAAGGAAAGCCTATATGGACAGGTGCGCCCAGCTTGGAATGAAAGTTAATTATAACCTGCTTTCTGTATCAGGAGGAGGTGGTGTAGGATCTAAAATTGACGGAATCACTAATGAGGAAAAGCAAAAAAGGCTAATTTCTGAAATTCAGACTTTCATGGATCATCCGGCTCTTCTTAGCTGGTACATATCAGATGAGCCAAATGGCATTGATATTTCTCCTGATCAACTCGAAGATATTTACAGAACGGTAAAAAAGACTGATCCATGGCACCCTGTTTCGATAGTGTTTATGTCACCTTTCATTTCATCAAAAGATTTTATCAATTCATTGGATATTGTTATGGCGGATCCATACCTTGTTCCTAACCTGCCTGTTTCAATGGTGGCCAATATTACCGGTCAGCTTGAAGATGAATTCGCAGGTAAAAGACCGGTATGGATAGTCCCCCAGGCATTTGGAGGAGGTGAGATATGGGAGCGTGAACCAACACTGCAGGAAGTAAGGTCAATGACCTGGCAGTCAATAATAAAAGGGGCAACCGGGATCCAGTATTTTGTTCGCCAGGGACCAAATTATTTTCCAAAATCAACTGCTACCTGGGGCGAGTGCGGACGAATTGCCACGGAAGTTGCCGAACTGACACCATGGCTTCTTTCAGATGAAGAGGCACCTCAGGCAGAATCATTCTCATCAAATATTATTGTCTCTTCCAGGCTTCATAATGGCCAGCTTATTATAATGGCTGTGAATAAAATAAATGCACCAGTTCCTGCAGGTATAAGGATTAAAGGATTTGGGAATGGTAAAGCCCTGGTGATGTTTGAAAACAGAACTGTAAATATAAGTGGAGGAGTTATCTCAGATCAGATTGCTCCTTATGGTACAGAGACATACCTGATTAATACGAAAACTGAGGCCAGAATACTAAATGCGCAGTTCCCTAATCTGGTCAAAGATCCCGGGTTTGAAGATTTATCGAACCCCGGCATACCATCTGCCTGCTATGCACGGCCGGGCGGTGACAGGGGTGCCACATATTTCCTGGATACCAGGGAGCATTATGAAGGAAACCACTCCCTGAGGTTAATAACTCCCGTTCAAGACAAAGGTGTATCAATCAGGCTATTCCCATTTTATGTTAAAGCCGGGGCATCATATGTTATATCGATTTGGGCAAAATCAGATCCTGAACAGAGGTTTTTTAATGTAACGAATCAGGAAAATAAGCGTCTATTGAAGAAAAAAGAATTGCCTCAGTACGTTGAAATATTATTAGGTGATTTTGGAAGGGCAAGGTTTGTGCCGGATAAGGAGTGGAGACAATTTGTAACATTTGTTACAATTCCAAACGATACAGTACCCAGGTTTAAAACGAACCTTATCCTGAAAATGCCGGGCCAGGGAGTTGTATGGTTTGATGAGATAAAGGTCTTTGAAGAGAAAGAGTAATGTTAATGTACTGTTAATGTACTGTTAATGTTCAGATTATATACCTACAAACAAATTACAAACTTTAATTTTGATTTTAATCCAACCGATTTTAATAAACTCATATGCTTAAGAATCTACTCAAAACCGTTGGCAGACATATCTATAAACATTTTGGATACAGTATTCTGAACATACTGGGGCTAACACTTGGCATTACCAGTGCAATTTTTCTGATTATCTATGTTTCGGATGAAGTCAGCTACGATCGCTATCACGAGAAGGCCGACAGGATCTACCGTGTTTCAACCAAAATTACTGAACCAGACGACCAGTTTACCTGGGTTGTAGCACAGATCCCTTTTGGGCCGCAGGTAGTTCATGATTATCCTGAAGTTCAGGCATATGTAAGATTTATTAATATGCCACGGGCACTTTACAAGTATGAAGACAAGGAATTCAATGAGGAAAACTTCAACTTTGTGGACTCGACTCTCTTTGACATATTTACCTATAAGGTCCTTAAGGGTGAGGTTAAATCAGCCCTGACCGAACCAAAAAAAATTGTACTTACTGAAAAGATTGCTAACAAATATTTTGGCAATACTGACCCGATCGGAAAGACTCTTACTACCGGCAATGACACCTATGAAGTTACGGGTGTAATACAGGACGTTCCCACTAATTCGCATTTTAGGTTTGATGCTGTTGCTGCCAGGAATAACCTCCCAAAACAGATCGGCAACTGGGGAAATTTTGGCGTTTTCACATATCTGCTTTTTCCTAAAGATTTCGATGTAAAGGCTTTTGAGACTAAAATTCATGAGATGTACGACACATATATGAAGCCTATTTTTGGTCCCATGAATATAAAAATGGAATATATACTCGAACCCATAACAAAAATCCATCTTTATTCAACCAAACCCGGAGAACCTGAGCCTACAGGCAGTATCACCTATGTATATATCTTTGGCATTGTAGCCATCTTTCTTATTTTGATTGCTGCAATGAATTATATGAACCTTGCAACGGCCCGGTCAACGAGACGGGCGCGCGAGGTCGGACTGAGAAAAGTTGTCGGATCACGTCGCGGACCACTGGTAGCTCAGTTCCTGTCTGAATCCATATTGTTTACTCTTGTTTCCCTTATCCTAAGTGTTGTACTTGTTATAGTACTGCTGCCCAAATTCAATATGCTTGCAGGCAAATCATTTGACCTGCATATTATTTATAGCCCTGTAGTACTCCTAAGCCTACTGGGAATAATAATTATTGTGGGTGTTTTCGGAGGAAGTTACCCGGCATTCTTCCTTTCCAGATTTAGTCCTGTTACCGTCCTCAAGGGAGAAATAACCCAGGGTTCAGCCGGAAGCCTTTTCCGTAAGATACTTGTTGTCATTCAGTTCACTGTTTCTGTAATAATGATAATTTGTACCCTGGTAGTTTTCAGGCAATTGAACTATCTTAAAACGATGGACCAGGGCTTTGACCAGAAGAATATTATCGGACTTCAGTTAAACCAGGAAATGGTCAGAAAATACCCTGTGCTTAAACAGACTCTTCTGGATAATCCCAATATTAAATATGTAACCTCAACCAATACTCCAGTTGGTGAGGGCTCCGGAAAGGAGGTATTCAATGTGGAAACTGATCAGGGTATGACACAAAAGGGGATCAATTTTGCTGTTGTGGATCATGATTTTGTTGATGCACTGGGAATTAAGATGGTCCAGGGACGAGATTTTGAGAAGGATATGCCGTCAGACACTCTTTCAGGTGTTGTTGTAAATGAGACGTTCGTCAAAAGAATGGGCTGGTCAGATCCAATTGGAAAGAAAATTGAAGCAGGCGATGCTAACACTCTGCGAGCAAGAGTAATAGGAGTAATGCACGATTATCACCAGACCGGAATGTACAACGGGATTGAATCACTCCTATTGGCCTATCGACCTAATAAAAATGTGATCTATATAAAACTGAGCGGTAACGAAATGAAGCAGACACTAAGTTTTATTGAATCAAAATGGAAAGAAATATTTCCCGACCAGCCTTATAATTACACCTTTCTTTCTGAACGTTTTAACCGCCAATTCGAGGCTGATGAGAAAAGGGGCCTCATATTTACTATGTTCACAATACTGGCAATACTTATTGCCTGCCTGGGATTATTTGGACTCGCATCTTACACGGTTGAACAGCGTACAAAAGAGATAGGCATCAGGAAAGTATTTGGTGCCAGTGAAAATACTATCCTCGCGATAATTTCAAAGGACTTTCTGATTCTTATCATAATAGGAATTTTAATTGCTGTCCCAACGGCATATTATTTCATGCATCACTGGTTGCAAAATTATGTATACAGGACCAATATCAGTATACCATTATTAATTATGTCGGCATTGCTTACTATTGTGATAACATTCTTAACAATCAGCTACAAAGCATATCAGGCTGCCGTTATGAATCCGGCTAATTCGATCAGAACTGAATAGAGATAGATTTTAGTGAGAGTTTTATACATTTATAAAAATATTAATAATCACTTGTCTAAAAAGTTGAATAATGAAAAACTTTCTGTTACCTCTCTTTATCCTATCAGCCATGATATTCACTTCCTGCACAAGAAATGATGTAAACGTGAATTACAGGGGCAACCCTGAACCATTACTTAAAAATGCCTATATAAAACTCCCTCTTGGCGCTGTCAAACCAATCGGGTGGCTCAAATCACAGCTTGAGGACCAGGCTGCAGGTCTTACCGGTAACCTTGACAATTTCTGGCCCGATCTTGTCAACTCATCATGGCGTGGTGGCGACGGAGAAGCGTGGGAACGAGGCCCTTATTACCTCGATGGTCTCGTACCTCTTGCATATATTCTTAATAATGACACACTTATTAATAAAGTTAAGAGATGGATAGAACCTATACTGGCCAGCAGCAGCGATAGCGGATGGTATGGTCCGGCAAAAAACAGGGACCGCTGGCCACTGGCAGTTGCAAACAAGGTTCTCATGCAATACTATGAGGGAAGCGGAGATAACAGAGCTCTTAATGTACTACTTAAATATTTCAGGTACCTCCATGATTCTCCACCAGACTGGCCCGATAAAGACTGGCGAGGGGTTAGGGCAATGGAGAATGCGGTTACAGGCTACTGGCTCTATAGGCAAACCGGAGAACCATGGATACTTGAGACTATTAAGTCAATAGAAAATAACAGCTCAGACTGGACTGCATACTATGAAAAGTTTCCATGGGACTCAGCAGCGGTAGCTGATAGAAAGATCCCGCTTAACTGGGGCCCCGACGGTCTGACAGCCCATGTTGTGAATAATGCCATGGCAATTAAGTACCCCGGATTATGGTACCAGCAGTCAAAAGATGAAAGATATAAAAAGGCCGTATTTGCAGCCATTGAAAAATATGACCTCAACCATGGCCAGGCAGGGGGCAGATTTTCCGGTGATGAGCATCTTTCCGGTAAAAGTCCTGACAGAGGTTCCGAGCTATGTTCAGTAGTGGAATATATGTTCTCGCTTGAAGAGCTGTATGAAATATTGGGAGACAACAGGCTGGCTGACAGGCTTGAGCTGCTAACATTCAATTCGTTGCCTGGTACAACCACCCCCGACATGTGGGCACACCAATACGATCAGCAGTCAAACCAGGTACTTGTATCGGCTGCTAAAAGAGACTGGACCACCAATGGCGATTATTCAAACATTTATGGTTTGATGCCCGATTTTGCCTGCTGCCTGGCCAATATGCACCAGGGCTGGCCAAAATTTGTTGAAAGCATGTGGATGGCAACAAATGACAATGGGCTGGCACTGGTAACATACGGACCATCTGTTGTTAAGGCAAAAGTTGCAAATGGCAGGGATGTAACTGTTTCAGAAGAGACAGACTATCCTTTCAAAGGGTCTGTTAAGCTTACATTGAGTATGGAGAGACCAACCAGGTTTCCTGTGCATATAAGAGTCCCCGGCTGGGCAGATTCAGTTATAATAAGATATAAAAAGAATTCCGTTGTTGTTAAGGGTGATTCAGAGTATAAAATCAGGGCAAGATGGAAAAACGGGGATCAGATCTTTATAGAGATCCCTATGAATATACGAGTTGAACAGCGATACAATAAATCGCTGTCAATATTGAGGGGACCTCTCTATTTCTCTTTAAGAATTGATAAGGAATACAAAAGTGTCAAAATCAATTATGATAATTTCGGGTACAAAGGTAGTGTCGACTGGCAGATAACACCAAAGAGCCCGTGGAACTATGGTCTTCTCATAGACAAAGGCAACATAATGAGAGGATTAAAGGTCACAGAGAATCCAATAGGAAAATACCCGTTTGCTGACAAAGGTGATATGGTATGGTCATCTGATTCTGGTAAATATATTATGATAACTAAGGATGCACCTCTCGTAATTACTGCCAGGGGCATAAGAATCCCTGAATGGACAATGAAAGATAATTCGGCAGATATACCGCCCTTAAGCCCGGTTAAACCAGAAGGAGACCCTGAAATAATCAGGCTTGTTCCCTACGGATGTGCAAAGCTGAGGATAACCGAATTCCCGGTTATGGATGTAACTCTCATGGAGGATATGATGAAACAAAAATGAAATAAAAATGAATTAAGAATGAAGAACATTCGAAATCAGAATACAGAAGTAGCTTAGAATTCTTAATTCGCTATTCGTTTGTTCTTCGTTCTTACTTCATTAAAGCAATTCTGTTTTTTCCCTTAACCAGAGTTTCTCATCCTCACTCAGATAAGTACTTAGTTTTTCATACACCTCTTCATGATAGGCATTCAGCCAGTCAATTTCTTTTTTATCCAGTAAAGAGATATCTATGAGGGATTTATCAATATAACACAGCGAAACAGTATCAAACTTCAGGAATCTCCCGAATTCTGTCACTTCATCTTCATAACAGAGTACGAGGTTCTCAATCCTGATCCCATACTCCCCTTCCCTGTATATCCCTGGTTCGTCTGAAATCAGCATGCCTGGTTCTATAACCGTTTTTGAAGAAGCAGTTACTCCGGGACTTATGCCCTGTGGTCCTTCATGAACATTAAGACAGAATCCAACTCCGTGACCAGTACCATGACCGTAATTCAAACCGTTTTCCCATAAAGCTTTGCGGGCTATCATATCAATCTGGCAGCCGGTTGTTCCGTATGGGAATTTTACCATAGCCAGGCCTATGGTTCCCTTAAGTACAATTGTGAAGTCTCTTTTCTGCTTTTCAGTGGGACGCCCGAAAGATATCGTTCGGGTTATATCTGTTGTACCATCGAGGTACTGTCCTCCCGAATCTATCAGGAATATGCCATTTGATCCAATCACTGAGTCGGTATCGGATGTCGCAGAGTAATGAGGCAATGCTGCGTGTTCATTATACGCAATTATTGTAGAGAAGCCAGGTCCGAGATTGTTTTCCTGGTCTGCTCTGAAATGATTGATCTTTTCTGTGAGGGAAAGTTCTGACATAGGCACTGATCCGAAATTCTGTTCAACCCAGTAAAAAAACTTTGTCAGCGCTACACCATCTTTAATCATCGCTTTATCGATATTCCCGATTTCAATCTTATTCTTAACAGCTTTCAATCGTGTAGGGATGCTGATATCTTCAATTATTTTTATTCCCCGGGGGATTGATTTAAATAAG
>Ga0315536_1000231_pt1 | contig 28120 bp, 25 predicted proteins | sample SalMarSW160230MG_FD_203093 | JGI IMG/M metagenome (GOLD analysis project Ga0315536, IMG submission 203093) | Salt marsh sediment microbial communities from the Plum Island Ecosystem LTER, Massachusetts, United States - Salt Marsh Sediment SW1602-30 ...
CGGATACGGGATTGTAATTTCAAAGATTTTAGCTTTACATTCGGTTCTGGTACGTAGAAATACTGCCTTGTATGATATTTATATTTCGTATATGATAAGATTTATTTCACACATTTGAGTTATAATAAGACTAATATTTTCTAATAGGGTTCTATAATCACTTATTATATGCTGAGATTTATATAGCACCCTTATATTATCATATGTGAAGGGTCACCAGAATAGATGAATTCGTTTAGTGAAGAAGTAAGACATTTCGAAAGTCTACATTTTAGGTACCCTATTAGCAATGTAAGTGATACGAATGACTTCTGAAAGTGAAACAGATAGCATAGCAACAGAAGAGAAACAAGAAATAAAGATTGAAGAACTCACACCAAGAATGAACAATCTGATAATAACATTCAAAGTTGTTGGAAAGAGCGAAACAAGAGAAGTTAATTCTCGTCGAACTGGTGAAGTCCATCTAGTTGCAGATGCAACAGTAGGAGATGAAACTGGTGTTGTAACTGTCCCCCTTTGGAATGACAGTATAGATGAGATAGAAATAGGAAAAACATACAAACTTGAGGACGGATTCACAGGTCTGTTTAGAGGAACTCTCCAACTGAAAATTGGGCGACATAGTACAGTAACAGAAGCCGAAAGTGAAATTGATACTGTGAATAATGATGTAGACATGTCCGCAGAAAATCATCAGACTTTCAGAAATCGTCATTACTATCAGCCACGCCAGAGATCTCGAGGTTATGGTGACTATAGACCAAATTACAGAAGCAATAATGATAGATATTCCAGTCGCGATAGTAGAAGACGTAGATGGTAGTGTGTTGATTGTGGCTTTAAAGATTGGAAATAGAAGAGATTCTAAGAGATATTCGGATTCTAAACCCAAAGTATGTCCTGAATGCGGTGCAAAAACCTCTATCGAGATTTCCAAGACTGGCGATACCGTATGTCCTAAATGCGGTCTGGTAGTAAGTGAACGGCAGATAGATCCTGGAGCGGAATGGAGAGCATTCACCCCCTATGAGCAAAAGACAAGAAGCAGAACCGGAGGACCCATGCGATATGCATATGCTGACAAGGGACTATCGACAATGATAGGTTGGGGAAACAAGTATTCAACTAATAGAAATTTTTCTCCGGAGCGAAGAGCTGAGTTAGCTAGAATGAGAAAGTGGCAGATTCGGTCTCGAGTACATAATTCTGTCTACAGGAATCTCTCACAAGCAATGTCTGAAATCAGTAGATTGGGTTCTCAAATGGGCTTGAAGAAAGGGGTCAAGGAACTTGCGGCAACGTTATACCGTAAATTGGTTGTAAAGAAACTAGTGAGAAGTCGATCGATTGATGCGTTAGCAGCGGCAGCAATTTATGCTGCTATTCGATTGAGAAAATTGCCTCGTTCATTGAAAGAGATTTCGAAACATACTCATTTTGATTGGAAGGTAATAGGTAGGCATTATCGACTTCTAGTGAGAAAACTACACTTGAGAATGCCTGTACCGAATCCCATGAACTATGTTCCAAAGCTACTCATTAAACTTGATCTTCCAGGTGAGATGCAAGAAGATGTCTTGGACGTGTTGCAGAAGGCTAAGAATCATAATGGCCTCACAACTGGGCGTGATCCACGAGGCCTAGCTGCTGGAGCAATCTACATAGCTTCAATCCTCACTGAAAATCGAGTGACCCAACGAGAAATAGCATTTGCTGCAGGAGTCACTGAGGTCACTGTGCGAAATCGGTACAAGGAGATTGTAAGAGAGTTGCAGATTGAACTATCATAATTGGTCTGACTCTCTCTTTGGTGAGCATTATATCTGAATAACTTTCTAACTAGAATCAGAATCTTTGAAAGCTACCCAGCGGACGCCTTCTTCATCAGTCATAATAATCATTCAAAACGATTCATGATACATCTTAAAGAAATTGTCGGAGCCCAACCGAATTGTTTCCACCAGAGTGTCATGCCCAAATTTCTTCTCGATTAATTGTGCCATGTGAGTTCCTGTAACATACCAGAGCCTGTTTCTACCACTCATCCTTTCAAGTATATTCCAGTCATCCTCATGAAGTGGAGCGTTACCTCGAATCTCAAGATTGGTCAAGATATCAAAGTATTCAGAAACTCGCTTTTTTCTTGCTTTTTCATCCAAAAAGAGCTGGTAGTCACGATGATTCAAAGCGTTTGCAGATTTACGTGGTTTCAAAGTGGAGTATACTGCAAGACCTTCCATATGAGTGAAATATTTGACCGCATCACATAGTTGATTCATTCGATGAACTTGAGTAAAATCAAAAAATGAATTGTACGCTGTATAGACAACATGATGTAGCTCGTGCATTGATATAAAGAGAATCTCTTGTGGATTCTTGTAGAAATCTTCATGTCCTATGTTGATGAGTGCACAACCTTCAGAAACTATTCCGATATCATACCCAAGATTAGCGTAGAGAACACTTCTTAGATTTGTCCCTTCTGGGAATTCGTTCCATAGATCTTTTAGCAGTCTATCAAAAGTATCAGTTTCATTATGAATAAAAGTCAGACTTTGCTTAACATAGTCTATCAAATTCTTCTTCTTTGAGAGCTGACTCATAATCTGTTTCCAAAACGAGTTGATAGTTTGTTTCGTATTTAGAGTTCTACGTGCATGAGAGTATGTCTTTTTCGCGGCTTCATGCTTAGTAATTTCAATAAATGAGTCTTTACTGGGGTTTGATAGATTTTTTAGCAGTGGCACAATAAATGATGTATCGATTTTTACTGACAATGGCATAAATTATTCACTCGTAGTTCAATAAGGCAATGAATCACTACTTTCGTAATTCTGTATGTATCACTATCTAGCGTGTTCAGATATAGCTATAATTACCTTCTGATGTATTCTGTGGTAAGAGTGTCATTCAATTCAAATTAGTCGCTTTGGTGATTTTAACAACTCCTGTATCTAAGCCCAATAGGGTTTCCTGATGTATTTGTAGGCATTATGTGCAGCAAGTGCACCTTAAGCTGTAGCAACTTAGTTACTAGAAAATGAACTAACCTATCTAATTTGCTAAATTAGTGATGGATAAAGAAATGGTCGGGACGGCCGGATTTGAATTTATGAACTGTTACAACAGTCCAATACTTGAAATAGCGCGAGATTATAGATGTTCCACAAGAAAGAAAAGGGGGGCCTCTTATACTGAAAAACGGGACGTGTGAACGAGTGCGTGAGATGAGTAAACTTGGAAAATTGAAGCCATGTTTCACATTTTTTGGAATAACAGATATGGAAGAATTCAGTAGTCGATTCAAGGTACAGAAGTACATCTATTTTTGTGATAGATTGGGACTAAATTTAGATTATATATATAACCTCTATAAAAGAGGCCCATACTCCCCTTCTCTTGCTGCTGCTGCTTTTTCAGTTTTAGAAGATGATTCATTTGTATCTGAAGAACTATCATCATATGAGATGAAAATTTTAAATCAAACAAAATCTTTCATTGAAGGTTTGAGTGAAAGAGATCTTGAAGTTATAACAACCTTAGACTATTTGGTTTGTACAAATTATGATGAATTGGATAAGGAAGAAATTGAACAGAAACTTCACAGGTTAAAAAAATGGACAAAAGAAATTTCTAAGGAACAAATGAAGAGATACTGGAAACGTCTTGTAGACTTTGGTTTGATTGTGGAAAAATAAACTGAAAAGGAATAATGGAAAAACAAGAATTAAAAGTGGATTATAATCGAATCTAGAAGGGACCTGTGGTGGTAGGAGATACAATTGGTTGTAGATTATCTACAGTAAAAGAAATTCATGATAATATTTGGGGAACAATAAGAATTACTGAAAAAGAGCTTGATATCCTCAGTCACCCTTTACTCCAGAGATTGCGTAGAATTTCACAACTTGGACTTGTCAATATGGTTTATCCAAGTTCAGGACATTCCCGTTTAGCACACTCCCTAGGTGTTTTAGCTCTTGCTAATCGAGTGGGAAGACACCTGTGTGAAATTGGAGATATAACAAAGAATGAATTCATAATTCTAAGAATATCAGCTTTGGTACATGATGTTGGACATTATCCACTCTCTCATTCAACTGAAGAATTCTACAAAGAAGTGGCTGGGAAAAAAGCTAAACATGAAACATTCGGATCTCATATCATCAGAAATTCTTCTCTTAGTGATTACATAGATTTAGCCTTAAAAGACACAGGGTGGGATTGTGATGATGTCGCTGATATTATTCAAGGACGTAAACCTGAATCAATGGAAAAACCTGCAATATGGCAATTGATTAATTCACAATTTGATTTAGATAGAATGGATTACTTGATACGTGACTGTACTGCTGTAGGTTTAGATTACGGTAGAATTGATTTTAGTAGAATACTCTCAAAAATTGTTGTTGATCCAGAGCAATTCAACATTGGTGTAGATATTAAAGCAAGTACAGCAATTGAAAACTATATTCTCGCGAGATATTATCTATGGGATATTGTCTATCTTCACAAGGCTGTGATGGGATTTGAGATTCTACAGGGATACATATGCAAGAAAATGAATGATATTGGCGAATTTCCAAGTTATGATGAGATTCTTGAGATGATTGACAATGAAACCTATAGCGAATTTGATGATAACTACTTTTGGAAAACACTCTATGATTTAATGAAAAAAAATGAGGATATTCGTATTCTGGGTGAAATGTTGAGAGATAGACAGCCATTGAAACTTGCTTATGAAGCCCCAGCGCCTCAAGATCCTCTTCTGATAGATCCCCTAGATGCATTGTCTAAGGCACGACCATATGCAGAAGATGATGATATTGTCAAAGAACTGCCTTCGAAATGCAAAATTCCTCCTGAGTGGTTCTTTCCAAGAAGAGTTGAGATTTCAATCCACGAATTTCTCCCCTTAGTTGAAGAGGAACTTTATGATCCCGCCTATGAAGCTCCTCGCGAAAAAGCAATGGAAACAAGAGCTAAAACGATAAGACTATTCAATATTGGAGAAAAAGGAGAGAAAACTTTCGCGGGATATTTAGTAAATAATCCACAATCGGTTATTTTTTCTCTTACGAAATTTAAGAAACAGAGATTTCGATTTTATACTCATGATGATTATGTAACCAATCTTCGAGATTTTCTTAAATCAAAGATTGAAAAGTAATTGAAATCAATCCGAGGATAAGAAGATATCCAGATTCTAAATGAATGGACAAAGAATAGACGATTGGAGTAGCCTTGGCAACTGGATTTGCCATAGCTTGGTTTTGTTATATCATTCAGCAATCCTTTTATTCACTTTGGGAAGGACAACGAAATAGCAATCGGGACGTAGCTCAATCTGGCAGAGCAATGGACTGTAGTGGGCAACCGCTTCGGTCGTTGTCTGGAGATATCCATCGGTTGCCGGTTCAGTGCTGTTACATGCGAACAGTGCGCCGAAAAATCCGGCCGTCCCGACCATCTTTATTTATGAAAATGCAACCCATTTGAACTTTAAACACGCTTTGTATATCTAATTCTTACTTTGAATTGGTCGGATTTGAACCGGCCTGATCCATTCCTTGAGGTGAGTGAATCTCAACTGCAAGAAACTCCTGTGTTCCACCCTTCTCCTGCCAGTGTCACCACCCTCATTTATTCGATGAACTAACGAGTTAGCAGGGTCATTATCAGCTATCATCGGAATCTAGTTCCTCCTACTGATCTGGTTTCATTCTCCTGTCTAGATGCTAGAGTATCACTTCTAACAACAGAGAGTGTTTCCACAGTATTTTCCACGGCGGGATCATTATCACTCTTGCCAGTCCCATCACTGAAACTGGTAAGATCCGATTGGACAAAGTGAACAGCCGCGGACTCCCCAGAACCTGATGATGGTTCCTTTATGGAGAGTAAGGACTTCCCTCTGGAAGAAGGCTTCTTCTTACGGGCTTTCGGTCGTGAGCGTTTCCCTGCTTGCACAGAAGTTTCCCACTTACCTAGTCCTCTCACAGAGTGTAGTGACTTTGTGAGCATAATAAGGCGTCCGGCGATATTGATGGCACCATTCCTATCTGCGTTTGTCTGATGGCCACATGAAGGACACTTGAAGTAGTTCTGTTTGGGTCGTGTTCCCTTAGTCCCACACTTCCAACACATAATAGAAGTCCACGCTTCGGGAACTACACGAAATCGAGAATCCTTTCCTTCCACAGACCAACCTTGTTGGGCCAATCCGTGTTTAAGACTCTCAGTGATTCTTGCAAAGGCCCATGAGTGTATCCTGCCCCTGAACCTTCTACCCTTGAAGTTTCCCTTCCGTGCAACATTGCGGATGTTCTTCAATCGACCTATTGCTACATAAAGAGTATACTTCTCAGATAACTCTTCAATATAATCCAATAGGTTTCTCAAAAGTACACGGTCGTATTCACGAGCAACATTCTCACGTTTGTGTCTAATTCGCTTTAATTTCTCAAGAACACCTTCAGCATGCTGGTTGTTGTTCTGACGAATAGAAAACTGCCGTTGAAGGTCTGCAACTAGTTGGTCATATTTCTTGATGACTTCGACCTTGTCCTTCTGTTTGAAGTAACGAGTTTCACGTACTCTTGTAGGTGTAATCAAGGAAGTACAAGCAGCTTTTTCGATACCAAGGTCAATTCCAAGAACTGCCGGAGGGTTAATCGTACTAGGAATCTCGACGATACTAACACGCACTGCAAAGTTCACCCACCATTTTCCAGTTCTGTCAGTGAAGATTTGGCATGCCTTCACTTCACCTCTTCGAAACTGGTTGGTGTGAAAAGGGGATACTTTCAGAGGAATTTGCAACCGGTCATGGACTCTTCTTCCCTCTGGTGCTGAATCAAGTGTGTCACGTAGATTTAGCCACCATTTTGATCTCAAAATTGGATTATGCTCAAGTTTGAACCTCTGGGAAAATACCCATCTTGGTACCCTCCTAGTAAAATTTACAGTATTAGGACGAGAAGCATTCCATCCTTTCTTTATCCTCAAAGCCAAATAGCTTTCATAAAGAGCTACTGCTGTTTGTCTACATTCTGTCAACTCGTTCTGGGACATTCTTGGAAATCGGGCTTTCATATCATGAGGAACCGATAGTCTTTGAGTATAACCAAGTTTCATCTTAATAGCAGTCATTGTGAGTTTATCTAGTTCTCCATCATGGACTTTGTTTTTCTTACGGCCTGTCAGCAATTTGTTTTCATATTGTTCAATTATTCCAAGGAGTGCACGGATTACTCTAGTATCCCTTCCAACAATCTGTCTCAATCTTTGCTGAGACCTCTGTGTCATAGACTCCCAGTTTATCGGGACTTTGACACTGATTGTTATTCCTTGAGACCGAGTCACCATCATTCGCCTACGATATTTAAACTTCTGACCTGTTTCAGTCAGTTGATTTCACTCCCCTTCTAGTGAAGAAGTGAGGATTTGAACTCGTACTTATTCTCGTTATTTTGATATTTAAACTTATTAAGTAATAAAATAAAATAAATATTTTAGTATTATTTTGCTTCATTAAAATCCATTCTAAAAACGAAATAATCATTAGACAAGTAATTAATATAGTCACAATAATTAAAGAATAATACTAAGAAAGGTGTACATTCCATGCTTGGAGCAAGAGGGCGACCACGCAAAGTGATGCCAATTCATCCCAATTTAGTCCTCACTAGGTCTCTGAAGACCTCCCTCTCAACTGCGGTCTACCTCCAACGTGCTATCAAGAACAAGAATACCACACACCTGTACGAAAGCTCACGAAAAATCTTGGAGAACGCTCAGAAAAAGTATCAGAGAGCAAAGGAACGCGGACACCCTGATTTTGACCACCTCACTGAAGCAGAGAACAATATCAGAAAGAATTCCCTGCAGATGCTCTTCGAGATTGCAGCATCCTATGGGAACAAGGAAGTCCGACGGGTCAAGAGCTCAGACAAGTCAGTGGGTCCCCTGAATCAGCGATTCAACGTTGGTGGGGCTGTGCTCAGAGATTTTGTTATGACGACGTTTCCTTTTCCAGATCGAGATCTTCTGTACGGATTCACCGAAGAAACCTATGGCTATCGCGGGGACTCACTGTGCCATAGAGTAGTTACTATTCACAACCTACCGGAACTGGACTTCATTGACTCATGCAGAAAACATATCCAAATCCTGAATACATGGTGCTACATCTTCGATGTTTCGCTGACTGATACAGCGAAGTACTCCAATCTATTTCTTCTTCGAGCTCGACCATACTTGGAACGAATATACTCGGAGAATAAGTATGGAAAAGCAGGATTTCGAGAAGGGACTCTGAAGGTCCTGAGAAACCTCAAGGACGACATTGCGAAACACTACAAGGTGAGAACAGGTGATACTCCAACAGTAACTTCATCTTTCGAGTTCGAAGAACCGAAATTCAGCATTGATTTCTTCAAAGAACAGGTCAGAGAGGCTCGAGAACGGGGAATCGTATCTAGTACCTTGGATGAACTTGAAAGAATTCTATATGGAGGGTCTATTATCAAGACTGTGTTGGATGAAGAAACGCTTGAAGAAAGACCCGCACCGTGCCTGACAGAGGATGATGTGAAGTATATCTGGCAACGCCTTCGAGAACTAAGTGGTCAGAAAGGGACCCAAGTTCACCGACAGATTACCAGCCTCTTTCCCAGCCACTGGAACATCGGTCGTGCAATACGCTTTGGAGATGAATTGGGAGGAGATGATGGATATCTTCTCATTTCCGAAATCCCTATTGATACAGAACTGGGAAAGGGCCGAGTTGACTTTGTTCTACTCAAGCGAGTGATCACTCCAGACGGTCTTAATGTATTCTGGCAACCTGTGTTCATACTTGATATCAAGACGAAGCAAGGGTACACATGGGACTTAGGATATGAAACAAAAGATTCAGCATCGAGAAGAAGTCATGGTCTACCATTGAGAAAGATTCCTGAATTCATCATCTCTGAAAGGTCGCTGAATGATGATGAGTGGAGAAATATTTTGGAAGGAAATCCTGATGATAGAATAGTAGCCCAAGTAAATGCGTATGCAGATACAGTAGTAAATGAGTTCCTAGATATTTCACAGAATAAAGAACCAGTGAAGATACTGAAAGGGACATTATTTGTCGATGCCTGTGATGATATCAGAGAAATTCGGTCAGTAATCAGGTCCTTTGTTATCGAAGTTTTCGAGTCCATCAATGAATTAGATGATGAGATATCAAGGACTGTCTTCAATATTACAGTCAACCAGAAATCACCGAAAGTAGCACTGTTACTTCATAAACAAGAAAATCCCTATGCCTCCGAGCTGGTATCAGTTCCAGCGCCTATTATTCGAGTTCAAAATCCATTTGAAGCATTGGCTGGAACAGACAAGGAGTTCACTCTCTATCTTGCTGCCGAAACGCAGACATCTGGTGGAACATCTGCTGCTTGGATTTCCAAATATTTCCATGGATTACAATTCGTCAACGAATGGAAGAAGAGAAACCGTAGTTCCAGTATATTATGGATTGATCTTGCAGATGAGTTCGTTCTATCTGGTTTCAGAGAAGCTAGGCTCTATTTATGCCCTCGAAGTGGTAACTTTCGTGATACAGCTCGTTCTCACTCTGACTTAGTGAGGAATATCTTTGACTCTATAGAGATAGTAGGGTTATTTGACAAAATGCAAGATTTTCTCTTTAGAGATGGAAATATCGCATGTATTCAATCTAAGAAAATTCCAGATTTGATTGTTGTTAGCGGCTGGGATAGATTGCAGAGTTCGGTCCCATCTCCCTATGATGAACAGTTTAGAGAACTCAAAGCAAATGTGGTAAGGCAAGTTTCAGAGAATTTTGATGCTTCAGTTCTTTGGTTTGATAATCCAGTACCTGATGAACAGAATTCAAGTGTCTATTCGACTCGAACATTAATTCCGTACTATCAGGACTCCCCTTTCTTCGGAAGGGTCACTCAGATAATCTGGAATCTTCCTGTAGCTCCAGAAAGTGAGATCTTGGTTGATGAATGGACCTTACCCTACACAGCTTCAACTCCCATTTATGATGATATTCGAGTGATTATTACACAAAAACAGAGTGGGTTTGATACAGAACTAGTCAATGTTCCCCCTCTTATAGGATGGTCACGAAAATTCAGGAGTGACTTTCTCGAGTCAGAATTAGATGCTCTCTTACAAGAAGCAGTACCTCCATCACACATACGAGAGAATATCAAGATTCTATCTTTCGATTTGGTTCCCTGGCTTCTTGATTTGTGGCCCAATTCAAATGGTGAGAAACTAACTCGTCAATCTCTGCGTGATTTGAAAGAGATGTATAGAGTGCCGCGAAACCAAATTGAGATCCAAAGTGAGTTATTGACTGTGAAACTTCAGGAAAAAGGATTACTTGAAAGAGTGAAATTCAGACCTCGGAGTCAAAAGAGTGGAAAATCATATGTAACAGTTGCTAAAGGTACAATTAACTCTCAGCGGCTTTATCGTTCTTCTTATTCAATTAAGGCAAAAAGAAGACCATCGTATGAAAGTCCAAAGTTATTGGATTCTGAGCAAATTGAAAAACTACGGTTTGGTCGCATCTACACAAGAATTTCTTCTGAAACTCAAGATGAATTGTTAGTAATAGAAGATCCAAAAGATTCTACAAGGTTGCTAATTGGACATTTTTCTGAATCCTCTAGAAAGGATCAATCTGGATTCTTATGGAGTGACTTCAATAAAGATCGATTATTGACTATGTTAGAAGAATTGGATTTGCTTGAAATAGAGGATCTTCTAATAAAAACAACAGACAATCAACAAGAACTATGGCAGTGGGATTTCGATAGAGGTGAATGGCTCCCTCGTAGTGTTATTGAGACTCTATCAAGTAAGACAGGTCGAGTTGGTTCTATTAGTGGGATTCGAGAAATGAAATTTGAACCAACTAGAGAGATTACATCACGCATTGGTATTCCAGAATCATTTAATTCCTATGCCAAACAGTCAGTGCATCGTTTCGTAAGTCAGAAAAGCGTACCAAAGAATGTGAAAATATCTCTTGAAAAAGAGGGGGCATATTGTAATGTCAGATTTCTGGACTTGATGGAAAATAAAGAAATTCATCTATTAAAGATACAAAGTACTCCAGATTTGGTCAATTTTTTGAGGTTGCCAATATCAGAGAGAAGGCATCATAGAACAGACGATGGAGAACTGTTGATTTGGAACCCTTTCACGGACATAGATTACGGAGAATTTGAAATAATTAGACAATATATTGAAACTAATGCACCAAGAGATGTTGGTAAACATCTACCACAGACAGTCGATGGTTTAATAGAATCTAAGGAAGAAGAATCTCTCCGATTGGTGCTATCGCATGACAATAATAGTTGCCCTCTCGTATTGGGTACAGGTGTATCTCATGGTCCATGTTGGATTATCAGGACAGAGAATAATAGCGTGAATATACAATTCTTTGAGAATCCTATGAGCGGTAAGGAGGTGTTTGGTCAACTAGCGACTGGAAAAATAGATACTGGACAAGTGATTTACAACATCGAAGTTTCTCTAGAGTATGATTCTAGTAGTAGAGAGTTCTATGTTTATCATGAGGATGACTGGATTCGGCGACTACTTCGAGAAAATGATGTTTTTCTAAAGCGATTTCCGCCAGGGACTTTTTTGAGAGGGGATGAAAGTTGGATAATTACCTACACCATTCAAGATAACCACATAGAATGGGTTGGTGTTTCAAGTCTTACTAATCTACGATGGAAGAATCAATCATTTCATTTCCAACTTAATCCAACTTTGAACCTTAGACAAGCAAAGGATGAATTTCTCAGGAATATTACAGATGTTATTTCACAAGATATTATTCAGAATTATCAGGGTCTAGATAGTGAAATTGAGATGTTATTATCAGATCGCGGCTATGGCAACCAAGGACCTCAATGTTTTCTCTCAATCTCTCGAAATGGAAACGAATTCACAGTTACTCTAACTGAAGAAAATGAATCACAAACTAGGATAATCAATAGGAATTCATTCATAATCGAGAAGACTGCAAATCACGAAGCAATCTTGGAGGGAATCTATGGTCAGTTTGATTCGGGAGAGTTATCAAGATATAATATAGTAAACCACGAAGAGTTCATGAAAGAATTCGAAATATTACTAGAAGAGATTGATTTTGATGATATCTAGCAATATGATTGTTCTTTTTGTTGGTGTTTCACAGGATTGATTTTAATTTTCATTCTCTTCCCTTGTAGTGTTGATTTTTTTTATTGTGTCATCAATAATATAATCAAAGATAGCTGGAAATAGAAGTGCAGTTTTGGGTAAATAATCAAGAAGGGTGAAATAATCTGCTACTGCAATTTTTTCAGCCCAATCACATGCTAATTCGATGATAACGAAAACTCCGTCTGGAGGGTCGGACCAAATTTTCATTACTTCATCAATTAATGATTCCTGTATTTCTTTCCAATCCAAAGGTTGTAATTTGAGACCATATTCTCCTAATTCCGGAGCTGGGTCTCCATGTGCAATTCGGTTTCTTTGCTCGTATAGGAAACGTAGCTCATCCTCAGAGCTTTTAGCATCTAGTTTTTCTAAAAGCTGATTAAGTTCACTAACACAATTCATTGCCTTACAAATCGTACGCATCCTCATCAAGGGATTTGATGTGAGGGATCGTCTAATAATCTCAGCAATTGCATTATATTTGTCACCGGATATTTCATTTAGCTCCAGAAGTCCGATTCGCAAATCTATTTTCCGGCTATCCCAATATTCGAGAAAACTTGTTCGAACCGAGGAAGTTTCGTTCCGAATTAGCGATTCAATAGTTGAATCAATATAAGCTTGCAAGTATGAATTAAGTGAGAAAACCATATTCCCAAGAAATCTTTCTTTTGCCTTTGAACCAAATATATTGTCGAATCCAATTTCTAGTTCCTCACCTGTTTGTTCATCAAGACTGTCAAACATTATTTCGAGAATATCAGGAATCTGTTCTATAACATCTCTAGATTTCTCATCTATATCTTCAGTTTCTAAAATCTGGCTTTTGTAAAAAGATTTGAAACGTCCATCACGGATGATGTCAATCAATTTAGGATATATCTTAACAAAGAGTTCGATAACCATTGGAAAAAGAATCCCAACAAGTGTGAATTCCATTTGAGATTGGACCTGATTGGCAAATCTCTTTCCATTAGGAGATAGAAAAAGGGAGCTTAAATCTACATTTTCAGGAAATCCATTAGCAATAATGTCTTGGATTCCATCTAGTGGATTAGCGTAAACAACAGGAACTATTTCTTCCTCTTTTTCATTCATCAAATCTCCTCCTAACCAGTTTTCTTGTTGTATCTATAATCGATAGATAGCAGTACAAGTTCTGCAACACTATATCTTATGCCCCCTACGTCCCGTGTGGTTCGATTGCATCTCTGGTAGCAATAAAAGGATTGCTCCATAGTCATTATCCAGTTTGCAAGAATGAAAGTAGCGCGAAAGAGTGAGCTTATAGGTCTGTTGTAATGCGTTCATACCAACCTTCTTTGTCTGGTGACAAGAATGAAACGACTGTCTATATTTCACCAGTGGAAAAAATCAGACCTAGATAGGGTGTGATACAAAATGGGCTTCCACATACGAAAAGCAGTTGGTAGGACAAATTCTGGTTGATTCTGCTGAAAAATGGGCTAAAAAATAAGAGTTTTCTACAATTTACATGCTTCTTCATGCAAAAGATGACTTGAATCTCGACTTCTTCAAGGAGAGGAACTACAAGATACCTGGATTCTTTATGGAAAAACGATTAAAATCTGTATAATTTTGAGAACAGATTACCACTTTCAAAATGCGCAAAATTTGAGAAGATTATATCCTCTGGGAACTGCAAGATTTTCCTTGATCTTGGGGAGTTTATAGGGTCTAGACAGGATTAGTGGGTATGAGAGCCACCAGAATGTTACGAACCTGGGACAGAAAGAAAGCTGACTTTGTAGAAATTCCAGTGCAACGTTCACTTGATTGTAGCTTAGCCTGTAAGGATTGCAGATATTTCGATGAAAATTCACAGATTTGTCAGGGGGTTGGCTCAACATTTTACGAAAAAAGAGTGCCACACCCAGAGTTTGCACCGAGGGGTAGCGAATGTGAGGTCAGACTGCCGCCCGATCTCCTTTCTTTTGTGCAGTGCTAGATTATTGCAGATAATAGTGACAGGTACCCTAAAGCAAGCATGGAGCATAGGAGAATAAAAACCAATCCACCAAAGACGATTAATGTATCAGAAATTTTCCAGTTTGACTTTCTGAAATATGTTCGATTTTCACTATACCCAAAACCTCGTCCATCCATAGAGATTGACAAAGCTTCAACTCGGGATAGTGAAGAAACCAATAGCGGGAAGAATGTATATTGAATTGTTCTGAGAATCTTCCGTAATCCCCCTACCTCGGGTTGAATACCTCTTGATTTCTGCGCCATTCTTACTATCTGATTTTCCGAGTCGAATAAAGGTAAGAATCTCAAGGCTATGACAAGAGCAAAGCTATACCTATACGGGATTTTGAGGTGAGCCAAGGAGTGAGCTAATAGTGTAGGATCTGTAACTGCAACAAAAAGCATACTTGAAAGAACAACAAGAAGGAATCGTGATGCAATGGATAATCCTCGCTCAATTCCAAAGTCAGTTATTGGCAAAAAAGGACCAAAATTGTTCAGTTGAGGTATTATGAATCCAAGAATTGTTCCATTCACAGTGACAAGAATTTGAAAAATAAAGAGTAAGAGTGAGAAAATAATGATAAACTTGGTACGATTTCGAGAGAGGTTCAAAGATGCTCCACTTATGGGGAAGAGTAGTATTACAATTACTAAAAGGATAGAACTTAGACGCCAACTTGGGTAAATCAGTATCCCTGAAATGATTACAATTAGCATGAAGAGCTTTAACAGAGGATTAACTCTTCCACCATTTTGCATGATTCTTGTCTGATTGGTCATCTAAGAAAGCGCCTCCATCTCAGAATATTCGGTATGTCCGATGTCTTCCAATCGATGTAACACAATTTCTGGAGGACCATCCAAGAGAATTGAACCATTTTCAAAGAAAATCACACGATTACAGTAATTTTTGGCAAAATTTGGATCATGAGTGACAACGAGAACAGCACCATTTGCACTAACTGTTTCTGTAATGATATTCGAAATGAATTCTCGTCCTTCTTGATCTTGGCCAATGAAGGGCTCATCCAATAATAAAATCCTTGGAAAATGAGCTACTGAGGATGTGATATTGAGCCTTCTTTTCTGTCCGTGACTGAGGGAGAAAGGGTTCCTATCCAGAAAGTTACTAAGATTTGCAGAATTCAGAAGATTAGCTGATCTTTCTGTTGACTTCTCATGTACTTCACCTAGAATTTTAGAAGATAGTATCTGTTCTTTCCAGACAGTTCTCTCGAAAATTTGATGATTGGGATTCTGAAAGACAACTGAAATTCTCTTTACAATTTCTTTCCTATCAATATCAGATATTGCTACTCTTCCGAACTCTACGCGCCCGTTATCCGGGTCAAGCAATCCCCCAAGTAGAGAAACCAGAGTTGTTTTTCCAGACCCATTTTCACCCATAAGTGCAATTATTTCTCCTTGATGGATAGTCAAACTGGCATCATGGATTACCTGAATTGATCCATAAGAGAAATTGACTCCTTCCAAGGTGAGTAATGGGGTATCTGAAACTGGTGTTTGTATTTTGGAGGGAATTGATTGTTCAGCAGTTGGTGCCCAATCAGTCATCGCACCATTAGATATTGAAAGAATACGATTGGCTATAGGTCGGATTGTATCAAGATTATGTTCTATGCATAGCACGCCTACATTTTTGTCTTTCAATTCAGTAAGAATTCTTCTGAGTAATAAGACGCCCTTGGGGTCTAAGCTTGCTGATGGTTCATCAAGAATGAGATATTTTGGGTCACATGAGAGCATGGAAGCTATTGCAAGCCTCTGTTTTTCTCCCCCAGAAAGGGTGTGTGTATTACGATTATGAAGATGAAGCGTATCCACAGCTAAAAGAGAAGATTCTGCGAGTTTTTCGATGATTTCGGACGAAAATTCATAATTTTCTGGTCCAAATGCTACCTCATCGACCACTTTCAATGTACAGATTTGGCTGTCTGGATCTTGCTGTACGAGAGAGACCAATCTTGATATCTCTGCAATTGAATAATCACCTGTGTTATCACCATCTATTTTGATTTCACCAGAGAAGTCTCCATCAATACTTCTTGGTATGAACCCAGATAGACACTTAGCTAAGGTAGATTTACCAGAGCCCGTTGGACCAGTTAGTAGAACTACTTCGCCTTGACGAATTTGTAGGTTGACTGACCTTAGAATCTCTGTTTTTCCATCATATGAGAAGGATATATTCTGAGATTCTAACATTATTTTCGCCTAGTATACTTGTAACAAAATTACTTGACGGACCCACATTGAGCCATCATAGTTCCCTGCAATTAACCAGAGACCGTCATTGGTTCTGGTGAGTAGTAATTCTGAGTCAGTTATCACATCGGTGATGTCAAGAGAGATTAAATAACCATCCCGAGCAATAATTTGTACTCCAATTGCTCCAGTTTGTATACTTGCTCGTTGGAGTATTGTACTGAGGAGGACACCTGTGTAATTTGTAGGTGGAATGTGAGTGTAAGCTCCGATAAGTTCAGCCTCGACAGTGACTTCAGAACCTGTAAAATCTTCTAGTGAGAAAGAGAACGGATTGTCAACGAGACCTCTCACTTCACAGGAGTATGGATCTGCGAAAACATTTGCGATATTAGTAGTATAGTAGAGAGATCCCACAGTGAGAAACAAAACAAAAGCAATTGCAGGTAAGTTTCGGTATGCAATTGATTTTGGTGTATTATTTGTAAGAACAGGTTTTGCGCTCTGAAAACCTGAAATTGTACCTGCATCATTCAAGAATTCCAAGGTTTCCCAAGCAAAATATCCTGCAAAGATGATACCTGAACAGAAAGCTAGGATAGAAATCACGAAAATATACAGAAATGGTGCACCTGTGAAATAAAATAACTGTAATACAATGACATTCACAGCAGAAGCGACACCAGCTCCCAACCACCATGTAATTCGAGAACTATCTTTTGGATTTTCGGTATTACCAGCTGCTGAAGCAGCAATATCCACAACAAACCCTTGAACTAGTGATACTACAACTATCACAATACCATGTGTGCTTCCTGTGAACATCTCAATCATGCCTTTGAGTAAACCACCTGCAGTGCCAACACCACGTTTGGGTACAATGACTCGAATCAATACAAGCCAGAATACATGCAGTCCAGCCATGAATTGGCCAGCACCAAATGGTACGCCTAAAGCAAGATTGATGAGATTTCCAAGGTAACCTACGAATGTACTGAGTGCTCCACCTAGCGAGGCAAGAATCGCAATGGTGACAATATCTCGTGTAGATATTGAAGAATTCATCCTGAAATCACCTCAATTACTGACACAAATCTGACCCATCGGGCACCCGCAGATACTACATCACCAGATTCCGAGGTCTGAATTGCATCGGCGTTACTATATCCTCCATCGGGTGGAATCATAACAAGTCGCATACCATCAGCCCAATCAAGAATTGAAGTACCATTATAGGCATAAGAAAGAATCATTGACCCTTGGATTTCATCCCAAGTTGTATTAGGATAGACGTTTGAATAACTGAATTCCTGAGCGTAGCCATCAAATGACCTTACAACAAGGGTATCATTGATGCCCATTCCTCCAACTAATTCAATTAGTTCGGATATCGCAATCCCAGTATAGGTACCGTGACCTCTCCAGTTATCATATTGGTTTTGAAATGATGAATACCCAGTAACTACATCCATCAAAAGAAGATCATCAAGGGACAGGGTCACATCTTCAACAATGCCTCTGACCGCAACTACATCTCTTGGGAGTGAAGGGGGATCAAGAAACACGGGCTCAATAGTAAGCTCATGTTCATGGAGTGTGACGTTCATGTAGTGATATATTCCACCACTACCTTCATCAGCATAAAGATTAGCTCCCGCACCACCAGTTATGACATATCTGACACCATTGATTGTAGTTTCATTGTACATGTGTATATGACCGGTGAAGACTGCATTGACTTCATACTCTTCAAAAAGTGACATCAATTGTGTGCTTGCTGTTGAATTGATTAGTGAATGATCTTCTCCAGCTCGTGGATCGAAAGGAGGAACATGGGTGAAAACGAACCTGAATTCAGCCTCTGTCTGTGATAGGTCTTGTTCAAGCCACGAAAATTCTTGAGAAGAAATATCGCCTGAAGATGTATTGAATACTGTAAAATGAGCAGAACCAATGTCAAAAGAGTATCTTGAAGTTCCAAAATACTCTTCGTATAACTTTCCACCGCCATCTTTGATATCGTGATTACCTATTGTTGCATATACAGGTACAACTGATTGGTCAAGGACTGCTTTTACAGCTTGATACTGGTTTTCTTGTCCAAATGGTGTGAGGTCTCCACAATGGAATAGGAAATCGGGTCTATAGAGATTTGCTGCTGCAACAATTTGTTCTACTCCTCCTTGATATCCCTGAGAATCTCCAAATACATAGAAATTGATTGTGTCATCCTCAGGCATTCCAAAGAAGAAGACCACCGCTGTAGAACTCACAACTAGTATCATGATGACCGATAGTACCAATGCTAACTTTTGTCGGTCCATGGTTCACAATACTCTCCATCATCTCTGAGCGATATGCATGGTCGTATACTTCGATGTGGGATGAACCATGTTAAGAACCTTAGGGAGCGACAAGAGAGGATTCAGTCGGTAGGCAATCCCTCAGCTCGAATTTTCTCTGAGAGTTCCAAAATCTTCCTATCTTCACGCCAATGCGATGTCTGTAGTAGAGTATCAGCTATTACTGTAATGAAATCAGTATATACTGTTTCATTTCGTGGCGGTACTGGAAAGAGTGAGAGATATTTCTCCAAAAATCTCCAAGAAAGTGTCCGTTTCCGTGGGTCAAAGATTGGATCCGTGTCTAACAAACTAGCGCACACACCAGCAATATCGACCATCCAAAGGTCTTCGCGTGACTCTTCAAAGTCAACGCCAAAGATTTGGTCATTGTGAACGATGAAATTTCTTAGCCGAGGATCTCCTTTGATTTGTCCATGAACTTTATGATAATTGTAATACCATTCTGCAAGCATGTCTATGAGATGAGGCTCAAAGGTGCGATTAATTCTATCAACAAGAGTTTCTCCTGAGATGAAATTCATAAGAATTACATCCTCCCGCGCCTCGAGAACCTTGGGAACAGCCAAACCATGTGACCAGCTTGATTTCAGAATAGAGAGCTCGTTCTTGAACCGACCCGCAATGAACATCTTTGCAACCAAAGTACGAGTTTCTTCATTTTTTGGTGCGATGTCCAATGAAATTACTGTGTTCTTTTTGCTCTTTAAGCGGCTAACAGACTCTATGACGTATCCGTGATTGAATTTCTCATGCAGAATCTGTTCTAGAATGTTAATTCGATCCTGTGGTAGTGGCGCTCCATCAATTCCTGTGGGGATTTTTTCGAACCATTTGTTGAAACCCATTGCGAGGTTCATTGTGTACTATGGTCTCTATTAGCCTGCCGACTTGACCAAACGGTTTTAACTTGTGGAACTAAGAATAACATGTGTTGTACTATGACTGGCAGAATATGCAATGTTGAGAAGAACAAAGAACGATGTACCTGTACGTACCCAGGATGCTCGAGAAATGGATATTGTTGTGATTGTTTACAATATCATTGGAAAAACCAAGAACTGCCAGGTTGTCTCTTTCCAGCTGATGCAGAGAGAACGTATGACAGGTCTCTTGAAAACTTCATAGAAGTTTGGAGTAAAAAATTAGGAAAGGAGTAACAAACAGAAGTCCTTAAGTGGAAATCACCTAAGGCGAGATTAAGGGCACGTAGTCTAGCTCGGATAAGGCGCCAGCCTTCGAAGTTGGAGGTCTCAGGTTCGAATCCTGACGTGCCCGCCACTTATCCATACTATAGCTCTTTGTCTGTTCTAAAACAAGACTAATATGAATTTGTAGCAATTGTATTGACAGGACGATGAACGAAGAACGGATTGGTTTAGCTGTTCTGGGAATGGTTATAGCTCTAGAAGGCTATGTTGCCAATGAGATATTCATGATTCTTGCCCGTGATAATAGCTATATTTCTCCGGGAATGGTTATACATTCATCCCCAATTATAGTTGGTACAGCTTGGTTATTGCTCATACCACTCGGTTTCATACTGGTTCTCGTTTCAGGCGTGTTAGAACTCAGAGATAGATATCGTAGAAAGGATTCCACTGAGATTTGGGAACAGTAATTTTCGTGTATTACTTTTCTATCATTTCAATTTCTTTGTCTGCAGTCAACTTGAGCGCAGCGCATCTGATTCCCTTTGACACAATCAATGACTCCAGAGGATTACTCTCAAGATTTACTTCGTACATATCATTACAGAATTGTAATGGGCGAAGATCCACTGTTTTGAATAGGTTCTCACTTAGATTTAGACCTTGTAAATTGACTAGACTTTCAAGAGGACTAAGGTCAATTGCTTCTAGGGGAGTTTTGTTGATGACTAGAGAGTATAGATTCTTGCAGTATGCTAAAGGGGATAGGTCAATTATTTGTAATCTGTTATCTCCAATATTCAATGTTTTCAGCTCAGAACAATGAGCAAGAGATTTCAAGTCAAGATGTTCAAACCTGTTCCTGTTTATTGTAAGAAGTTCTAAGTTGGAACAAGATGCAAGGGGAGAGAGATCCATCTCTTTCAGATTGTTGTATGCTAGCGATAGTTGTTCTAAATATTTTGACTCCGCAAGCGGTTCCAGATTAATTGTATCAAAATCACACCCGGTCAGTCGTAGGATTTTCAAATGTTTCCAACCCTTCAGTGGCTCTAAATCAATAGTCCTGAGTGGATTATATGATATTGACAGGCGTTCCACTTCACATTCCAGTCCAATCTGTGAAAGATCGACCTCCTTCAATTGATTGTGAGAAATATCTAACCAAACTAATTGGTCACATGAACGTAAAGGAGTAAGGTCAATCTCTTTTAGACTATTTCTCGTCAAAGATATCCGTGTTGGATTAGTACCTACTGACTTCTTAATGGTGGTCCCATCTACCAGTTGACAGGTGAGCTGGACCTCCTTCAATGTTTCAACATCTCACTCTTTCACTCTTTTTCGAAGAGTTTTCTCATCTTTTCCTCAGTTGGGTTTCTGACAACGCCCCTATCGGTGATTATGGCATCTATTAACTCGGGTGGAGTCATATCAAATGCAGGATTGTACACCTTTGCATCTGGAACTGTGACATATTGACCATTGATAATACGAATCTCATCAGGGTCACGTTCTTCGATAACAACATCTTTGGGATTGGTTATCATATCTACTGTCGATGCGGGTGCGACTGAATAAAAGGGAATATTGTGGTATTTTGCAGTGATTGCCATAGTGTATGTTCCGATTTTATTGATTACATGGCCTGTTCGTAGTATTCTATCAGCTCCCACAACACAGCAATCAACTCGTCCTTCGCGAAAAACAGTACCAATCATCCCATCTGTGATTAGTGTGGTATCAATATTATCTTCCATGAATTCGTATATAGTAAGACGAGCTCCTTGTTGGCGTGGTCTGGTTTCTGCGGCATATACTTTGATATCACCATTATATGTTTCATGAGCTACTCTGATAACAGCACCAACAGTCCCAAGATGAACTGTTGCCAGAGACCCTGCATTACAAATTGTTTGGATTGTGTAACCAGGTTGTATGAGTGAGAGAGCATGTTCACCAATAGCCCTGCACATTCGAACATCTTCCTCAGCGATTTCTTTTCCTTCATCGGCAAGTCTTTTGATGATCTCATCTACACTTCCGTCAGCATTCTTTGCAACTTCCAACATTCGTGCAGTAGCCCATGTCAGATTTACAGCAGTGGGTCTAGTATTGAGAGTTACAGCTGCTTTTTCCAAATATTCTAGTAAATCTCCTTTCGTTCTAGCTTTACTTTCAATTGCTGCAAGAGCCATACCCATTCCTGCTGCCGCCCCAATCGCTGGAGCGCCTCGTATCTCCATAATCTTGATGGACTTGGCAATACGCTCATGGCTATTTGTTACAATATGTTCTAAGACCAAAGGAAGCTTGGTCTGATCTACAAGACGAACTTGATTTGAATCATCAAGCCATTCAATAGTGCGGTACATTTCTCTCATTCCTTGTAATGTTCTGCTAGTAACCTTTCAAAACTAGCAATTATATTCTCTGCAACTTCCAGTATTTCGGGGTTAAGGCCTTCACCGAATTGTATATTTTTTGGCTGAACACCAAGCAGTATGCTTTCACCTCCCGTTTCTTGCTCAAGATACATCATCAAGAAAGATAGAGGCATACTGTGTGTACTGATACTTATTCCACCAATTCGGTCTTTTGTAACAAGTTCGATATGTCCTGGGGCCTTCCGCATATCAGCAGCATCAACCATGATTATTCGTTTTGCTCCAAATTCTGCCAATGGACGTGAAAATGCCTCAGGCACCGACCCGACGTTCTCAATCATAACATTTGGGTTATCAAAGTGGATTGTATTCACAATGTAGGGTCCAAGACCATCATCGGAACGTAAGTCATTACCAATGCCAAGAATTGCTATTTTCTTCGCACCTGCAATGAATTTTTTGATTTCAGCTTCGAAGCTTTGGTCGGTCACAACAATGGCTCTACTCATACTGGCTTTAGTTTTTGTGGCATGGCGAAGGGTTTTTCACAATACTTTCTTGGCTAGACAGAGTAGGCGAATACGAGTTGGCGAAAGAAAATAGCGATTCTCTTGAACAAGATATCCTCGAAGAAGACCAGGAAAATGATATTGAAGAAGAATTTCAAGAACCTGAAGAAGATCCTGCCAATGTCATCTTTGAGAATGGAAAAGGTCTTGTTGCGAGTGAAGATGCTGACAGATTATCACAACAGGGATTCTATGGCACTCGTATTGATGGGAATAGGCTTGAGTTGGAACCGGTTGAACTACTTCATTTGATTGAACGAAAAAGGGCAATTGCATCAGTTCCTTCAGGAGAAATTATAGGTTCAGATCATATTGTAAATAGTCTGTTAGAAGAAGACCCAGACCTCTGGATTCGCTATCTTGTATTTAGAGACCTCAGAAGTAGAGGTTATGCAGTACGAAAGGGATTTGGCAGTGGAATAGGTTTCCGAGTTTACGCTCGTGGAGATAAACCGGGAGATGCGAATGCAAAGGAGCTTGTGTATGTTCTCAAAGAGGGCGTACCAATATCTCTAAGTGATTTAGATTTGGTAACCAGGACTGCTGCAGGTTCTAGAAAAGAACTAGTTTTTGCTCTAGTAGATCAAAATGGAGAAGTGAATTTCTACAAGGTAGCACAATCAACTTTGCGAGATCGTAGTGGTGATGAACAATGAGTGATGACAATGATTACCCATATGAAGATGAGATAGTGTCTCTCGAAGCATTTTTTGATAATCGAACAATGAGTGTACATTTGGTTGAAAAAAATCCTCCACGAGCTAAGAGAGGTGAACCTGGAAACTGGGAATTAGTTCAGCTTTCAGATAGGATTCTCACATATGATGAGCTTGACATCTTAGCAGAAGCAATTCTCACATCAGCTGAAAATGATAGTGATTCATTCATCGAGATAGAGGAAGAAGGTGCTGTAGTTGTTCAGCTGCGAAACTTGAGAATCGCAATAGCACGTCGGCCATTCGCTGATAAGATGGAAATCTCTGCAATTCGACCCATTGTTAAACTGAGTTTGGAAGATTATCAGCTTAGTCCAAAGCTGATGAATCGACTTGAATTACGTGCTGAGGGAATATTGATATCAGGTTCGCCGGGGTCCGGGAAAAGCACATTCGCAGCGGCATTAGCAGAATTTTACAGTAGTCAAGGTAATGTTGTCAAAACACTTGAACAACCAAGAGATCTACAGGTAGAAGAATCAATAGTACAATATTCTCCACTTGACGGTAGTATGGAAAAAGCAGCTGATATTCTATTACTAGTACGTCCTGACTATGTTATCTATGATGAGTTACGTAAGAATTCTGATTTTCAAGCATATGCGGATCTTCGTTCTGCAGGAGTTGGAATGGTTGGAGTTGTACACGCAGGTTCAGCTATTGATTCACTTCAAAGATTGCTTCTTGGTGGCCGCGTTGAGCTGGGACAAGTACCTAGCACCGTAGACACGATAGTTCACATTGAGGATGGGAAAGTAGCAAAAGTTTCAGCTATGTCACTGAAAGTAAAACTCCCCACAGGAATGGGAGGTACACAGAGAGATTTAGCACGACCAGTGGTAGAAGTTCGGGAATTCGAACATGGTGTATTGGAATATGAGATGTTCACTTTTGGAGGAGAGAAAGTTGTCATACCAGTAAGAGGTGGGATAACTTCAGATAGGAGAAAAGATGGAAGTCCTAGAAGTCGGAGTGTTCCAGGAGAGAGTGTACCAATTTCTATTAGTTATAACAAGAAAAAAGTTACAATCTATTCAGGAAGAAAGTATGCTAAACAGAGAATTGAGATATTTGCTGGAGATATTTACCTATTTACAACAGTTGTTGGACGAAATGGGGAAAGTGCAATAAGAATCAAGACTCGGCAGGGTAGTATGCTTGTCGATGCCATGGAAGAAGGAGCAACTGTTACTGCAAAGATTGCAGAGTGAGTGCCCTTGTCTTTCTTTAAAGGCAACTCAACTCTTGCGATTTGCAACCATCTCGACATGCCCACACTGAGGACATCTATATCCATCAATATGATAAGCGACATAATGCCAGGGGTCATTCCGCGCAGGTTGTTTGATTTTTATACGAAGCGCACTGCTTTGTATACGAAAACTACCGGTTCCATGAACCAGTGCTCCCGACTCCATCGTGGTATTTTCACATATGGGACATTGTGGCATAAGGTTATTCCTCAGATGATTATCAACTTGTGGCGCAAAATAGTTTTGCCAGGGCTCATTACTGCAAAAGCTTTAACAACACATCATTCTCTTGCTCAAGTTCACGGGCCCGTGGCCTAGCCTGGACCTTTGAGATTTCATCTTAGAGGAGGTCAATAGGGCACTAGCCTCCTAGAGGTTAGTTATCTAGTCTGGAGTAAGTTAGTAATCCCCGGTTCGAATCCGGGCGGGCCCGCCACTTCCTAGTGCAAGTCGCAAAATCCAAATTCTACAATGATAGTATTAAAAATGGAGATAAATGAATGAGTGATGAAGATCACCCGCTCTATGATTTCTTACCAGGGTTGGACTTGAGTGAGGCTTTCTATGAAGAAGCCGTGAAACCTTTCATGGACGAGCACTTCCCGGAACTTGTCTATTCTGCAGTTCGTATCGGACATGGTTCTGATGTTTTGGGGTATGATACAGCACAATCAATGGATCATGATTGGGGACCCAAATTGCAGATTTTCTTGAAAGATTCTGATTATGGCTCAGTAAAAGAAGAACTTGGCACCAAACTTCGTGAAAACTTACCATACGAAATACGGGGATTTCCTACCAACTTTAGGCATAATGAAGATGGTTCATCAGGAATGAGTCCTATTGATAATGGCCCTGTAAATCACGGAATCACAATCGATACTGTTGGTGGTTTCTTCATTGGGTATCTTGGTTTCAACCCAACAGAGGAACTTCGAATCATAGATTGGTTAGTGCTGCCACAGCAGATACTTCTGAGCATTGCAAATGGGCGAGTTTTTCATGATGGATTAGAGAAAATGAAACCAATAGTAGAGAAATTGGAATATTATCCCCATGATTTGTGGTTATATTTACTATCAAATCAATGTGAGAGGATATCTCAAGAAGTTGCATTCATGGGTAGGTGTGGTCAAGTTGGAGATGAGTTAGGGTCTCGAATTGTTGCAGCGCGGCAGATTAGTGATATCATGCGTCTCTGTTTTCTAATGGAGCGGAAATATGCACCTTACATCAAATGGTTTGGTACTGCCTTTTCCAAGCTCAAGAGTGCAAAGACTCTCACACCTTTATTCAACGAAATTATGGATGCCAACACATGGCAAGAACGCCAAAATCATCTAACTAGAGCATACGAGTATGTGGCTAAGTTGCATAATGAGTTGAGAATTACGGATTCTTTAACCACTGAAGTATCACAGTTTCACAATCGCCCATTCATGGTAATTCATGCAGACAAGTTTGCTGATGCAATCCATGAGAAAATTGAAGACAATGAAGTGAAACGATTACCAAAGTATCTAGGTGCAATTGATCAATATGTTGACTCTACTGAGGTGCTATCGTACACAGAAAAGTTCCGAAGGTTCTGGTCTATGTATCAATAAGTTCACTTCTTCAGAATATAAACACCCTCTTCAGTCCCGACATGAACTTCATCAGCCATATCTATGAAGAGCCCTGTTTCCACAACACCTGGAATCATCTTCAGGTCAATTGCAACCTGTTCAGGATTCTCAATTGGTTTTGGAAACTTTAAGTCAATAATGAAATTACCATTGTCTGTAACTACAGGACCCATCTTCATTTGAGCTTGACGAACAATGGGGTCAATACCCATTTTTGTGATTGTTCTCTTAACCACACCTAAGGAAAATGGCAACACCTCTACTGGTATTAAGAATCTAGACGCTAATTTCTCAACAAGTTTTGATTCATCTACAATAATGATTAGCTTCTTTGATGCTGAAGCCACTACTTTTTCTTGGAAGAGTGCACCACCGCCTCCTTTTGTGAGATTAAGTTTCTTATCCACTTCATCAGCACCATCGACAGTAAGAAGAAGCTCAGGGTTTATGTCAAGGTTGGTCAGTGGAATGTGAAACTCAACTGCAAGTTGGTATGCCTGATAAGAACTTGGAACTACTGATACATCAGCCATGCCAGATTCGACTCTTCGGCCTAACTCTTTTGCAAAGATAGCGACGGTAGATCCACTTCCAAGGCCGATCGGTCCCTTTTCCGGGATTAATCCAATGGCACTCTTAGCAGCATTCAACTTGACGTTAGACATTTTGGTAGACTCCAGTCAAGGATTGGAATGAATCCACCAAAAAACTTTCCGAGAGACAGATTCTTGAATTGCTATTTTCTCTGTCGGTCTAAACAACACCATATGGACATAAAATACCAGTGCGAGGTCTCCAATATACACCCCATTTCCCGTTTTTCATCTGGAAAATTGTAGTATAACAATTATCTTGCAAGACAAGTGAAAAATTATTTGCGTCTTGTTCATTGTCAAAGATGTCGACAAGTTTGTGTACTTTTCCATCAATCAGGAGCCACTTTTCTGGATTCATACTGTACTGTATGTAGACTACCTAATAAAAATGGAATAAGAAACTTGTTCCATTCCAAGTGATTAAATTGTACAGGATTAGTAATATTCTTGCTAATCTCCACCCATGAGTGCCTTAAGACGTTCCATTTCTTGAAGCATCTCTGATTGGAGTGAACTTTTCCCACCAGCTATTTTTGGTGCATCTCCACCAGGAGCTGCGCCACTTGGGACTTCACCACCGGGAGGACCACCACCAGGAGCTGCACCACTTGGAGCTCCACCACCGGGAGGACCACCACCAGGAGCTGCACCACTTGGAGCTCCACCACCGGGAGGACCTCCACCAGGAGCTGCGCCACTTGGAGCTCCACCACCGGGAGGACCTCCACCAGGAGCTGCGCCACTTGGAGCTCCACCACCGGGAGGACCACCGCTAGGAGCTGCGCCACTTGGAGCTCCACCACCGGGAGGACCTCCGCTAGGAGATGCACCACTTGGAGTGATTGTACTAGTTTTGTCTGGCATTCCTACACTTGAAGGACCCGCCTTTTCACCTTCATCAGTTTCTACAGCTGTTCCTGACATTGCAGCAAGTTTCTGAAGATAATCAGAACGAGCTCGATCTACTGCCGAGGA
>Ga0315536_1000232_pt1 | contig 28082 bp, 29 predicted proteins | sample SalMarSW160230MG_FD_203093 | JGI IMG/M metagenome (GOLD analysis project Ga0315536, IMG submission 203093) | Salt marsh sediment microbial communities from the Plum Island Ecosystem LTER, Massachusetts, United States - Salt Marsh Sediment SW1602-30 ...
CGGAGCAATGTAAGACCATCAAGGATTTTCTGCTGGATCGGAGGAGGAGCGTTATCAGCCAATGTCTTCCCGGCTGCTGTCAGCTGAATAGTAACCACACGGCGATCGGGAGAGTTTCGCAGTCGCTGTACAAGGCCCTTTTGTTCCAGGCGATCAATGATTCCGGTGACCGTGCTAGATTTCACCATGATAATCTTGGCAATTTGAGACGCGGATAAAGGGCCTTCCTCATGAAGCGCAAGAACGCAGTTGAGCTGGGCAGCGGTCACAGAATAATGCTTGTTAAGCTCTTTGGTATAAAGCTCTCTCGCCTGAATCAGCCGACGGATCTGGTACACGATCTCTTTGACAAGGTCGGGCGGGGCCTCAATGGAATCTAGGCGGGCGGATTTTTTGACAGCATCTTGCATGTCAATTTCTGATTTAGAAAGGTTTCAATTGAAATATTTCTTGTTAATAGATAAATACCATGTACAGAAGCGTGAGGGCAAGGGCTTTTTTCATGGAAATCTTGGCGAATCTTGGAGCATAGTTCATGGTAGAGGCGTACCAATTCATTTGTCGTCACCCTCACATGCTGGTCGGGTGGGTCGTTGACCACCTGATCATAAGCCTTATTGCCATGGCAATAGCGACTATCCTGGGATGCCTGACGGGGGTTTTCGTCATAGGCAAGGGAAGAGAAAGGCTGGCAGAGATAGTCCTATATACGGCTGAGATATTGATGACCATACCCAGCTTGGCACTGTTCGGGCTTTTCATGCTCCTCCTAGCCAATTTGCAGCTAACTGCCATTGGTTTCTTACCCGCCCTCATTACTCTTATTGTATACGGTCAGTTGCCTATCCTGCGCAATACATATATAGCCCTCCGTCAGGTGGATCCGGCCCTGGTGGAAGCTGGCAAAGGGATGGGCATGAGCGAAAGGGAGTTGCTTTTCAGGGTCAAGCTCCCGATCGCCATTCCCGTCATTATGGCAGGATTGAGGAATGCCATGGTTCTTATTGTCGGCATCGGAACCATCGCAGCTTTGATCGGAGCCGGAGGACTTGGTGTTCCCATTTTCAGGGGCTTGAGAAACGCTCGTATGGATCTCATCATTGTTGGGGGAGTATCTGTGTCTATGCTGGCCTTGTTAATCGACGGTGTCATGGCCTTGCTGGAGCGATGGATCACCCCTCGGGGCCTTAGAGGATAGAACCAAAAATGATCAGGCTGGAGAAAGTCACAAAGATCTATCCTGATGGAACAGAAGCGGTAAGAAACGTAAGCTTCGAGGTCAAGAAAGGCGAGCTCTGCGTGCTCTTGGGGCCTTCGGGCTGTGGTAAGACTACGACCATGAAGTTGATCAATCGGCTGATTCCTGTAACCAGTGGCCGAGTATTCATCGATGGCATGGACAATGCCGGGATGGATGAGAACGAACTCCGGAGAAACATTGGTTATGCCATTCAGGATGTGGGACTTTTTCCCCACATGACCATAGGGGAGAACATAGGCACCGTTCCAGCCCTAAAGGGCTGGAGCAAGACCGAGCGGAGAAAGCGGGCAAAGGAACTTCTGGAACTTTTGAGAATGAATCCCGATGATTTCATAGACAAATACCCCCGTGAGCTCTCGGGCGGCCAACAGCAGCGCGTGGGTGTTGCCCGAGCCTTGGGCGGGGATCCTTCTATTTTACTGATGGATGAGCCTTTTGGGGCCATCGATCCGATAACTCGAGTGGAGTTGCAAGATGAGTTCTTAAAGATACAGCAGGAGATCCAGAAGACCATTATATTTGTGACCCATGACATCTACGAGGCGATCAAGATGGCCGACAAGATCGCCCTCATGAAATCAGGGCAGTTAATACAGTACGGCTCTCCCGCAGAGTTGCTGCACAAGCCCAAAGATGCCTTTGTGGCAGATTTTGTTGGTGCTGATCGAGCACTAAAGGGATTGCAGTTAATCCGCGCCAAGGAGGTCATGTGGGATGCTCCACCCACGGCAAAAATAAAAGAAACGTCGAAGGCAGTTCGCGAACGGATGAAAGGTCAGGGAACCGACTGGCTAGCGATTGTTGACGACGAAGGAACGTTTTTGGGATGGGTCGTCGAGTCAGATCTAAAAAAAGGGCTCAAGCTGAAGGATATCGTACAAGCCTCGCAGATCACTACTACTGGAAATGCTGTCTTGAGTGAAGCCCTTTCGCTCATGTTAACTACTAATCTGGATGTTTTGATACTGGCGGTTGTTGACAAATACAGGAGACTAGAAGGCGTGCTGACCTTCGAGGCTATTAAAGAAGCTCTGACAAGAGCTGTTGATGAGGAAAGCCCCCGTGAGAGATAAAGTGATTCTAGCCGGCCTCCTGACCTTTCTTTTGGGCGCGACGATTTGGGTCACGAGCCTACGCAAGGTAGGAATATATAGCACTTTCAGTTACGGAGATCTCCTTTACAGTGCATGGGCTCACCTGAAAATGGTGTCTATTGCGGTTTTCTTGGCCTCTATCGTTGGAGTGCCTTTGGGAATCCTGGTCACGCGGCCTGGCCTTGAGACACTTACACTACCTGTCATCGGGGGTACAAGCGTGGGGCAAACTGTGCCAAGCTTAGCTGTTATTGCCATTATGGCTCCACTGTTGGGTTTCGGCCTTCAATCGGCCATTGTAGCGCTTGTCTTATACGGACTCCTTCCGATTGTACGTAATTCATACGCCAGTATTAAGACCATCGACCCTGCAGTGATAGAGTCTGCAAAGGGCATGGGAATGACACGACTGCAGATCGCCAGAAAGGTAGAACTCCCCTTAGCAAGGCCGGTCATTATGGCGGGGATAAGGATTTCCACCATTGTCACTGTTGGGACCGCGGAATTGGCTGTGCTAGTAGGTGGAGCAGGTTTAGGCAAAATCACGCTAACTGGAGTGTTTGCTCGAGAAGCACTTATTATTCTTCAGGGAGCAGCCCCAACGGCCGCCATGGCGATCTTGCTCGGCTATCTTTTAGAATGCCTGGAGCGTTGGATGACGCCGCGAGGGCTAGAAACCGAGAGAGAGTTGTTGAGGAGAGAATAGATGGATACAGTGAGGTGGCATAAGGTTGCATTGGTCTTGACGTTGTTGATCATTGTGGGGGGGGCGTGGCATGCGGAAGGGTCCGAAAAGCGTGTTACAGTCGGAAACAAAAATTTTACAGAGCAGTATGTTATTGGCCAAATGATAAAACAACTTTTGGAAGACCGTGGTTTCAAAGTCGACTTAAGAGCCGACCTCACATCCATGGCATTAAGGTCGGGCATGGAATCCGGCGATATTGACATTTGCGCTGACTATACGGGAACAGCTTGGATGGTGTACTTAAAGCGCAAGCACGAACCTGGGGTTAGTCATATTGCCCTGCACGAGGCAGTGAAAGAGAAGGATATGGAAAACGGTTTGATGTGGCTGTCTCCCATCTGGAACAATAATACTTATGCCTTGGCCTCTTGGCTTGAGTTCGCCGGGAAGCACCGACTCAAGACCCTTTCCGATCTGGCGCGCTATTATCGACACAAGGATGGAAAGGTGGAAACCTTTGTCAACTTTGAATTTTCTGCCCGCCCAGACGGTCTTCCTGCCCTGCAGATGTTTTATGACTTCAACATCGCCAAGCCCAGCTTGAAGACCGGAACACCAGGCGCTTCATTGATAGCCTTGAAAACAAATCAAACACAGGTAGCTATGGTTTTTGGTACTGATGCCTCCGTTGCCAAGTATGGATGGCAGATATATTCAGACGACAAGTCATTTTTTCCTCCTTACGATCTGACGCCTTGTGTTCGGAAAGAAATTCTCAGTACACATCCAGAGATTGGCTATATCCTGAATGCGTTAGTGGCGACATTTCCGGGATCGGGCAAGGAGGCTACCCCTCATATGATATCGGAGTGTAGGAACATATGGCAGGATCTAAATGCGAGAGTGGATATTGACAAGATGGAACCAACGGAAGTGGCTCATGAATACCTTCGTAGACACAGTTTGATCAAGAATGGAAAGCCACAATCCAGTTAGGGAATCCGCTAAAGATATCCTGCCAACATCGGAAGCTCGCCAACAACAAGTCCAGCATAGATCTATGCTGTTCGGTAAATAAACCTGAGAAGACCTATCGAGGATTTGCCCGACGGCATCGTCATTAAGGATATCTTCCCTGGCCGAGGTCCGGAATCCAGGCATGAGAGAAATAGATTTCAAATCGAAATTGAAAATAGCAACAAGGAAAACGCCAGTACATTGTTCTTACCAGAATCTCTACATAATAACTTACAAGATATCAATAGGATATCAGACCAACCAGCCGGAAATTCCCGTCTGTAGAGGGTTTGAGAATTTTGTATCCTATTTGTATCCTCTCCAGCCGACAGCATGCTAACTATGCGACATCATGCACACTATGCACACCATGCACAGAAGGGCATGAAAACCAGGCGCTCGCAATTATGTAATGATTAAAATAGGTTAGCTGGTTGGAAGTCTGAAAGTGTGCATGTATGGGGTTCAGGGGGTCGGAGGTTCAAATCCTCTCGCCCCGACCAATTTAGAGTAAAATCGGTGGGTTAGCGATTGGCTTTTCCGCCTTTTTTGTGCTTTTTTAGTTTTTTGTATCCTATTTGTATCCCACTCATCCCGGACCAGCAAAACCCCGTCACGTAAGTACCTGATATCACGTTCTCCATCTTCCCGCGAAAGAGAGTAATCTTCCTCCAGTATTTGCTGATTTTGATTTATATCAGCATGTTATCTTTAGTCTGTCTGAAAGCGCACATGACCCAAAGTTCAGGTGCGCTTTCAGTCAACTGCTCGGTAGCCATATTGACATAATTTCCTGTAAAAATTATAAAATCCGAAAGCCAATCGTTGGTACGTCATTCTTGAGGGGTTCCCGTGAGCGAGATATCCAAAATTGATCATGAGATTGCCACCGCAGAGTCAGAGTTGGAAAATCTCGAAGTCAAGCGGGCCGAGCTTCTTGCCAAGATATCGTCCTTAAAGGCTCAAAGGGTCCAACTGCTTATAGGGAATGCTCCGCCAGGGGAGCCTTTGGTTACCAGCCTATCATCGGGGCAAGAAAAAATTCGTCTTTTTCGGTCCCTTTTCCGAGGCCGGGAAGATGTGTTTCCCAGAAGGTTTGAAAGCAAGAAGACGGGGAAAAGCGGATACCAACCATGTTGTCGTAAAGAATGGATAAAGGGTCTCTGCCGGAAACCAAAGATCAAATGTCATGATTGCGAATCTCGCGATTTTGTCCCCGTGACAGACGAAATCATCCAAAGCCACTTTTTAGGGCGCGATGTTTCCATGAAACGGTCGAAGCGTGACTACACGATTGGTGTCTTTCCACTGCTGCAAGATGAGACTTGCTGGTTTCTCGCTGTTGACTTCGACAAAGAAGACTGGATGGATGATGTCTCTGTCTATATGGATACTTGCCGGACCTACAAAGTTCCCGCCGCGCTTGAACGTTCTCGATCGGGAAAAGGAGGGCATGTCTGGATTTTCTTCTCGGAACCCATCCCGGCTGGGCTAGCAAGACAACTCGGCGCTTTTATGTTGACCGAATCCATGGAGCAACGGCCAGATATCGGTTTTGACTCCTACGATCGTTTCTTCCCGAGTCAGGATACGATGCCCAGAGGTGGATTTGGAAATCTTATCGCATTGCCGCTTCAGAAGAAGCCAAGAGAAAAAGGAGATACTCTTTTTCTCGATGAACTTCTTACCCCCTACCCAGACCAATGGGCATTTCTTTCTTCAATAAGCCGAATGTCTCGCTCACAAGTTGAAGAAGTCGTAAAACAGGCTTCAACGCGCGGAGGAATCCTTGGTGTGCGGATGGTCGCCACGGATGAAGATGATAGCGAGCCCTGGCTCGATCCGCCGTCAAGATACAGAAAGAAGCTTCCGGTTTCAGGGCCTTTGCCAAGGCAAATCGAATTGGTACTCGGGAACCAGATATATATCGAAAAGGAAATTCTTCCGCCTGGTTTGAAGAACCGATTAATACGTCTTGCAGCGTTTCAGAATCCCGAGTTTTACAGAGCACAGGCCATGCGATTTCCGACATTTGATAAACCTCGAATCATCCATTGCTGCGAGGACTTCCCAAAGTATATCGGCCTTCCGAGAGGGTGTTTGGAAGAAGTGATATCCCTGCTGGAATCATTCGGGATCAAGACTGTTTTGAAAGATGAGCGATTTGCGGGGCGTCAGATCGATATCGGGTTCCAGGGCGTGCTTAGGTCGGAGCAGGAGAAAGCAGTGGAGGCGCTTTTGAGTCACGACACGGGAGTTTTATCTGCTTCAACCGCATTTGGCAAAACAGTGGTAGCCGCTTTTTTGATTGCCAAGAGGGGGGTGAACACTCTCGTAATGGTTCACCGACGGCAATTGCTCGATCAATGGATAGCGCGATTAAAAACGTTTCTTGACATTGAACCCAAAAAGATCGGCCAAATAGGTGGAGGGAAGCGAAAACCAACAAGAATCATTGACGTAGCAATTATTCAAAGTTTGAGTAAGAAAGGGGTCGTGGACGACATTGTTGGAGACTATGGGCATCTTATCGTGGACGAATGTCATCACGTATCCGCCAGAAGCTTTGAAATAGCGGCTCGTCAAAGCAAAGCAAAGTATGTGACAGGGCTTTCTGCTACCGTTGTTCGAAAGGATGGCCATCATCCCATTATTTTCATGAATTGTGGACCGATCAGACACAAGGTTGATGACCGAAAACAGGCAATAGAAAGGCCTTTTACGCATAGGGCAATGGTTCGAAAAACGTCCTTTCAATTACCACCTTATTTGGAAATGAAAGAGCCCCTAGCAATCCATGAATTATATGCGGCTTTGATCCGCGACGACAAACGAAACAATGTGATTGTTTATGACGTGGTCAAAGCAGTCAGAGGCGGTCGATCTCCCGTGTTGCTAACCGAACGGCGTGAGCATCTGGAAACGTTAGAGGCCCTGTTATCTTCCAAGGTTGAAAATGTACTTGTCATGAAAGGCGGTATGGGAAAAAAACAAAGGCAGGTGCTTTCAGAAAGGATGCAAGCGTTGGGAGATGAGCAGGAGCGTGTTATCCTGGCTACTGGACGGTATCTGGGGGAAGGCTTTGATGATGCGAGGCTGGACACGCTGTTTTTGACCCTTCCTGTTTCATGGAAAGGAGTTCTGGCTCAATATGCCGGCCGACTGCACCGTCTTCATGATTCAAAAAGGGACGTGATCATTTACGACTACGTAGATGTGAATGTCCCCGTAGCGGTTAGAATGTATGAAAGAAGAATGGGCGGTTACAAGGCCATTGGATATGAGATTGGTGAATAAGGATAAGATCATCGGACTATTTGGCCTTAATAATTGAAGCTCCCTGTAGCAAGCTACAGGGAATCTTCGACCGTAAGGAACGCTGACTGTTTTGGATACGCCCGCTAACCCCGCAGCAAGCTACGGGGAATGCGCTCGCTTTTTCGGTTCAAGACACTGGACTTTTTGCGTGCTAAAAGGTAACTTAAATCATGCCCGTTGTTTTCAGACATAAAGGGTATCGATTCTTTTTCTATTCGAATGAGGGAGATCCAAGGGAACCACTGCATATACACGCACGAAAAGGTGAGGCTGTGGCTAAATTCTGGCTGGTTCCTGAAGTGTGCCTCGCTGAATCATATGCGATGTCTTCCAGTGAACTGCGTGAACTAATAACCGTGATAGAAGAAAATAGAGATGCCATCGAGAGGTACTGGTATGAACACTTTGATATCTGAGCCTTTGGCCAAGAAAATTAGATTCGAGTCGGATACGATGTGGGTAGAACTTGCCGATGGGCGTCAAATGGGGGTGCCTTTAGCGTACTTCCCTCGCCTTTTGAGAGCCACCGATGCTCAGCGTAAAGAGGTCGTTATTAGTGGCGGCGGTACTGGTCTGCATTGGGATGATCTTAATGAAGACATTTCCGTTCGTGGGCTTTTGATGGGGATTGGTGATCGAACGCGCTCGGAGCAGTTTGCCCAACAGGAGGCGTCCTAATATCGTTCTACAGAATCTGAGGCTTTTCAGGCGAGCGGGGTGTTGTATTAAAAGACGGATTGTTTTCAATAGAATATATGGATAGTCAAGCGGAAATGCGCATTAGCAGGGAATCTAGCGATTTCGTATCCTATTTGTATCCTCTCCAGCCGACAGCATGCTAACTATGCGACATCATGCACACTATGCACAGCATGCACAGAAGGGTATGAAAACCAGGCGCTCGTAATTGGCACTTCAGTCACGGTCTGGGTCAGTCTCACCTGGCTCCGATTCTGTGACCAGCAGACTGTAAGGGCCTAAAGAAAGCGCGGCGTTTCAGATTGTATTGAAACGCCGTGCTCATATGCTGCTAATGGCTTCCATAAGCGTTCAGAACATCCGTCAATTCGTGGCGGTTTTCGCTTCCTGGCCATCCGATATACAGTTCAGAATACGCTTCAGAATCCCTCGAAGACGTTTATGCTACGATCAGGCGAGGTCGAAGCGGTCAAGGTTCATTACCTTGTTCCACACCGCTACAAAGTCGTGCACGAACTTCTCCAGGGAGTCCTCACTTCCATAGACTTCCGCCAAGGCCCGGAGTTGGGAGTTCGAACCGAAGATGAGGTCGACACGGGTGCCGGTCCACTTGAGTTCGCCCGTTGCACGATTACGACCCTCGAACACATCTTCGTCTTCCGAGGTTGCCTTCCACGTCGTGCTCATGTCGAGCAGATTCACGAAGAAGTCATTGGTGAGCGTCTCTGGCCGCTTGGTGAAGACGCCGTGCTGGGACTGTCCGAAGTTGGCATTCAAGACGCGCATACCGCCAACGAGAACCGTCGTCTCAGGAGCGGTCAGCGTCAGCAATTGCGCCCGATCAACCAGCAGTTCCTCTGCCGATACGGCGTATTTGGTTTTGAGGTAGTTGCGGAACCCGTCTGCAGCCGGTTCGAGTACGGCGAATGACTCCACGTCGGTTTGCTCCTGCGACGCATCCGTGCGTCCCGGCGTGAAGGGAACGGTCACATCGTGACCGGCATTCTTCGCAGCTTGCTCGACACCTGCGCATCCACCCAGGACAATCAAGTCGGCGAGCGAAACCATCTTCCCGCCTGACTGCGCGCTGTTGAACTCCTTTTGGATTCTCTCAAGGGTCTGCAGCACAGTCTTCAGTTGGGCCGGCTGGTTGACTTCCCAATCCCTTTGCGGCGCAAGACGAATGCGCGCCCCGTTCGCCCCGCCGCGCTTGTCGGAGCCACGGAACGTGGATGCCGACGCCCAGGCGGTCGAGACCAGTTGCGAGATCAACAGGCCCGAGGCAAGGATCTTGCCCTTGAGGTCCGCGATGTCCTGCGCGTCGATCAGCTCATGATCGACTGCTGGCACCGGGTCTTGCCAGATCAGTTCCTCTGCCGGGACCTCCGGGCCGAGATAGCGCGAGCGGGGTCCCATGTCGCGGTGCGTCAGCTTGAACCACGCCCGGGCGAAGGCATCCGCGAATTCCTCGGGGTTCTGCTGGTAGCGTCGCGCGATCGGCTCGTAGATCGGGTCGAAGCGCAGCGAGAGGTCCGCCGTGGTCATCATCGGCCGGTGCTTCTTCGACGGGTCGTGCGCGTCAACCACCATGTCCTCTTCGGCCACATTCTTGGCCAGCCACTGATTCGCGCCGGCCGGGCTCTTGATCAGCTCCCACTCGTATTTGAACAACACGTTCAGATAGCCCATGTCCCATTTGGTCGGGTTCGGCTTCCAGGCGCCCTCGATGCCGCTGCCGATCGTATCGCCGCCTTTGCCGCTGCCGAAGCTGCTCTTCCAGCCGAGTCCCTGTTCCTCGATGCCGGCGGCTTCCGGTTCAGGGCCGACCAGCGCCGGATCGCCCGCGCCATGGGATTTGCCGAAGGTGTGGCCGCCGGCGACGAGCGCGACGGTCTCTTCGTCGTTCATGGCCATGCGTGCGAAGGTCTCTCGGACGTCACGGCCGGAGGCGACGGGGTCCGGGTTGCCGTCCGGGCCTTCCGGGTTCACGTAAATCAGACCCATCTGCACGGCCGCCAGGGGGTTTTCCAAATCCCGGTCGCCGGTGTAACGGCTCTTGGGCTTGTCGCTCGTAGCCAGCCATTCATCTTCGGCGCCCCAGTAGATGTCCTCTTCCGGCTCCCAAACGTCCTCGCGCCCGCCGGCGAAGCCGAAGGTCTGTAACCCCATCGACTCGATGGCGCAGTTGCCGGCGAGAATCATAAGGTCGGCCCAGGAGATCTTTCTGCCGTATTTCTGCTTGATCGGCCAAAGCAGACGGCGCGCCTTGTCGAGGTTCACGTTGTCGGGCCAGCTGTTGAGAGGCGCAAGGCGTTGAGAGCCGGACCCCGCTCCGCCGCGGCCGTCGCCCATGCGGTAGGTGCCTGCGCTGTGCCAAGCCATCCGGATGAAGAGCCCCCCGTAGTGACCGTAATCGGCCGGCCACCAGTCCTGCGAGTCGGTCATCAGCGCATAGAGGTCCTTCTTCACGGCTTCCAAGTCGAGTTTCTTGAACTCTTCAGCGTAGTTGAAAGCCTCGCCCATCGGATTGGACAGGGGGGAATGCTGGTGCAGAATATTAAGATTCAACTGATTCGGCCACCAATCTTGGCTTGACCTGGCCCCAATCGCTGTTTTTGCGCCCGACATTGGGCGTTGTCTTGTGCTGTCTGACATCTGAACCTCCTTATATTTGACTCTGAGGGTTGGTTGCTCTGAGCTTGAGATGTTGCTCTGTTGGTGTCGCTGCCGTCGCTCTTGCGCAGGCCGCGATGGACGGGGCCGGTCTCCGCTTCAGCCCCCGGCCGTAACCGGGGTTTCTGCGAGACACTCGGGACAGCGGCCCCAATACACTACCTCGGCCTCCCGGAGTTGGTTGTTAAAAGCTTCTTTTTCTTTGCCATTTTTATCCTCTTCTGGGTAAAAAAATATATCACAATCGTTTACGAATTTTCCTGGCAACGGGGACAAACGCCAAAGAAATCGAGACGATGATTCAAAATCTCATAGCCTGTCTTTCTGGCAAGCTCTTTCGATAGATCCTCGACGGTTGCCATATCGGGATCCACGACCGTTTTACATCGCGTGCAGATTAGATGTGGATGAGGATAAGGCCTGTTCCCATCGTACCGATTGCTTTCTTCGCTGAAGTCCAACTCTACAACTTCTCCGATTTCTTTCAGAAGATTTACCGTTTTGTATATCGTTGCTATGCTTGTGGTCGGGAAATCAGGTTTCAGCTTTTTGAAAATATCCTCAACACTGGGATGTCCTTGACTTTTCGCAAGGATTTTTAATACGGCTAGTCGTTGAGGGGTTATGCGAAATTCATGTTCTTTCAACTTTTCAACCATCGTTTCCAGGCGAACTTGCGGATCACAATATCTAGGTATAGTCTCTTCGCGGGGCAACTTTTTAGATTTCAAAACAGCCTGCCTATAAACGATAAAAGGTAGTTATAAAGAATTATTATCAATAATATTTATTGGATCATAATCTGTCAAGTCTTTTTTCCCAGAGAAAATTTCAGGCTTTTTGGTGTGCAACGAGATTTGTTAATCTCAGATGGAACAAGCAACGGACAATGGCTGGCTGCTAGTATATACTTCTTGTCAAAACCTCCACCCTAATAACTTGCAAGATATCAATAGGATATCAAACCAATCAGCCGGAAATGCCCATCTATAGCTGGTTTGAGAATTTTGTATCCTATTTGTATCCTTTTCTACCGACAGCATGCTAAGTATTTGACATTATGCACAGCATGCACTATATGCACAAAGGGGAATAAAAACCAGGCGCTCGTAATTGTGTAATGATTAAAATGGGTTGGCTGGTTGGAAGTCTGAAAGTGTGGATGAATGGGGTTCAGGGGGTCGGAGGTTCAAATCCTCTCGCCCCGACCAATTAGTCTCCAGCATCTCGAGCGGATTAGCCTCTGGCTAGGCCGCTCCGTTTCTTTTGATGGCAGGGTTTTTGGAGTATTCTGGGTTGGGTGCCAGGATATGAACAGAGCCGCGTTTCATAAAACAGGTCGCGAGGAACGGCTGAAGGTTGTTGAAACGATAAAGGTCGTCCTGCAAAAAGAACCCAACATTGTTTTTGCCTTTCTTCACGGATCATTTCTTTCTGAACCTTCCTTTCGTGACATCGACGTGGCCGTCTTCTTAGGTGCTGAGAACGCCTTGCCACACCTGGACCTTGAACTCGATCTTTCCCAGAGGATTGAAGATGCCCTTGACTCCGAGTTCCCCGTGGAAGTGAAAGTCATTAATGAAGCGCCACTTTCTTTTCGTTTTTATGTCATTACAGGAAAGCTTCTATTTACACAAAACGAAGATTTTCTAGTCGATTACATGACCAGTACCGCAAGACAGTACCTTGATTACGCCCCCCTGCGGCATCGGTACATGAAAGAGGCTATGGCATCATGACACTCCATGTGGATAAGGTTTACGCTAAATTCAGAGACATCACCGAATCCATAGAACGGCTTAAGGCCTTCAAGGGCATCTCATTGGAGGAGTTCCTTGGCGACCGAGACAAGCAGGACATTGCCAGTTTCAGACTGATTGTCGCCACGGAAGCTGCCATAGATTTGTGTCTCCATGTTTCAGCGAAGAAACTGGGAAAAGTGGCAGAAGAGTATGCGGCTTGCTTCAAGTTGCTGGCTGACCAGAGCTTGATTGATGGGGCACTGGCGTCTCGGCTTGCCAGAATGGCCCGATTTCGCAACCTCTTGGTGCACCAGTATTGGGAAATAGACTACGCTCGTTTGTATGAGATCATTACCGGCCCCGACTTGGAGGACCTCCAAGCCTTTGTGGAGCAAATCTCCAGGTTAATGGAAGATCAAAGATAGGGTCTGCTTCTTCTCTAGCTTATATTTTGCCGACAAAAATACACCCTTGTTTAGTCGGACTTCTGTCTATCCACTCGGCTGAGGGCCTTGGCAATGGCAGCGGGTGACACGCCAAGTTGACGTCCTGCTTCAGTGAGCGACAGTCCGTACTGGTCAACGAAGACCTGTGCCAACTGATGCCTAACCTTTGATATTTCCCACCGCCGGTTTCCTGCTTTCAGTACTTCTACACTGATATTGTCCTTCTTGCAGAGTGTCTCTACAAGTAGAGCAGCGCGTTTCATGCACTCCTGGACGGAAAACTGTTTTCTTCTCGTTTGATCCGATTGTCGAATAAGTCGCTTCACGAAATCGCTGCTGCCCAAGATCCGTTCATCTGATTTTTCCCGGACCCCAAGGCGACGCAACGCCTTGACCGCCGCCCAGCCTCCCTGAGATCTTATAAGCCCCCCGCCAACCAAATCAGGACGCCGCCCAAGATCAAGTCCTCCTTTGACAAACTGGCGATAAGCCCTTTTGGCCTCACTTTCTTTTTCCCCGAACCACTCAAGCACATAGTCCCGATCCTGCCAGTCATTCTTAACGCGGCCCATCAACACCGAATGGCCGCAATACTTGTACCTGTCCAGCCTTGCCAGATTGTTCACGAGCCCGACGCGCAAGGAATTCAAATGAATATAACGGACAAGCTCCTTGAAATACGGATCCTCTTCACAAATGATGGATTTGTAGCGATTCTGGAAAAGGTGCCCGTGTCTGCGGTGACGGCGGTTATAGACATTAGCGTAACCTGACAAAACCCGAAGCATGTACCGCGCAAGGCTGGATGGGCCGCTGCGCAAAAGGATGTGGGCGTGGTTGGTCATCAGAGCCCAGGCATAGATTGCGGTTCCCGTCTCCAGGGCGATCGTTCCCATACGAGAGACAAAATCTTGCCGGTCTTGATCGTCGTCAACGATGTTTCTTCGTTCAATGCCCCGGACAATGACATGATGCAGGGTTCCGGGGGCATCCAGCCTGGCTCTTCTTGGCATGGCTCAGTTTCCCTCAATCTGACGTCTCCTTGCATACGAAATTAGGTTAAAAAAGTCAAGGGCGTCCCCAAAGTGTCCCCAAAGTGTCCCCAAAGTGTCCCAAAGTGCCCCCTGGCACGGCTGATAACCCGATCCATTCCTATTGAATCCAACAGGAACCTGCACAAGCGTGACGGCTGCTGCCGATGTCGCTAATCGCTTCCTCCAATAATGAAACGTCGACCACTTGAGATCATTACGGCGGCAATACTCTGCTTGTGTCAGTCCGCTGCTTCGCCATCGTCTGACGTGCTGTTCAAATCGGCGCCGCCTGTCTTTTGGAGTCGCCTCGGTCCGGTCAGTGAGTTGTGGATCGATTCCGTGATCTTCTGCTTCTGTCATGCTCGCACCTCCTTAAAAAAATCGGTGCTCACCATGACATGGATGGGTGGGCTTGTGAAGATGGGGTTGCTTTGACGGTTACCTAACGTCCATTCTGGGCATCTGCTATCTGTCCAATGGCTCTGATGAGAAGTGCGTTTGATGAAATAGAAGAAATGAGATAAACAATGGGAAGATATGTGCTGGATTTTGAACTTGGCGTGGAAGCCGTCAGTCTGCGAAAAGCAAACGAAAAACGGACTGAGTTGGAAAACTTTATAAGGTCACAGTTTGCTGAGGGTGAGTTGCTTTACATTGACAGTGACGTAGAGGAAGAGGAAGAAGAGCAGGACGAAGAAGAAGAGGAAGAGGACACGAAATAAAGATTTCTGTCACAAATCGAACAGTGAGGTCCCGAGATTGTGGATCTGTCCTGAACGAAACGTGATTTGACAGTGGCCGGATCAAGTTTCGTCCGGGACACTTTGTCCGGCTAGCAACAAAATGCTCGACGTGGTGCGAGATAGGGCCTTGCCCGAATCAGATGATACAACACAGTCTCCGATGATGACCGTCCGGCCCTTTTTGAATACTTTCCCTTCGGCTATCAGAACACCATCCTTGGCGGTTGCCAGAAAATTGTTTTTGACCTCTATCGTCGCAATACCCTCTCCAGGTTCCAGAAGCGTCATGACCGCATGGGCAATGGTCTCACTGGCCACGGCCACGATCAATCCTCCCTGAACAACACCGGCGCCTTGGAGAAACTCATGTCGAATCGGTATTTTGAACCGGGCGTACCCAGCGGCTAGTTCTTCCAAGATCATACCCATGAAGTCAAGGAACGGATTTAGGGCGTTGTCGCCTGACCGCAACCGCTCTAAGTATTTTGGGAAATCGCGCATTTTCTACCTCCCTGTTAGACTAGTGTCCATCCATAAATGGCCCTTTTTCCCCTGAGCGGCGTTCTCCGCGGGTTTTCGCCTGCAACGTACGAAAAGTACGCCTCGGCGTAAACCCTTGTGTGGCCTTGCTCAAAGCACAAAGCGCTCATTTTTTTGTAGGAAACTGACGCCTATGCCCATTGAAGGCCAGGGACTCCATCCTCCTCTTCGTTCCAAGGAACCAAAATTACTCGTGACGCAAGGCTTCGATCGGGTCCAGCCGTCCCGCCTGCCGAGCCGGAAAGTAGCCGAAGATAACGCCCACCGCGGCGGAAAATGCGAAAGCGATGACAATGATGCTTGGGTTCAATACAAAAGGAACGCCAAGAAAACGCGCACCGACACCGGCCGCTGCGACCCCGAGGGCGATGCCAACGAGACCACCGAAGGAAGAAAGCACTACGGCCTCGACCAGAAACTGCATCAGCACATCCCGTTCCAGGGCGCCGATGGCGAGTCGAATGCCAATCTCGCGCGTTCTTTCCGTGACGGACACGAGCATAATATTCATGATGCCGATCCCGCCCACAAGGAGGCTTACCGCTGCCACTGCGCCTAGCAGCCCAGTCAGGACACGGGTCGTCCCCGTCATCGTGCTAACGAGTTCCTGCATATCTCTGACATGGAAATCATTATCATCGCCAATAGAAATGTGTCGACGCTCGCGCATCAGTCGTTCGATATCCTTCTCGACCTTTTCAGTGGAAACGCCATCTTGTGCCGATACGTAGATGGCGCTGACGTCCGTGTTTCCTGCAATGCGACGCTGAAGTGTGCGCAAAGGAATGAGCACGAAGTTATCCTGATCCGTCCCGAAGCTGGACTCACCCTTCGATTCGAGCACGCCGATGACCTGGCAGGCAAGCTTTTCCAGCCGGATGGTAGCGCTCAAAGGATCCAAGCCACCAAAAAGTTCATTCCGCACCGTGGCCCCTAAGATGCAAACCGCCTTGCCGGCCCGTAGCTCACCGCCTGTAAATTGGCGTCCGTTTTCAAGCTGCCAGTTCCGAACCTCTAAATAGGCATTGGTGCTGCCGGTAACCGTGGTAGACCAGTTCTCGTTTTGGTAAATCGCTTGTGTGGTTTGAGATGCCATGGGCGCTACTGCGGAAAGTCCGGAGATCTCCCGAGCAATCGCTTCAGCGTCGCCCACCTCAAACATGTCTTCTGTTGAGCGCGTTCCGCCAGGACCGCGAAACCCCTGGCCCGGTCTAACCGAGAGCAGATTGGTGCCCAGTTTGGCGATGTCGGAGGTTACCTTCGCCGTGGCCCCGCCGCCTAAGGTCACCATGGTGATGACGGCAGAAACCCCGATGACGATGCCTAGAATGGTCAGCGATGAACGCATAACGTTGCGGCGGATTTGCCGCAAGGCGAGCAGAATCGTTTCCCAAATCATTCAGAAGTCCCCCCGTTTTGCTTTTCAGAGTGGATAGCGCCATCGAGAAAGCGGATGACTCGTGTCGCATAGGCTGCCATGTCATGCTCATGAGTAACCATCACAATGGTGATACGGCGCTCTTGGTTGAGCCTCGTGAGAAGCTCCATGATTTCACAGCTCCGGGCGGAATCCAGGTTGCCGGTGGGCTCGTCGGCCAGTAGCACTTTTGGGTTCGTAACGATGGCTCGAGCAATGGCAACCCGCTGCTGCTGCCCACCGGAGAGTTCGCCGGGCGTGTGTGATTCCCACCCCTTAAGACCCACTGCTTCAAGTGCCTGTTCGGCGCGCTCGCGCCGCTCAGTGGCAGGAACGCCTCGATAGATTAAGGGCAGTTCCACGTTCTCCAAAGCGGAGGTGCGGTTGAGGAGGTTATAGCCCTGAAACACAAACCCCAGATAATTACGACGCAACACCGCACGCTGGTCGCGGGACAGTCTACCAACATCAACACCTTCGAACAGGTAGGCTCCCACGGTCGGCGTATCCAAACAGCCCAGGATATTCATGCAAGTAGACTTGCCCGATCCGCTTGGCCCCATCACCGCGACGAATTCACCTTGGTCGATGGACAAGTCGATTCTCCGCAACGCGTGCATGGCCGCGCGGCCGGTACCGTATACCTTAGTCACGCCCTGCAGCTCGATAAGAGTCTGGTTGACAGTTTGCTTGGAGACGGTCGTATTCATCAGCCTGCGCCCACTGTATCGACCACGAGGTCTATCCCAGGCTGAAGATCGCCGTCCGTTATCTCAGTCATCACACCATCGGACGATCCGGTCGTGACTGGAATGGCCACAAGGTGTGCCTCCTGAACTGTCCAGACGCGCTGTTGTCTCTTATCGACAGTCACATCCTCGCGCTGTTTCGACCTGGACCTGGGCGGATGCGGAAGGAGGCTGTTGATTATGCTGCCACCGTTGGAAGGGGCCTCCTTTTCTCTGATTGGAGGGGTAAAACGCAGCGCAGCATTGGGCACCAGGATGGCGTTTTCCACTTTCTGCACGGTGATGTCTGCCGTGGCCGTCATCCCTGGCCGCAGGGACAGATCCGAGTTGTCCACGTTCAACACGGTTTCGTAGGTCACCACGCCGTCCACGGTCTGGGCGCCATAACGGACCTGTCTGATCCGCGCCGGGAAGATCCGGTCCGGGTAGGCATCGACGGTAAAGCTGGCCTCCTGTCCCTCTTGCACCTGACCCACATCGGCCTCGTCCACGTCCACATGAAGTTCCATCTGGGTCAGGTCCTCGGCCAGGGTGAACAGCACCGGGGCCTGCAAAGAGGCGGCCACGGTCTGTCCGAGTTCCACGCTGCGCGTAAGGACGACGCCGTTAATGGGTGAATGGATGACCGCTTTTGATAAATCCGTCTCATTGAAGTCGAGGGCGGCCTGGGCTTCAGAGACTTGCGCCGTGGCGCTGGCCTCATCAGCCTGCGCGCGCTCGAGGGCCGCCTCGGCGGCATCCAAGTCGCGCTGCGAGGGGACCTTGTTATTGCTCAATTCCCGCACTTCGTTCAACCGTGTCAGTTCACTACGCGTCTCCTTCACGGTCGCCTTTGCCTCCAGAACCTTTGCCCGGGCCGATTCCAAGGTGGCTCTCGACTGCAGAACTTGCGCCTGGAGTTTCGAGGTGTCTAGCCTCGCCAGGATCTGGCCGACCTTCACCTGGTCATTGTAGTCCACTTCAACCGTCTCGATGGTCCCGGAGACCTCAGAGCCCACATCCACCTGGTTGGTTGGCTCGAGGGTGCCTGTCGCAGTCACAGTCACGGCTAAGTTTCCCCGCTGAACTTTCTGGGTTTGGTAATGAACCGAATTGGACTTCTCTAACGTCTTCCAGGCAACAGCCATTGCCAGCCCAGCTATTGCCAGGAGGGCCAGGAGAAGCCACCTTTTTAAGTGCTTTCTGTGGCCTGGGGCGTGGTCGATGCCCAGGGTTTGGCTAATGTCGGATTCTGCCTTGGTGTTGGATTTCATGACTTCCTTCCAAATTTGACCCTATGTGGCATTCTTAGGCACAAGGGAGGTCCACCCACCTCCGAGGACCTTGTAAAGGGTTATCAGGTTGGAGGTGACTTCAGCATCGCTACTTGCTAACTGATCCTGGAGTGATAACAATGAGCGCTGCGCATCCAGTACGACTTGAAAATCGATGAGCCCTGACGAATACTGGGTTTGTGCCAGTTCAACGGCACGCCGCGCAGCCTGTGACGCTTCTACCAGCGATCGCCGCCGAACCTGCTCGTCAGCGTAGGCGACAAGCGCGTTTTCCACCTCCTCCAGTGCCGTGAGGACTGCGGCCTCATATTGGAACAGTGCCTGTTCCTGCAGAGCAGTTTGTACCTTGATGTTTTGCCTTATGCGGCCCGTGTCGAAGATCGTCCACCCGATATTCGACCCGATCGCAGATGTCCGGGCGCCGGACGAAAACAAATTCCCCAGGGACAGGGCCTCTAATCCGATCGACCCGATCAGGGAGAGTTTGGGATAAAGGTCGGCAGTGGCAACGCCGACTTGCGCCGTCTGAGCGGCCAGTTGGCGCTCGGCCTGGCGCACATCGGGTCTGCGTCGCAAGACATCGGCTGGCACCCCAACGGCCACCTCTAGAGCAGTGACCGGGATGGCTTTGGGTTCGGCCAGCGCATCCTTCAGGAAACCGGGCTGTTGGCCCAGCAGCACCGCGAGCCGGTTCCTGGCCTGCTCAAGCCCCGTCTCCAGCGCCGGTATCTGAGACCGTGTCTGCTCCAGATTGTATTTTGCTTGTTCTACGTCAAGCTGAGTCGTCAGGCCAGCCTGAAACCGCCACTGTGTGAGGTTGTGGGTTTCCTCCTGCGCATCGAGATTCGCCTCTGCGATGGACAACCGGGTCTGGAACGAACGCACCTCGATATAGTTCAGGGCGACTTCGGCAAGGAGGGTGACAAGGACGTCCCGCAAATCCTCTTCGCTTGCCTGCAACTCGGCTTCAGCCACCTCAACGGAGCGGCGAATGCCGCCGAATAGATCTAGTTCCCAACTGGCATCAAACCCCGCTGCATAGAGCTCACGCGTCCCACCGCCACCGGTTTCTTCGCTGCTCCGGTTTTTGCTTGCGGAACCGGTGGCTTCAATGGTGGGGAAGCGATCAGCTTGGCTGATGCCGCGGCGGGCACGTGCCTCGCGAACCCGCGCCCTCGCCTCCTTGACGTCGAGGTTGCCTGCAACCGCTTGTTCGATCAGGCTCGACAAAATCGGATCGTTGAGTGTCGTCCACCAATGTGCCAGCCTTTGTGGATCTATCTGCTCAGCGGTCAGACCACCCTCCAACTTAGCGGTCCACCCTGCAGGTGCTGAAACCTCAGGAGGGACGTAATCCGGCCCCACGGTCGTACAGCCTGCGAACAGCAGCAACAGCAGCGTGAGGCTTGAAACCAGTGGTGTGGTGACACGCCTCACCGGACAAATCATTCCTCTTCCCATGATGCTAGGAGTCATCTATTCACTATCCTTATGACTGTATGCAACTCTTAGACCGAGTCCTCCATGCATTATCCGCTCGGCACGGAAACGAAAGGAACCGTGTACTGCCCCGATACCCATCCAAGCTTTCCGGACGGTGTCCTCACGTATAACCACCCAGGAGCCGTACCCTGGACCATCAAAACGATCCCTTGCCGTACCTGTTCAATCACAGGATGGCCCATGCCCGGCCCAGAACGGACATTGAGGGTATGGGCCGTCACTGACACCCGCTGGCCCGTTGTGGCCGCGGGTGCAGGCACAACCGTAGGGGCTTCCACGACAACGTAACCTCCTGGGGTGTTCTGATAATAATCACCATTGTAGTCGTAATACGTGGCGCTGCCAACAACAACCGTTCTGCAACCAGCCGGCGGGGCCGCAATAACGGCACCAATGGGGGCTCTTACGACAACATAGCCAGAGGGCCCTGGTCTGTAGAACACCCCTGAACGGTAAAAGTATCTGGACCGGCCAACGTACACCGTCCGGTGCCCGGCCGGCAGATTAACGATAACTGTCCCTTGACGGGGTGCAACAGGCACCCTTGGGTGGCGTGGAGAAGCAAGGACATGTTCTGTACAAGTGAAGGTGACGATGAATAGGCCCACAAGAATGACGACAACAGTGTCCACAGGGTGCTTGGATTTCGTTTCCATAACCTCGCTCCTTTTTCTATATCCGCTCAAGCTGTCAATAGCTCATGGAGACTCTGAATCCTTCTTTCTTCTAGAAGTGACTCTTTTCGTCTGTTCACGGAAGCCCGTGCCGCGGCCCTCGCGAATCCCGCGGTGCCTCGACGTCCCGTGGAGGTCGTGGAGGACGTCTCAAATATTGAGCCAAGGCTCTTCTTTCTTCCTGATCAAACTGTTTGGCTAGCTCCATCGTGGCATCTGCCAACCGTCGCATCATGAGACCGCGCAGTTCATGTAGCTTTTCCACTTCAATTTGGTAGGCAGCTTCATCAAAGTGATGTGCAGTCAGGATCTTCATCGCTCTTTTTCTGGCTTCTCGGATTTGTTTGTGAACGTCTCGATTATTCAGGTGCACTCTTTCCACCGTTTTCAGAATCAACCCTGCCTTATCTTTGGCCAGTTTTAACGCAAGCTCTCGTGCGCGCCTTCCAGCATAATGTTCCTCTTGCCAGCGGTGAGACATATCGCCGATGATAACCCCAACAAGCAAAACATTCAGGAGAAGTGAACCAATAATCAGAACCCTCATCTTCTTGCTCATAGGACCTCTCCTTCATAGTACAGAAACTCTTGTAAGTCTGTTTGGGTTCCTTCGGTGGACACGGACCCGATGAGATTTGCAAAACCTATGGCAAATCCGAGTATCAAAACAAAAATGAGGGAAACAGAAAATGCGGTCAGTGCCGGTTTGGGTAAACTGAATTCCCAAACCAATTCTGAGAAGAACCCGACAACACTGGGCCATACCTTTTTCTTCTTCGGTTGCGAGGCTGAGACAATGCGCTCCGCTAAATCACGACTCGGTTCTTCATACCGCCTTGTTGTGAGAACCCGTTCAAATCGTTCTTCCTCTGCCAATAAGGCCCGAAACTCAGAAGAAGTCTCCAGTGCCTTTAACCCTGCCTGCCTGATGTCTTCCGGCCACTCATGAACATTAGCACCATAGACGAGCAAGTTTTCTTTAAATTGTTTAAGGGTTATGTTCATATTGAGCCTCCACCTAGATGTCGTTTGACTTTTTCCTTCAACGTCGTCTTGGCACGCATAATAAGCGACTGCAAGGCTTTGACCTTTACACCGAGGATTTCGGCTGCCTCCTTATTGCTTAGTCCTTCATAAAAGCACAGGTTCAGAGCCAGCTGCTGCCTTTCGGGAAGTTCCTTTATAAAACCGTCTACTAAAGCCTGCTCTTGATGAATACCCAATAATGCGTCCTGCCCAGGCTTTCTGTCCGCCAGCTCTCTGTCTTCAGGTAAGTCCAGCGGCTTTTTCTTCTTGTTGAGATCCAAGCACAGGTTGATGACGACTTTATAGAACCAGGTGGTGAATTTTGCCTGTTTGCCGGGGTTCCAAAGCTGCGGCCTCGCCCAAAGTCTCAAAAATGCTTCCTGCACCATGTCCTCGGCATCGCCCTTGTTGAAAACAAGGCGGTAGGCGATACGGTAGAACCGATTCGAGTGACGATTGACCATGGCCGCGAATGCTTCATGGCTGCCTTGCTGTACCTGCTGGATCAAGGACTCGTCATCGAGATGTGAGAAATCCGTATCCATATTCTCTATTATCTTCCTGCCGCCATGATCTGGTAAAAACACAATGGTGCCGTGAGGGTGCACCCATGTCACCCTCACAGGCGCTCATTGTGGTCGATTGATGTCTGCGTTATCGCAGATGACGATGCCGCCCTGGCTCGGGTGGAAGAAGTTCGGCCAAGATTTTGCGCTCATCAGCCGTAAACTGCTTTGCCAGCGTCACGACCGCCGCCTCCCTGTTGGCACGCATCTGACTCAGAAGCGCCCCCAGGCTCTTTTTCTTTCCACGGAAGAGCGCCTCGTCAAACCGATCCGCCACAAGTATGTTCTTGATTTCTTCACGAAGCGTCCTGATTTGCTCACGGATTGCAGCTCCCTTTTCCCTGGCTTCTCTCATCGTCTGATGGAAGAGCATCTCTTTATCTGCCGGGAGCTGAGACAGGAGCTCCTGACGTGGGGATCTGTTGCCAGCCCCCCACCGTTTTGTCGCATCTGAAGCGTGAGCCACCGCCCACATAGAGATCACAACGACCAGTGCCGAAACAGCCATCCTTCTTTTCATGATGGTTACCTCCTTTAAGTTTTTCTTCGGGTTTTTTCAAGCGTAGCAAGCATGCTTACATCCTCTAATACGAATAAGGATCAAAAAGTCTTCGCTGTTTCTCTAATTTTTTTCTGGGTCGAATCTAAATTGCCAGCCATGGGCTTGTTCACACCTGGAATTTCCAAATATAATAAGTAGTTAGGGAGCAGGCACCCCAGCGGCCCGCAGCTCGTCCTTACAGAAACCTGTCCGCATGTTGGGTCCGCCCCTTCAAAGACAGCTGGTTCCCATCCATAAATAACCTTTTTGAAGTGGGGAGGCGTGCAGATCTCGCAATGATATCAAGGCATTAAGGCTGAAGACTCCCGGTGAGGATCACTGACGATGCATCTATAACCGATAGTCAAATGATTTCTTTATACACCTCTAATTGACATCGCCAATTTTGGCAAACCGTTCTGGATCTGCCGTATGGTCACCACAATATGCCATGGCCGGTAAAAAGATACAGGATGGCTAGAAGAGCCAAGCAGGCGATGAAGCAGACCAAAGAATGGGATGAATCGTTTCCGCGGTCGCCGACGCCGGGAGCATCTGTCTTTTTCGTGCACTTTAAGACTCCTTTCTTAAAGTGAGTGGTCCTTTGTGATTCAACAATAACTTTTTTTCTCATTCTCATTGCTTTTGGTCGTATGATTTTGATGAAAGGTTACAAGAATCCCGTCTTTTTTTGCAAAAAAGGTTTGAAAACGATCAACCGTCCAGGGAAGTTGGAATAATGCCCTCAATAGAAAGAGATAGCGTATGAACATGAAGAAGATTATCAGGAGGGTTTTTGGTAACTTTTGTTGAAAGACTTGCGACTATAGGAAATGAAAACTCATTTACTTTTCTCTTCTTCAGAGAAAGCGAGGCTCACAGTGATCGCCCTTCTCTATCAGATGGGAATCTCACGCAGTGGTATAACTGACAAATATGGGAAAGGTGAAAAATATGGAAGCAAGAAATATGCGGCTTTATTTCCTTGCATTCATCACAGTCTTTTCTGCTTTTTTGGTTGAGGGGTGCAATGAACCGGAACTTAACAGCAGATGGCGTGACCGCGAGATCACCATCGATGGTATACATACGGAGTGGCAGGATTGCAGGTTGTATTATGATAAAGAGACAAGAACTACGATAGGTATGTTCAATGACGAATATTGTCTCTACATTTGTCTTGCTTCGTCGAGTCGAAAAATGCAACAGCAAGTTTTAGGATCGGGCTTGACCGTGTGGTTTGATCCAAAAGTCGGCAAGAAAAAAATATTCGGTATCCATTTTCCTCTTGGAATGCAAGATAGGCGCGGGTCTCTCATGCATAGTGGTTCAGGGGAAAGGCCAGATCAACACGATAAAATGCTTGAAGCGACACAACTTGAACTGGAATTACTCGGTCCCGGTGAAGATGAATGCAGCACAATGTTCATGGATGAGGTTCAGAAACTCGGAATCAATGTTAATGTGGGTAATTCACAAGGGATTCTCGTCTACGAAGTCAAGGTTCCTCTCACGCAAAACGAGCAAAGGCCATATGCCATTGGAACCCATACGGCCGGGCGAATCGGTGTAGGATTTGAAACGGCAAAGATGGATGAGAAAAAGATGGGACGCCGTGGACAGATGGGAGGTGGACCCGGTGGAATGGGGGGTCGTCCTGGCGGTCAAAGGCCCGAACCCTTTGAACTGTGGACAAAAGTGCAATTAGCCTCTAGGCCTTAAGACAGGACGGGAAAAAATCTGCATAATCAAGGCGTGTATTACCACCCATTCGCCAGTGGGGGTATCTGAGTGGTAAACTTGGCCACCACCCATCCAAACTGTCCGCTTGGAAGCTTCACATACAACCACCCTGGCGCATGATTCTGGACTGCAAGCATGTTGCCTTGATAAACTTGATGGACGACAGGATGGTTCATGCCAGGTCCTGAGCGGACATTCAAAGCACGAGTTATAACCGACACACGCCCGCGTACGACTACCGGTGGTTCTTCGACAACAACCGCCCCAGAAGGTGCTTCTACGACAACGTAACCCGATGGCAGCCTTTGATAATAACCCCCGTAATAGTAGCCGAACGTCCAACTGCGAATATTATGAAAGCGTTTGGGGGAAGTATAGGGCCTTGGGAGTTTCTCCCTGTAAGTACCTTGAAATTGCTTTCTTTCTGAGTTCTTGTTCCATTTGTGACCTCCTTCAGGGTTTGTCTTGAAGGAGACATTATAGACCAAAAAGCCCCAAATGGGTCATTGATGTCCTGGCACAAAGTACCCTTAAGGTCATCGATGTCTTGGCATTTTAGAGTCATCGATGTCTTGGCACTCATCAGTTAACTGTTAGCCGAAGAATCCGTTCACAGATATGGGGTTCAGGGGGTCGGAGGTTCAAATCCTCTTGCCCCGACCAAAGAGGGCAGCAGAGGGCATCTGGAGGTGGGCTCCAGGTGCCTTTTTGTTGTTGCACGGACCTATGACCAGCTCCCTTTAGGCAATTTCTGCATCAACGTGCCCTCTTTGTTCCCTCCCCTCTTTTTGATGCTGCGTTTAAAGCCTCAGCAGGGTGATCGAGGCAATGGTCAGTGAGATGCCGAGTATTCTCAAATGCGTCAGGTTTTCTCTGTAAATCAAGACAGACAAAATGATTCCGATGACAAAATGCATACCGGTGATGGAAGCGATAATGGACAGTGGTCCCATGGAGAGTGCTTTCAAGAATGAGTAAAATCCGGCAACATTGATGAGGCCCATGACACAACCGATTATCCATGCATCCTGGTGACCTTTAGTAGTATGTGGCGCTTGCAATTTCTTTCTTATTCCCAGAGACAACGATGTTGCACATATGTATGAAAGTGCCATGAAGGCCATTTTGTTTGTGTGAATAGCAGCAAATTTGCTGGAGATCGAAGCAACAGAACCGCACAGGACGGAAATGAATGTAAACATGAAGCCAAGTCTTGTTCTTCCATCAGGCCTTTTCTTTTCATCATGTCGCCTTGACAAGATAACCATAGCAGCCACAGCAAGACCAATTCCCACTGCCTGATAGGCGGATAAGTCATCTTCAAAGACGACCATCGAAAATATCACGACAACAACGACATTGAGCCTGATGATTGGATATACTATGGAAGCGGCTATGTATCTAAGGGCCTCTATGTGGGCCACCGTGCCGGCAAGAAAAGCACTACCGTTTATGAGGGCGATCAATAGTAGAAATTGGATATTGGAAACGGACTGTTTGAGAACAACGAACAGAATTGAACTCAAAACAGCTACCGTGGCCATAAAAGACAGGGTTGTTTGGGCCGTGTCACATTTTCTTTCAGCAGAGACCTTGTACAGGAATCTCTGGATACCCATAAGAAACAACGCCATTATTGCAAAGGTATACCACCTCGCCGTCATAGGTTTTCCCAGAGTAACCCTAAGGTAAGGCAATGTGGCCTGCAAGGCCCACAAGGGGTAACAGTTTGGCTTTTTAGAGCCGATTTTTTCCGTAAGGCCAAAAAGGTAAAACTTGGGTTAACGCCTTCCAATCTAAAAGTTAACCCATAGACATCAAAGCAATTTCATGATACTTCCAGCTGCAATATGGCTGCACGTCAGTCCGAATCGCCTGAGGACATACTGTTCTTTTGATTGATCCAATGTTCAGTTTGCCGATGTTCTTGGTTTATATAAAGCGAGTGCTTAAACGACAAGCGCAAAGGAGGAACCCGTGCTTTTGGAAAAAAATCTTTATAACAACACGGTCAAGGAGTGGCTCATTGCTTTATCCATATTACTTGTCGTCTTTGTCCTCGCCAGAATTATGAAAAGGCTCATTTACGGGCAATTAAACAAAATAGCGGCTCGAACAGATACTGTCTGGGATGATCTCGCCGCAGAACTCATCAACAGGATAAAACCTTTCTTCTTGCTCACAATAGCATGTTATTTTGGCTCTCTATCGCTATCCGTGCCCGAAACCATAGCAGACATTATCAGTACATTGGTGGCCATTGTTATTCTCATCCAGTTGGCTATTTTGGGTACCCATATCATAAGCTTCTGGGTGGATCGTCAAAAAAAGCAGAAGAGGGAATTAGATGCGGCGGCCGTTACGACCTTTACTGCCGTGGGATTTATCATTCGGATAATTCTTTGGTCAATCATCCTGCTAATAGCCTTGGACAATCTGGGCGTTGATGTCACTGCCCTTATTACCGGACTGGGAATAAGCGGGGTGGCCGTTGCCCTAGCAGTCCAGAATATTCTTGGTGACCTCTTCGCATCCTTTTCGATCGTGTTGGATAAGCCTTTTGTCATCGGAGATTTTATTATTGTCGACGATTATCTGGGAACGGTGGAACACATAGGTTTGAAGACGACTCGTGTTCGCAGCCTTTCCGGGGAACAACTGATTTTTTCAAATGCTGATTTGCTGAGAAGTCGGGTTCGAAATTACAAACGGATGTTCGAGCGACGTGTTGTTTTTTCTGCCGGGGTCGTCTATCAAACGTCATATGAAAAGCTCAAACAGATCCCGACGCTCATTCAGGAAATCATCGAAGCGCAAGAACATGTCCGCTTTGACAGGGCACACTTCAGGCAATACGGGGCTTACTCACTAGACTTTGAAATTGTATATTGGGTCAAGAATCCTGATTACAACGTCTATATGAACATCCAACAGGCCATCAATCTTGCCATATTCCAGCGTTTTGAAAAAGAGGAAATTGAGTTTGCCTATCCGACCCAATCACTATATATCAGCCGCGAGAAGTGACAGACTCGTCAAAAGTGTTTTCCAAACGACATTGAGCATTAGTGACGGGCTGTTTCCCTTTCGGGCCTGCCCCATGCAAAGTATTCAAAGCGAAATTGCTGCCGCGATGACAAATGGGGGGATCTGCGGTGGGACCCGATAACGCCTAACACCTCGAAATTGCACACCTATCGTGCCTGAAGTATCCAAAAGCGGGAAAGGAGATGACGATGTGGCACCTGTATCTACCTATTGCGGGAAATAGTGTTAACGTGTTCTTGATCTTCGCTATGGGGGGGTTCGTTGGTCTTCTCTCGGGGATCTTCGG
>Ga0315536_1000233_pt1 | contig 28059 bp, 32 predicted proteins | sample SalMarSW160230MG_FD_203093 | JGI IMG/M metagenome (GOLD analysis project Ga0315536, IMG submission 203093) | Salt marsh sediment microbial communities from the Plum Island Ecosystem LTER, Massachusetts, United States - Salt Marsh Sediment SW1602-30 ...
TCCAACTCTTGTGCCAGCTCTCTGCCGCCGAACCTGGTAATACTGCCGTCCTGCATGACAAAAACCTTATCCGGTTCAATATATTGCAAAATTCGGCTGTAGTGGGTAATGAGTAGCACCGTCATCTGGGTCTTTTTATGCAGGGCACCAACCGCTTCAGCTACCACCTTGATGGCGTCTATGTCCAAACCGCTGTCGGTCTCGTCCAAAATAGCCAATTTTGGCTCCAGTACCAGCATCTGCAGGATCTCCATCCTCTTTTTTTCACCGCCGGAAAAGCCTTCGTTAAGATATCTGCTTAAAAAACTCTCATCAATGCCTAGCAACTCCATTTTTTCCTTTATAAAAGCTCTGAATTTCACCGGCGTCAGGTTCTGCTCAAATTTCTTGTTATAGACCAGGCGCAAATAACTGGAAATGGTCACACCGGGGACTTCGCTGGGGTACTGGAAGGATAAGAAAATACCTTGAGCCGATCTTTCGTCCGGCGCCAACTCTAAAATACTCTTACCGTCAAAATTAACGGTGCCTTTATCTACAGTAAATCCCGGGTGGCCCATGAGAACCTGAGCTAAAGTGCTTTTGCCGGAGCCGTTGGGGCCCATGAGAACATTGATCTTGCCCTCCTCCAAAGCCAAGCTCACACCCTTGATGATCTTTTTACCTTCGGCCGAAACCTCCAGACCTTTGATATCCAAAATGTCAGACATGAAATACCTGCCTAAAATTAACGTTTTCCATGACACACTCCACGTTCATATGCGGACACTTTGCGCTGATGGTATAAAAAACCTCTTTGCCCCTTTTCTCGCTTTTCAACAAACCGCTTTTTTTCATTTCGCTCAAATGGTATGAAACGGTAGGCTGCGTAAGATCAGTGTTTTCCACTACCTCCCCCACCGAGCACGTTCCTTTATCGCGCAAATACTTATATATCCCCATCCTGGATGGGACTCCCAAGGTCTTGAAACAGTGTGTACAATAAGTTTTTCCGCTCATCATATTGATACTAATCGATATAATACCTGCTTGTCAACCCGCACTATTAATATGCTAAACTTATTTCATGAAACGACTGAAAGCTTTCTGGTATGTCTACAGAAGAAGTTTGATCGATGTGGACTACTACAAAGACCTGCTCAAAGTTAAGGCTGATTTTTCTTTTAAGTATTTTATTAGTTTGGCGCTGGTGGCCACACTGCTTACCACGGTCAGGTTTGCCGTTCCGGCCATACCCAGGGTTCGAAACATCCTCAACAATTTGCTGGACGAATTCTTGGCTACTTACCCTAGCCGCCTGGAAATAACCGTACAAGACGGCATGTGGCAAATTAACCAGCCCGAGCCCTTTGCCATAAAAGCTCCGGAATTCTTCACCGCCGAAGAAGTTGATTTCCCCGAGAATTTGGTTGTCCTGGACCACCAAGGCACCATCAACGATCTGGAAGAGATGGATACTTTCATGATCGTAAATGATGTGAATTTGATAGTGCTGGGCAATCAGAACCGAATTGAGGTCTATCCGCTGGAAACCATGCCTGATGGTAAGGTGACCAAGGATGATGTGACGGCTTTGGTCGAAAATGTAAGGTCTTTTTCAAAATATATTCCGCTGCTCATTATTTCTTTTGTCCTAGTGGGAACGCTTTTTTACTTTATGGCTTTTAGATTAGCCTATCTCTTTTTAGTGGCCTTGATACTTATGGCTATGGGAAATGTTTTGAAAATGAAGAAGAATTTCAGGACTTATTACAAGATAGCCCTACACACTATTACTTTGCCCTTGAGCATGGAAGTGGCCTTTATACTGGTGGGATCGGAACCGGCCTTTCCCTATTGGTTCTTGGGTTTTAATGCCTTCTACGGCATTGTTGTCATCTATCATCTAGCCAAGAGCGGCGCGGCTTCCAAGTAATTTCACTTTCCTATATCATTGTGATAACATCTTTTTGTTCTACGCGTGTAGCGCTGGAGTTTTCTCTAAGGTTTTATGCTGCACGAACATGATCCCTCGTAGCTCAATGGCAGAGCGCCCGGCTGTTAACCGGTAGGTTGGTGGTTCGAGTCCACCCGAGGGAGCCACAGCATGCTCTGAGGTTCTGAAATCCCCAATTTCACTAATATACCGGTATTTTCAACTAGTCCTAGCGGTCGTCTTAGTATTTCTCACGTGTAGCGGTTTTTTTGAAATTAAAACTGGCTTTTTAAATCAAATACAGCGGGATTTCTTTATATTCTGACTCGATTATTGAGATTCCCTCATTTAAAAAATCAGTAAAGCTATTTTTCGCTAAATATACATCCTTCATTTTATTTTGAAGCTTTTTCAGTTGGGGATAGTTTCCTAGGTAGTTATCATAACCTTTATAATTTTGCGTCCATAAATCATTCATCTCCGATTCGAGCCCAAGAACAGCAGTGGTAGCTATTTCATTCAAACCCCAATAATGCATATACGAGTCCTGCTTTGCTTTATCCCCAAAACTATCAAACATGATATTCCAGATATGTGACATTAAAATCTCATGTGCTGTGATCCTTTTTTGATCCTCAGGATCTTCAAAAATTGATCTGATGACTTTATCACCTCCAGTATTGCTGACCCCAATGTGGAATGGACTTAAGACCACAAAAAACGTGTCGTGGTGCCATTTGGTGTTTGTTATCTTCTCAATATTATCTGAAAATTTATCGTTTATTTTATTCCAAGCCTTCTGATATAAAGCTGGAGCTTTGCTAATTGTAATGCTATTTTCTTTATATTTTTCTTCTACTAGTTTCAGAATGAAATCTTTTATATCCTTGTAATCTTCTGCCTTAGCTATCTTTTCGTAGGTATTCATTTCCAGTCCCATACTTGTTGCTCTGTTTTTATTACCTGCCGGATCAGGACTGGACAACATAATCCACAATATCTCAGAATCATAATCTATGTCTTTTATATATTTAACTTTCATAGCCTAAGTATAATATGCATTAATCTATTTCGAACAGGATTAAACTTCGGATAAAGTTCCGTATGGGGAGCTACTATCCTATAGTGTTGGCAGTTTCCTTGTTACTTGCGATAATAACACTTAGAAATAATCACGTTATTCCCATATCTAATCCCAAATAAGGAGAAGAAAAATGTACTACACTGACTGGGCTGCTTTTTGGTCCTCGATCGCTAGGTATACAGGGTTTATGCTTATATGGTTTGCCTTCGTTCTCTCTGCGGCCTTGGTAATTGATATTCGAAAAGGAAAGGAAGAAAACGACAGAGGAAACCGCGGAGTTCTCGTGATCTATGCATTTATTGCGGTGTCGGGGCTGCTCATTGCACTATTTCTTCCACCTCAAGCTGAGAAAGCTTACTACGCTATAGACGAGGCACGATACCTTTATAGCATAGGAGCAACACAAGCAGAGCTTGATTCCCAACACTACAGACCCGCGCCTGGCCAAGATTGTGTTCCTATCGGGGGCTGGTCAATCAGCACCCAAGCCGTCCCAACAAACCTCGATAGAGCAAAAATCTATCTGCTAAATCTTGGGGAATACCAGAAATATCGGGAACTGGGTTGGGCATTTGTACTTGACGAGGGAGAACTAACTTCTGTTCCTGTTTGGCGAGTCTTGGAGATTGAAGCGGTTTGTCCGCCATGATGTTTACAAGATCGCCCTTGGGGCACCTATTTCTTTTTCAAAAGTTTTAGGTGCCCTGTACTTTTTCTATACCAAAATATTCAATAACTTTGTTCGGATAAAGTTCTGTATGGGGGGGGGCCCACTATCCTATAGTGTTGACTTGTTAATAACTTTGTCCTATAATCGCACAAATAAAACAGTAAGGAGGAATTAGGCTGTGAACGACGAGAGTGTAAGACGAAGAATCGTTAGTGAATACCTAAAAGAAAAAGGAATAACACAGAAAGAGCTGGCTAGAATTAGCGGTTTAAACCCAAAAACCATAGGCCGATTCCTTTCTGGCAACAAGCCTACAAGTGGAGACACCATCATCAAAATCTTCATGGTAATTTCCAAGGATTTAGCAGTCGACAAGAATTGGGAGTATGTTCTTTCCTATGAACCTTTGAGGAGATTCATCGTCCGTCTTTATGAAGACAAAGAGTTGTTGAGAACTCTTCGTGGGTAAAAACGAGAAGATAATCTGCTTTAAAAACCGCCGTAAGGTAGTGATCAATTTCACAACCCCAAGGCGGTTTTTTCTTTCTTCTACACAAAAACATTCACCAAAACACTACGGATAAAGTTCTGTATGGGGAGCCAACACCCTATAGTGTTGACTTGTTGGTCTGGGGATAGTACAATTACCACCAACAAACTCAACAAAAAGGAGAAACAATGAGAAAGATTTGGAAATATCTCGCACCCTTAGTTGATACGTTCGATGTTATGATGCCAATAGGGAGCATACCACTAACAGTACAGGTACAGCGTGATGAAGTCTTTATTTGGGCGCTGGTGAATCCAGAAAATCCCGAAGTTTATCACAACTTTTGTTGCGCAGGAACTGGAAATCCAATTTCCGAGGAAGTCACTAACGTCTTTGACTATATCGGAACCGTTCAAATACCAGTGGGCCTTGTTTTACATTATTTTTATATGGGCGAGGCCAATATCTAGGAGGTAATGAAATAGACTTCGTAAGATTTGCAGTTGTTTATTTAACCCCCAGGGCACCTTACTTCTCAATGAGATCCATTCTCAACGAGTTAAAGGTGCCCTTCACTTTTTCTATACCAAAACCTTCAAAAACATTGTTCGGATAAAGTTCTGTATGGGGAGCCAAGCAACCTTGCAGCGTTGGCTGTCTCAGGTCTATCTTTTACCTTATTTATTGATAACAATGGAGGCCGGGATAGGCATTTCGATCCCATTTTTATTAAAAGCCTCAAGCAGACTTGTTAAGATCTCTGATCTAAAAAAGAAAAAATCTTTTTGGGAGTTTTCAAAATTCATCCAAACTCTCAGTTTAAATTTAAAAAAACTATCTCCATAATCTTCGAAAAAGAACTCTATTGGTCTCTCTTTTACTATTCCGTCAACATTTTTGATAGCCTCCAATGCGACTTTTTTAACCAACGCGGGGTCTTTATCATAAGAAACGCCTGAACTTATATCTACTCTTCTCTCTCCTGTCTGGGAATAGTTGATGATCTTATGGTTAACGATATTTTTATTTGGAATTTCTACAACTTGTCCTTCAGGGGCAACGATCCGAGTAGATCTGAATTCAATCTTTTCAACAACCCCAACTTCGCCGTCAATTTCCACCAGATCACCAGGCTTGAACGGATTGGTAATTGATATTGTTACTCCTGAAAAGTAGTTGGCTATAATATCTTGCAAAGCAAAGCCGATTATTAAGCCGGCAACTCCTGCCCCTGCTAGAATAGATGTTACCGCCGTGCTTAAGTTTAATATATTTAAAGCTATCAATATTCCTAAAGAAATAAACAATACCTTTAAAAGAGCGGACATAAATTTCCTTATATCTTTTTTCCTAACTAGATTACCTGCAAGTTTGTAGAAATAGTTGTTCAGAATCTTTGATATCAATAAAAATAAGAGCAATACTAAGATGGCCGCTAGCAGGTTGGGTAGGAAGTTCAAAAACTGGCCGTTCAAATGGTTGGCTTTTTCTAACAGTATGGCTTGTATCTGCTTAAACAACATCAGGGACATTATAGCATCGTATTTATAATGAGGGTTTTTAATATAACGGGTTTAGTTACTTGAATGTAAAGGTTGATAGCATTTCTTCAACAATCTGATGAAATCCCTGATTTGTCGGGTCTTCTGTAGCATCGATTATCTCTATTGTTGTAGTTTTGTCCAAAGATTGTATATAAATATATCTGCTCACGCCCATACCACGACCAGTGTATGTAAATCCTTCGTAATCTTTGATTGACGTTGGGGATATGTCTAATAATACTTCGGCAGTTGCGGTATCCAATTCCTTGGTTTTGTTGATCTCATTTATTACATAATCTTCTAAACTTACTTCACCTAATGATACTTTCTTAAAAATTAAGTATATCCCGTCAGATACGCCTGCGGGCACTTTTTGTGTTGGTCCCCATTTTGATACATAAATAATATCTCCCTCATCCCTAACATCTACATCATCAGGATAAGTCAAACTGAAAACGTCTCTAAGTATTACTTCTTGCCTTGAACCCGACATCTCACTTGGTTCTTCAGGTTGTGACTTTAATAATTCGTTAACAGCATTATTTCCAGAAAATGGGGATATATTTTCTTCAACTGGGGCTGAGGTAGATTTGTAGAAAATTAGAAAATATACAGCGATACCGACAATTACTAAAAGTAGCAAAATAAAAACATGTGCAAAACCTTTTTTCATGCTCTTTGATTATATCAGCACGTACGCAATGCTGAGGGGAACCAGCAACAGCTAATCTAAAAAGATTATGGAAGAAATAATCTGATCTGCAGCCAAAACATAATCCCCATCATTTGTAAAAGCCCCATCCCAGCCTTCGCACTCAAAAGTGTAACTAGGCTCATACACATTTATTTCCAAAAGTTTACCTTCGCCCAGATCAATTAAAAAAGCCTGCCTACCAAAAGACAACTCCGCTCCCTGATAAAAATAGTAGGCTTTTCTGCCGTCAATTATCTTAATTCCATCGATAGAATCTTCTTTCCCGGTAAACTTGAAGTCAAATATGTCTTGCCATGTTCTTTCAAAACTTTTACCACGGTGGATGATCATCTGAATTGAAACTTCACTCATTTCTTGATAAGCATCCTCACTTCCAGCTGCTCTGCATAAATATCTAGGAGAAAACACACCAATTGTATTGTCATCCTCTTCGACAAAGTACTTATTTGGATATTTTAACTCAATGCCAAGATCGTCACTTTTGTAAGTGTTCCAATCTTCATAAAATCCGTCATTACTTTCCGCAATTGTGTTTTCCAATTTAGGGTTGTCACTCTTTTCGCCAATACCATACGATAAGAAAAGCACTACGAACAATAAAGCGGCGGCAACCGGGAATACTTTTTTGGTAGTAAGCACTGTCTTTGTAGATCCTACAATAAATAGCAGTGGGAGAATAACGGTGGCTAAGATGAAAAACACAGGCTCTTCAATTTCTTTTTTTAACAAGAGTATTCCCAGAGCGGAAGCAAGGTTATGAAGAACCACACCCACCAAGATGAATCCGGCAGAGTACCCGGCTAGATCGAGGCTCTTTTTTAATTTTCCCTCCACATTGTGTTTTCGAACCATAAAAACCAGGAGGAAACCTAAGGCGCTGAAAGTAACAAAAGGAAGCAACAAGAGCATGCTCCCGGAAAATAAGTCTCTGACAAAAGGTAGGAACATGCTCGATAAGATAAGAAAGAAGTTTAATATCAGTGCGTAAAATAAATAAATGGTTTTTTTCATCTCTTATTTATAATTTTACTACCTCAAAAGGGATATATAAAAATCAACTTGCTGTTGACAACGCTAATACCCATTGGATAAAATCCCCACATGCTAGGTTTACATGGATTTTCATCCTTCGAAGTGGCAAGTTTGGTGGGAGTTCTGGGAATTTCTTTCCTGGGACTTTTTTATGCCTTTAATCTAAGACGTCAGATCCTAGCTACTGAGCTTCCCGGAGGAAAAATGGAGGATGTTTGGAATGCTATCAAGGAAGGTGCTGAGGCTTATCTGGCTTCTCAATGGAAAATTATTCGATTAATGATAAGCGTACTTGTGGCCGTGCTTTTCTTAAGTGTCTGGGTTGTTCAGCCCTCAACTGAAGCTCATGAGGTTTTTGGAAATAATGCCAGAAATATAATTGCCATCGGTAGAGCTCTGGCTTTTCTTGCCGGAGCTATATTTTCCGCCATGGTAGGACGCCTAGGGATGAGAATGGCCATTGCTGCTTCCGTGCGCGTGGCCTCACTTGCCTCTCAGGAAAAAGCTAACGAGGCTTTGAAGGTGGCTTACAGAGCCGGTACCGTGACGGGAATGTTGACTGATGGGTTGGGACTTATGGGCGGTACTCTCATATTTATACTTTTTGGCAAAGCTGCGCCGGACGCAGTGTTGGGGTTTGGTTTTGGTGGCACACTTCTGGCATTGTTGATGAGGGTAGGCGGTGGTATCTACACCAAAGCCGCTGATGTGGGAGCTGACCTAGTGGGCAAGGTGGAGGCCGGTATTCCCGAAGACGATCCCCGTAATCCTGCTGTGGTGGCTGATCTGGTAGGAGACAACGTTGGCGACTGCGCCGGGATGGCAGCTGATATTTTTGAAAGCTATGAAGTGACCATTGTGTCTTCATTGATCTTGGGGCTGGCTTTATCTGCACTTACCGGTTCCGTGAAATGGATAGTTTTCCCGCTTATCGTTAGGGGAATTGGCGTCTTAAGCTCAGTCATAGGTACATCTTTTGTCAAAGGCAAAAAAGGCGAAAATCCTCTCAAGGCCATCAACCGCGGATTTTATACTTCAGCTGTTATATCAGCTGTGCTATTCGCGGTACTGGCACACTTTTACATGAACGAATGGCGCGCCTTCTTCTCTGTGGTCATTGGTGTCATCTTGGCTATTGTCATCGATCATCTCACCACTTATTTTACTGACTCCGCCCATGCGCCCGTGCAAAAGATCGCCGAACAAACCAAAAGTGGGCCTGCCACTACCATCCTTTCCGGATTGTCTGTAGGTCTGGAATCGAGTGTGTGGTCCATCCTTGTGATCGCCATCACCATCATAGGCGCTATTGTCATTTACTCAGGATTCCCCGCCGTTTACGTTCTTTACGGCGTTTCATTGACGGGTATAGGCATGCTTACCTTAACGGGAAACAATGTAGCCATGGATTCTTTTGGGCCAATTTCTGACAACGCCGGTGGTATTGGTGAAATGGCCAAAATAAATACTAAAGGTCAGGTCATACTAGCGCGACTGGATTCGGCCGGCAACACAACCAAAGCTATTACCAAAGGCGTAGCTATTGGCAGCGCCGTCATTGCCGCCGTGTCGTTGTTTGGTTCGTTCATAACAGATGTGGAAAAGGTGAGCGTAGGAACTTTGGCCGGAGGCATCAGAGCCTCAGAACCTTTGGTGTTTGTGGGGCTGTTAATTGGTGGGGCTTTGCCGCTGCTTTTCAGTGCGCGCTTGATAGAGGCCGTCTCCAGGGCCGCTTCAACCATCATCGAAGAAGTAAGAAGGCAGTTCAAGATCCCCGGCATTATGAGCGGCACCAAAAAACCTGATTATGCCAACGCGGTGGCTATTTGTACCAAATCGGCGCAAAAAGAGCTTTTACCCATTGCTTTCCTAGCTGTATCCACGCCGGTGCTGGTGGGGCTTTTGCTAGGCGTAGAGCCTTTGGGCGGCTTTTTAGTGGGCTTGATCTTGTCCGGACAACTATTTGCCGTCTTCATGTCTAATGCCGGCGGTGCCTGGGACAATGCCAAAAAATACATCGAAGAAGGAAATTATGGCGGTAAAGGATCAGATCCTCACAAAGCCAGCGTAATAGGCGACACCGTAGGCGATCCCCTCAAAGACACGGCCGGGCCGGCTTTAAATCCTTTGCTCAAGGTCATCAACCTGGTTTCGGTCATCATCGCTCCTATTTTGGTGGCTTATATTGCTCCCACGGTTAAATACGGTTTGGTGCTCATGATATTTGCTGGCTTGACTTGGATGCTTTTTTATTACGGGAAAAAACGGGCTTAAGCTTTTTTCTTTGCCTTCTTCTTTTTATCAACAGTTTTGGCTTTTTTCGGTTTGGTTTGTTCTTCCTTCTCTTCCACTACACTAGCGGCGGTAAGCACATCTAAGATCTTATCCAGTTTAAGAATGATCGTTTCCAGCTGCTCATTATTTAGAGGTCTTTGCTCATGTTTTCTTTCAAAATCGCCTCTTCTTGGAGCCGGTGATCCTTCATTCTTATTTTCAAAATTCTTATTTTCGAAGCAGTCACTGCAAAACACCGGCCTGCCATCTCTGGGCTCAAAGGGAACTTCACACTCTCGGCCGCAACTGGCACAAATGGCTTTGTGCATCACTCTGTCCCTGCCACGTCCACCAAAATCTCTCCTGCCGGAACCTCTCCTTCCCGGATCTCTTCGACCGGAATCTCTTCTTGAACCTGACCTGTCATCTCTATTGTAATTTCCCATATGGGCAAATCCTAACACAAAGCGGGGATAATAACGAGTTTTAATTAAGAAAATTGCAGAATTTGTTATAATGCTCATTAGCAAATACTCTACAAATAAGATGCCAAGGAGGCAGACATGATAACTTTAGAAGGAGTCGTGCAAGAGTTCAACAAGATCCTACAACCGCCGCTTTACTCTGAGTACATAGATGTGATCGATATGTACGCCAGCGCTCAGATCAAGGAAAAGCGTGTTCCCTGCGTCGATCCGTCGGTAGCAAACCTTAAATTGGTCAACAACCGTCTGATCATCAAAGTTTTGAGAAAAAAATGGTTCGAAAAACTCAATGCCGCTGTTTTTAGCCTTGAAAAATCCTTTCCTGCACTTTCAGTTTCCTGGGAAACATGAACCCTCCTGGCGCCTGCCTGACCAAAAGTAACACAAAATCAGGCAGGCGCCCCTAAACCCTTTCACAAAAGCAAATAGTCCAAATTAGGCGTATAATCACATCTCTATGAAGAAAGAGTACATATCCATCTTTAAAAGCGTTGATCTAGCACAAAGAAAGATACCTATGATCACACAGGAAGTCGAAACACCGGGCCCGGTTGTCTGGGTTATCGCTGCCATACACGGCGATGAGGTCACCGGCACGGAAATAGTTCTCAGACTGAATAGGTTCCTCAACAGATTCCCTCTTCTCAAAGGTAAGGTTTACAGTCTACCCATCATGAATCCTACCGGTTATGAAATGATCAATAGGTACGAATCTACGAATGCTTTTGATCTGAACAGATGCTTCCCCGGAAACCCCAAAGGCAATGCTGGTGAGAGAATAGCTCATAAAATTTATTCGAAAATAGTAAAAACGAACCCTGCCTTTGTCATAGACCTGCACACTGACACCATGGAATCAATACCTTATGTTTATCTGGACCAGGTCTTGGACGAAAAAGACGCTCCCATGATCGAAACATTATTAAAATACTCCGAGATCTCGGGCCTTAACTATTTTGTGGAAAACCACGAAAGCTACATGGAGGAGCTTAAGAACGCCATCACCGGTGCTTTAGTGAACACAGCCAAGATACCGTCTTATACCTTAGAGCTGGGCGGACCGCTGGTGGTGAGCAATAAGTTCGTAGAAATAGGGCTAAATTCGGTAAAAAACGTCTTATCCTACCTGGGCATGATCAATCCCATAGAACCGCTGTGGCAATATCAAAACAAGCTCAACCTGGAACCGGTCTACGAAACTGTCTGGAAACGATATTCGCCTGATTATGCCGGCATTGTCGAGTACAAGGTCAGGGCCGGGGATATGGTAAAAAGGGGCGATGTTCTGGCCAGGATTAAGAATCTTTTTGATAACACTATTCAGCTTATTAAGGCCAAGGAGGACTCTGTCATCATCTCCTATGCCGACCAATCCATTTGTTTCCCCGGTGATGAGCTTATTATGGCCGCCAGGCATTCGGATAAGGTTTTTAAGTTCAAATCATAAGCCTTTCCCTAAGGTTGACAATACCCTATAACATAAGTACAATACACGATGACAAGTTAGAGGCGGGCGTTTTGCCTGCCAATACAACTAACGCATCGTGTTAGAACGTTGAAAACAGAAAAGCAGCCTTTCTATTTTTTAATATAGAAGGTGCAACTAGAAAAGGAGAAGATATGATCGTTTTGTAAGAAGACGACGCACTTTACTTTGTACTCGACGGATCCGGAACCTAACCAAAAAGGAGTAATTGTAATGCGTAGATTTGGAATTCTGTTTGTTGCAGCACTGCTTGTCACCATGTTTATTGCCAGCCTGGCCGTGGGAACAGCCGACGCTTGGGATCTTGGTATCACCTACCATGAGCCCTGCGAAGGCTATGGCATCGATGTCAATCCCGGCACCTATCAGTCCGGCAACTACAAGTACGTCCCCTACGAGACCCAGGTCAACAATGGAGGTGGTTGGAATCCCGTACCCTATTCGGATCACAGTGGCGGGCTGAATCCCTGGAATCCCAGCGGACAGCACAACTACGAAGTCAAGATCCGCTACCACGTTTACAAGTGGGTCATCTACCACTGGGTCCTGCAATCCAACATCCATACCGAAGGCCCTGTACATCATCGAGTGGAAAAGCCCGATGACTGCTATCAGGTCTGCAGCGAAACCACTGAGGTGGGCCCTGTCAGCACCGATCCTGATTGGGGTCCTTGGACCTACAATCCCTCCACCGGTATGGAAGAGCGCTTCCGCACCGTGGTTCACACCTACACCTTTGTGGATGCCCGTGACGGCAAGACTGTATGCGGCACCCGGGAGGTGGAAGAAGAACAGATGCAATCCCGTTGGAATGTCGTCGTTGGATACGACAACGACTGCGCTCCCAAAGGCTGGGAAGTCTTCTACATCAAGGGTGGGAACAAGGTGGTCGTCGCCAGCGGTGTTTGGACAGATCCTTACACACTGGAACCGGCGGAGTTCGGACCTTTTGGCATCCCCATCGAGGAAGGCGAGGATATTATCATATCCGATCCTCTCAACCTCATGGAAGGTGGGGTGATCAGCGAACCGGCTGATTGTTTCGTCTGCAAGGTGACCGAAAAATACCGCATGCTGACATTGATCGACTACGACGCCCCTGATTGGTACTGGGGCCAAGGCAGCCGCAACGGCACCTGCTGGGTCATCATGTATGGTGACGCCGAAGATGCGGCCATGCCAAGCGTAGAGCGACAGGCGGAGATCTGCTCTGTCTGTGCACATCCTGACTTCGTCTATGAGGCCGATAAAGTCCTCTACGATGAGTGGGTGATGGTCGACTGCCAAGGCAACATCATCTATCCGGATCCCTTGTGGAGTTCGGACTGGTTCAAGCCCAACTTTGACGGCACCTGCCATGAACCGTCATGCTTGAACCCTGACGTCAAACCCTAACCAGTAACACGGAAGTCCCTGAGGAAGGCACTTCTGTGTTCATACAGAGGTGCCTTCCTCAAACATCTAGTTGTGCGCATAAAAATGAAAAAACCAAAAACCTACTAGTGTTTGCAAATTATTCGAACATCCTTACAGGTCTTTTGCTCTTTTTTCAGCGCTGCTTTTCTGTATCTTTTTTGCACTCCGTCTTCATACACTTTATAATACACACTAACTCACATACACATATTAATAGGGAGAGAACATCATGGCGCGGAAGAAAAACACTCCGGCACTTACGTGGGAAAGAGTTTGGAAAGCCATAAAGGACGGTTCGTTAGAAGTTAAAAGAATTCCCGGGACGCGCATGCTTCTTGTTATAAAAGGAAGGATCCGCATCACCTGGAAAAGCCGCGGCAAGGTAATGCGCACCAGATTCAGATTAAGCAAGACTTATCTTAATCCAAGGTGGATACCTTTACCAAAGTATTACCCCGTCTCTGTTCCCAAACTAAGAAAGATGCGTAAAGCGTCCTTATATGCCTTGGGAATCATAAAAAGGGGCGAAGACGACTTCAAGCTTTTGATCTATCAACAACTCGAAAGTGTTCTTTCTCTGCAACGTCAGCTGTCGGAGCACACAAAGTCAAGTTATGAAAGAGAGTCAAATAATCTCTGGAAACTTCTTGAGAAGGCGTGGATCGAAGAACCGCTTAAGGCAGTTGAACAAACAGCTTTAACAGGAGCGGTGCTTGATCGAATAGAGCAGATTGACATTATCAACACGCACCTTGATGGGAGACTAAGCGCAGTTGAATCCAGATTGGAGAGGTTGAGCCGGATCCAAGATTATGTAAAAGGGGCTTTGGAATCGCTGTTGGAGATCACATCCAATGAAGATGAGTTTGTAACAAACGGGACCCTAAGGTCCTTAGTAAACGCCCTCAACTTGCACTACAAAACGCTTGAGCATCTGCTCGAAGACAGGCCACACTCTCTCTGTGCCAGGTGGGCCAGATACCACATAAATAAGACGGTGGAAGATCTAACAGAAAATGAGCTGATCTCCGCCCGGCGGCATTTGCAAAAAGCCATCGACCACTTGTAACAATCCAGGCGTCTTTTGATTGCTCATTAGCAAACTTAGGACGCCTTTTCCTTTATTGTATAATTGGCTCATTCCATGAAACCAAAACTTACAGGAAAAATACTATTCTTTTCCACTTTATTAGCATTACTAGTGGGATCTTTATTTTTAAGATTCGATAGATTCAAGCTCATAAAATGTCTGAGAGATGTGGAAAAAGAGCGGGATGAGGTAATAACAAAAGGTGAGCTGACACCTGAAAAAATAATCTCCATAGAACAAACCATGGATAAGAAGCGGGATGGATGCTTCGAGCTCTACAGAAAGTAGGACCTATAGTATTGACACGTTGCAATGTTTATTGTATAATTCCGCTATGTTCAAGTTCGAATTCTACTGACATATCACACATTTGCCCTTTGTCAGATTTGAATGACAACCTGAACCCCGTAAGGGAAGAGCGCACAGCGGTGCGCAGTCCTCAACCTGTTGACTAGTATAAACCCCTCATAAAAAATCTGGGTTTGAAAATCAGCATGTGTATGAGGTACCAAAATTTGGAAGGGTTTAGGCCATTGTTCTTTGAGATATTTTCAAAGACAACCACCTCAAACGACAAGTTTGATCTGGGAGCTCTCTACTGAGAGGCAAACCAATAACCCTACCCTCAAAAATTCCAGGCAGACAGCACAGCCTGTTATCATAAGGCTCACACAAAGTGAATTTCTTGCAAAACACCGCAAGATCTACACCTACCGTGAGCCCTTTCTTTTTTCTTCTGTTAAAATTCATTATCGATGAAAAACCCGTTTCTCCTCATACTAATACTAGCGGTCGCCGGCCTGGCCTATTTCCTCTATAATAATCAGGTGCCGTTTTTTAGCAAAGCAGATCAAACCTCCACCCAAAACAGCTTCGAACAAATCACCAAGCGCGTATCTGAACTTAAACAAAATGAAAAGCTCAAGACTGCGGTGGTAGCTGGGGGTTGCTTTTGGTGCATGGAGGGACCTTTCGAACAAATGGATGGCGTGGAAGAAGCGGTGGCCGGCTACATTGGCGGTGACCTGCAAAATCCCACCTACGAACAGGTCAGCACCGGCGCCACCGGACATAGGGAAGGAGTCATGATCTACTACGATCCGGCTTTAGTTAGCTATGAACAGCTGCTGGAAAAGTTCTGGGCGCAGATAGATCCTACTGATCCAGGGGGCCAGTTCGCAGATAGAGGCTCACAATACAAAACAGCCATTTTTTACTCTGACGATGGGGAAAAACAGATCGCGGAAAGCTCAAAGCAAGCGCTGGGAGATTCCGGCAGGTTCGAAAAACCAATAGTCACAGATATATTACCCATGTCAACATTTTACCCGGCGGAAGACTATCACCAAGATTACTACATTCATAGCTCTGAGAGATATAACAGGTATAAAAAGGGTTCCGGCAGAGAAGATTTCGTCAAAAACAACCAGCCCTAGACTAGACAATTTCCTACCATTAAGCTAAAATCTACGCAACCTATAATATACGGAGGTAAAAAATGTCACGAAACAATGGCAACCGCCCCAAACGTATTGTTGATGAGACCGATGTGGAGCTGGGCGCTGATGCAGATCTCAACGAAAAAGCCAAGCAAGCAGGTATGCACCCTACTCCCAGAGAAAGAGTAACCATCGAGGAGGCTGTTAAGGCACATCACGATTCTCAACGCGACAAATATTTGCCCTGATCGTGCTTTCGCATTCGGCTTACTCCCAATAACCAGGGGCGTCCCTCCACTTCATCTCTTTTGGATGGACGCCCCGCCCCTTTTTCCCATTTATTGATATAATAACGTCAAAGGAGGTGTTTATTTAAATGGCAGAAACAAAGATCGGTGTCATTACACATTTTTATAGCAACATTGGTGTGGGAATAATAAAGCTTTCCGATACCTTGAGGGTTGGCCAAACAGTCAGAATCATGGGCTCCACTACTGATTTTGAACAGGAAATTGAGGAGATGCAAAACAACCACGAGAACATTGAGGCGGCAGAAACCAGCCAGGAGGTAGGCGTAAAGGTCAAGGACAAGGTCAGAGAGGGCGACGAGGTTTATTTGGTCGAATAACTTTTATTTAGTTTTTTAATTATTCACAGCTGAGATTTGCTTTACACTCGGCTTTTCCTGCTGCATCCGGAATAAGATCGCAGGCTGCACAGCCTGAATCCATGACGTTTTCCATGTCGCCTGAATCCATAGCTTCGTTGAGATCTTTCATGGTTTGCGCCATATCCACAAATTCCACACCGCTTGGCGGAGTGAACATGCTATTATCAGCTTTCCAATTACTACATTTATAATCTATGTTCTGCTGCAAAGCTTTGTTGTTCTCGGCTTCCCCTGATGGCTGCCCTTCGGCGGCAGGAACATCTTTGCCTAGCTCTTCTATATCCGCCACTTTCATCTTTGTACCAGCTCCTTCGTCGTTCCAGGTATACATGTACTCACCATCGTAAATGGAATAGAAGGTCATCTTTCCTTCACCGCCCATGTCCGTGGTCATTTCCGAATAAGACTTTTGCCCGGCTGTGTAAAGTGTCATGTCTGAACTGCCATTCTCATCGGAAAAGCTAGCTGTACATTTAACTGCTTTACCCATTTTCAGCACGTCCATCAAATTACCGGTAAAGCTGCTTAGACCGCTGTCCTCTGCTTGCATTGAGCTATCAGCAGTTGGCGCTACGAGCGTATCCGATTTCTTGGACTTACCAAAAAAGAAGAAGAGGAATAGCAAAATTAATATAACTAACAAAATAGGAATTAGTATTGCTTTTTTCATACCTGGATTATGGCACTTATTTGGGATTTATTCAATCACATTCTTTGGTAGAATATGCCCATGTGCGGAAGATACATATTTACCGAAGAACCAAGAAAACTTTATAAGAGGTATGACATTGAGGCCTCCAAGAAGATCCAGCTTGAGATCAAAACCATGTACAACATAGCTCCCGGGTTTCTTGTACCGGTAATCACCGGAAATTCTCCCAACGCGATTGAGATCATGAAGTGGGGGCTGATACCACACTGGGCCAAAGACCCCAAGATCGGTTATAAATTAATTAATGCCCGCGCAGAAACTGTAGCGCAAAAACCAGGTTTTAGAGCATCTTTTCGGAACAAACGCTGCTTAGTTCCCGCTACGGGATTTTACGAATGGCAGCCAACCAAGGCGGGTAAGGTACCGCACCTCATACAGATGAAAAGCCGGGAGATATTTTCCTTTGCCGGTATTTTTGATGTGTGGAAAGATGTGGAAGGTAAAGAATTCAAGACTTTTTCCATTATAACAACCTCGCCTAATGAACTTATGCAGCCCATTCATAACCGAATGCCGGTCATTCTTAAAAAAAAGCAGGAAGAACTTTGGCTGGAGAAGGAAGCTCCGGAAGAGAGCTTAATAAAACTATTAAAGCCTTTCCCGGAAAATAAAATGGAAGCCTTTATCGTGTCTACTAGGGTGAACAGCCCCAGAAATCAAGACAAGGAACTTATACAAAAAGTTTGATACAATTTACTCTTGATGAAACTATTGAACGATCTGAAAAAACTAGTACTTCGCCTGCCGGAGCCCAAGAACAAGCCTTTGGAATTTCTTAAGAAAAATAAGTTCATCATAATTGCCATAGTTTTGGTATTTTCGATAATTCTATACTCACCAAGATCAAAAACCCCAGAGGACAATAAGCTCGCCATAGAGATCAAAGGCGTGGTGGTGCGTATTGAGGTAGCAGACTCCATGTCGGAAAAAGCCCAGGGCTTAATGTATAGAAAAGATCTTCCGGAAAATGAGGGCATGCTTTTTGTTTACAGCAATGAGAGCAGACAAACCTACTGGATGAAAAATACTCTAATTCCTTTGGACATGATCTGGATCAACGCCAACAAAGAAGTGGTGCACATTGAGCACAGCGCTCCCCCCTGCCAAAAAACTCCATGTCCAACCTACGGTACGCCTTATCCGGCCCAGTACGTGCTAGAACTCAACGGCGGCTGGTCCATAGAGCATGGTCTGGCACAGGGCGATCGCATATCCTTTTCTCTCTAGTGATATAATTTACCCATTATGAAACCATTGGAAAAGTTCTCTTTATCCTTTATAGGTTTTCTCCAAGCCATAGCTATCTTTTGCTACTGTTCTCTAGTGGGAGTATTTATGTGGACAGGCAGCGAAGTATTTGGTCCTGTAAAAAGTTTTCTCGGGCCTCTTTTGGTACTAGCATTGCTGGTAGCTTCCGTACTTATCTGCGCTCTTCTAGCTTTTGGATACCCGGTAATATTGTTCTGGGATAAAAAAGATACCAAAGGAGCCATAAAATTGGTAACTTACACAGCCGGCTGGCTGGCTTTTTTCGTAGGGCTGTTGATAATAACCTTGGCCATCTTGTAGCATGCCCAAAAAGCTTTATTCCATTCCAATACTGGTTGTCTTTTTACTAATGGTGGTATACTTTTACTTAGGGGCCAATGTCACTACGACCACAACCCCTCTGGAAAAAGTAAATAATTCAGTAAACAGCAGTCAAATGAAAATTACCAGTCCTGCATTTTCCAATAACCAGCCGATTCCTGTTAAGTACACTTGTGATGGCGCTGATGTAAACCCGCCATTAACTTTTGAGAACGTTCCTGAAGGTACACAAAGCCTAGCTTTGATCGTTGATGACCCCGATGCCTCCATGGGCACTTGGGTGCATTGGCTGGTGTTTAATATATCGCCGCAAGAAAAAGGCGTTGATGAAGATTCTTTACCTCAAGATGCCATAGAGGGCACGACTGATTTTGGAGATCCCACGTATGGCGGCCCGTGCCCTCCCTCCGGCACACACAGATATTTTTTCAAACTTTACGCTGTAGACACCAAGATCGGCTTGACCGAGAGTACCAACAAAGAAGAGCTGTTGGACTATATTGAAGGACACATTCTTGGTTATTCCGAACTTGTAGGACTTTACAGCCGGTAAATTGCATTTACCGCTACGAGAATCGCGTGTTTAAACCCCCTTTAAATGCTTGTACTGTATGTTATAGTATTTAATGTATGAAAATGCTAAAGAAACCTAATATCAAACTGCCGCCGATCAAATTGAAGCTTCCCAAGCTAGTTAAAGTAAATATACCCAGAAAACAGCTCGTTACTTTGATAGCCATTTTGCTTGTGGGTGTTGTTTCCGTGTTAGGCAGAAGGTCGCCTTTTGGCAATAATTGGGAAAGTGTATTGCCGGCCAAAGACATTTTTGACGGAACAGGTGCTCAAAATAGTGACGATGACAAATACACTGCTTTCTTTTTCGAAGTATACGATCTGATCATGAACAACTACTGGAATAAGCTTAGTGACGAGCAACTGTCCAACATCACTACTCTGGCCGTGCAAAAAGTTACGGAACAAGAACCGGAAACCAAGCCCCTGACCAAGAACGATACCAGGCTGTTGCTGCAAAAGACCATGGAGAACATGACAGATGAAGAAAAAAAGGAGTTCATCACCAAAGTGGCGGACATTGTACTGGCAAATCTGGAGCCTTTTGGCCGCAGCCGCCTTTACACATCACAAAAACAGCAAGCTCTGTCCGACACCGTCAAGAATATCGATCCCAATGCCGACCATTATAAAGCCCTTGATGTGACCAAAGATGCCACTCCCGAACAAGTAGCCGACGCCTACGCCCAAAAAATCACTGAACTGAACCAGAAAGAGCAAACTCCTGAAGTACAGCAGGAAAAAGCTCAAGTTGAAAGGGCTAAAGAAGTGCTGGGAGATGCGGGGAACAAACAAGTTTATGATGAATCGGGCGCCAATCCCACCATCGAGAACCGGCTCATCTCACCCAGGATAGCCTACATTCACATCACCAAGTTCTCACCCACCACCGTGGATGAGCTCAACAGGGTGATGGAAAAGTATGATCAGGGAGATGTTCTGGATACCTTGATCATAGACCTGCGGGGCAACATTGGTGGCGCCATTGACGGCCTGCCCTACTTTTTGGGGCCTTTTATCGGACAAAATCAGTATGCTTATCAATTCTTCAAGCGCGGAGAAAAGCAAGACTTCATCACCAAGACCGGCTGGCTCCCCAGCTTGGTCAGGTATAAAAAAGTGGTAGTACTCATTGATGATCAGGTCCAATCATCCGGAGAGGTTTTTGCTGCCACATTGAAAAAGTACAATGTTGGCACCCTGGTAGGTGTACCTACCAAAGGTTGGGGCACGGTTGAAGCTGTCTTCAAGATCAACAACCAAATAGACCCGGATAACGAAACTTACTCTGCTTTACTGGTACACAGCTTGACCTTACGTGATGACAGTCTGCCCATTGAGGGCCGGGGTGTAGAACCAAACGTAAACATAAACGACGCCAACTGGCAGCAGGAATTATTCAAATACTTCAGCAACCAGGAGCTGGTTAACGCTGTAGCCGGGCTGGTTAGATAGCGCAAGCTTGATAGACAAACTTCGCCCACTCTTCTATAGTTAAAACATGGAAACCCTTGCCCTGCCCTTAAAACTCCTGTTGGCTATTGTTTTGGGAGGCATGATAGGTTTAGAAAGAGGCTCAGCACCAGGTACAGAGGAGAAAGAAAAATACATGGCCAGAGGCGACACCTGGGGTATTAGGACGTATTCGCTCATTTCGCTGCTGGGAGCTATATCAGGCCTGTTATTTTTATTCGGATATAATAGCCTTTCCGTCATCATCACCGTTTCTTTTTTTGTTCTTATTTTTATTTATTACGGCGTGGGGGGCTGGATGATCAAATCCATGGGACTGACCACAGAGCTAGGGGCCGTCTTTTCATTTTTGATCGGCTACTTTGTCACTTCGAACATCATGCCCATTCAGCTGGTCATTGCCATAAGCATCGTTATTGAACTTATTTTATCCTTGAAAGAGAAGAGCCATTCCTTTGTGCTGGGAGTAAAAAGATCGGAAATCAATGCTTTCATAGGCTTTGCCATCATTGCTCTGGTCATACTACCTTTCTTGCCCAATCATTCGTACCATCTGGCCGATTCCCAGTCCATACGCAAAGTGCTGGAAGCCTATCACGCCAATATGGGCTTTTTCGAACAACTGGAGATCATAAATCCTTTCAGGCTTTGGTTCATTGTGGCCTTGATCACCGGCATAGACATTTTTGGGCACGTGCTGGCTAAGATATTGGGCAAGAACAAAGGCGTGCTCATGACCAGTGCCGTAGGGGGATTTGTTTCGTCTACTTCGACCATACAATCCCTGGCTCACCGCAGCAAAACGGACCCCAACGTCAACGAACTTGTCACCGCCGCCACTATTGCCAATCTGACCAGCTTTTTTCAGATATTTTTCCTGCTGGCACCCCTGAACAGCCGCTGGCTGGCCTCCATAACACCGGTGCTCATGGTCATAATCATTTCCACCATTATCACCACTCTTTTTTTCCATCTTAAGGACAGAAAAAAGATGATGGTCATAGCAGAAGGCCAGGAGGGAAGTTTCTGCTATCTGGGTGAAAAAGAAGTTTTTTCCATCAAGCACGCCTTTAGTTTTGGCATACTGCTGATTCTGGTAAGAATATTCACTAAATCCGCTCTTATTTTGTGGGGACAATCAGGCTTTTTGACTACTTCTATAATTGCTTCTCTTTCAGGCATACACGCGGTGGTGATCAACTTAGCTGAGCTGGCCGGTAAAGTCATTTCTCCTCAGGCGGCGCTGCTGGTTCTGCTTTTTGTCAACGCCACAAACCTACTTAGTAAATGTGTGTTCTCGCTCGCGCAAGCTAAAAAAGAGTTTTCCATAAAACTGTTATTTGCCTCATTATTTGTTATCCTGGCTAGCTTTTTAGGCTACTTTTTCCTCTAACTTCATCTTGACCCTTTTAGTACTATAGGGTATAATTATTGCTAGTCGGAATTGGCGCTATCTTCGTTTATCTCAAATTGGAGGCCTAAAATGAAAAGGGCGCTTTTTGTTCTCCTGGCCATGATCACCATTGTCTTGTCGTCATGTGGTAAACCATTTTTAGGTTACGAAAGTGGAGACACAGTTTTCATCAGAAAAGGTTCTGTCATCAATCCCGGCAGCTACGACAGTTGCAAGGTCACTATTGACACAATCGCTGTGGTGAGCTCTATTGGTACTGTGCTACACAGAGAAGGATCGACCCACCAGGAACAAACCCTCACCGTAAAACCTTTATCGGGAAGCAGCTTCCCCTGCGAAAACGGTGAGTTCAAAAAAGGGTATATATATGGAAGCGAAGTCCGCCTTCATAACCCCTAACCCCCTTTACCACCCAGCCCAGATTCGTCAACCTGCAAAGGTTGTGCAATACGAATTTTGGCTGGGTGTTTACTTTTCTCCTAAAAAATCTATATAATATATCCGTGAAGAAATTAATACTGCCTGTATCACTGTTAGTTCTGATAGCCGTGGACGTTATGTCCCTGGATGCTATCAGATCCAATAATGAGGGCTTAATCATGTATGGCTGGGTTGCGCTCTTTTTCAGCGTGATCGTATACGCCATAATGTTTTTGCAGTTTCTGTCCAAAGAAAAATAACGGATGAAAACTAAAATCGCAGCTTTGATAACTGCCCTCCTCATTATCTTTGTGGGTGCCGGTGGCATCTACATGATTTCCCAAGCAAATTTTAAATTAAAAAGTGATGATAAAGAAGTTATTCCCGAAACCCAATCGGTCCGTTTGCCTGAAGAGCCGGCGGATACGCGGGTCGAGGACTGGTTCAAGCTCATGGGGCAGGCATTAAATCTGGACCGTCTTGACCTAGGAAATACTGATTTTTCATGGAACACGGAAAATGAAAAAATTGAGGTCTTGGGCCAAGGCCTGACCCTTGAACAAGCAGACGACCTCACACAGGATGCCGTGCTGGCCGTATTCGAACAAAATGGCTTTGAGCAAGACGCCTATAATCTAGCTCTGGGAGACGAGGCTCAAATATATGGTTTTTATAAAACTGGAGTGGCTTGCCTGGTAAATATCCCTATTCCTGCATCTCAAATACTAATAAACTGCGGACTGCTCGATCTGGAAGGTCTGCAAAAAACAGCCCAAGAAAATATCGTAAAAACACTTTTCTCCGAAAAATATCAAAGAGACGTTTCCACCGTTTACGTGGATATCATTCAGAGTACACCCAATCATATTTCCGGCAGCGTGCAATTCATTGAGCCTGACGAGGAGCAGCCCACACCCGGAAATGTGGGCGCTTTCCTCGCCGCCAAAGATGAGAACGGCGAGTGGGCGTTGGTCTTCGACGGGAATGGTGTTATTTACTGTGCTGATATAGAGCCCTATGACTTCCCGGTGGAAATGGTGCCCCAATGTTATGACGAGCCCAGCGGCCAGATTATAGAGCGCTAGATCTAAAAGTAAAATATCCCTCGTGATTGTATACTATTCATATGAGCAGCTATACATTTCCCAAAGATTTCTTATGGGGAACGGCTACTTCTGCCTACCAAATAGAAGGTAACAACCTAAACAGCGACTGGTGGTTGTGGGAGCACCGCAACCGCGGGAAAGAGCAAGGTGCACTGAGTTTTGGCAAAGCGCAGTGGCCACTTGAACCCAGTCTGGAGGCCTGCGATTCTTATCATAGATATGAAGAAGATTTCGATCTGGCCGTGCAGCTGAACAACAACGCCATCAGATTTGGTGTGGAGTGGGCTAGGATAGAGCCGGCACCCGGCATGTTCGATCAAAAGGAGCTGAACCATTACAAAAAAATGATCAAGGCAGCCAAAGATAGAGGCTTAAAGACATTTGTCACCCTGCATCATTTCACAAATCCGGTGTGGCTGTATAACCGCGGCGGCTGGGTAAGCATGAGAACACCAAAACTATTTGCCCGTTATGCCAAAAAGTGCGCTGAAGAGTTTGGGGACTTGGTGGATGTATATCTGACCATTAATGAGCCCCAAGTGTATTCCGTCATGTCTTTTCTGTTAGGAAAATGGCCGCCTCAAAGCCGAGATCCATTTAAGGTAAACGTGGTGCAGATCAACATGATACGAGCGCACAATCTAGCATACAAAGCTATCAAAAGTGCTGGAGATCACAAGGTAGGTATAGTAAAAAACATATCCTGGTACCAAAGATCTCCTGACAATAAAAATCCGCTTGATGCTATTTTCTCCAAGCTGCTTAGATATTTAAATAATGATTATTTTTTGAGGCCAATAAGAAAGAACTTGGATGTTCTCGGCTTGAACTACTACTTCACCAACTACGTTAAATACTTTAGCCCCAGGGCAAATCCCAATGATAGGGTTTCTGATATGGGCTGGTGGTTGGAAGCTTCTGGCCTTAAAAAGGTACTTCTTAGTTTGAAAAAGTACCACTTGCCTATCTACATCACCGAAAACGGCTTGGCGGACGCTCAAGACAAGTATCGCACCAAGTACATGGAAGAGATCCTGGGACAATGTGCTGAGGCGCTGGAGGAAGGCGTGCCCCTTAGGGGTTACTTTCATTGGTCTTTGTTGGATAACTTTGAGTGGCACGAAGGCTTCTGGCCGCGCTTCGGGCTGGTGGAGATCGACCGTGAGAATAACCTGCAGAGAAAGCCCAGACAGTCATTCTACGCTTACGCAAAGATCTGCAAAAGTGGTACTATAAATAAGTAGATGAAGCTGCCCAAATTACTTACCAAATTAAGAAGAAAACGCACTACTGAGGAGGTCAGAGAGTTAAGAACAGCTAAGAAATTATTCCGTAAACTTTTCTCCCTGCACATTATTAAAGTCTTTTGTGTGCTACTGCTTTTATTACTACTTTCCCCCCTGATCATATATTTCATTTACAGACCTCAGGTCCAAGAGAACGTCAATTATGGCATTACATTCAGCAAAAAGTATGCCAAGCAGCTTGACCTCAACTGGAAAACTGTCTATCTGAGCGTGCTGGACGATCTGGAAGTGAAGAATTTAAGACTTGTAGCTTACTGGGACGATGTAGAAGCTGAGCGCGACCAATATGATTTTTCGGACATCATTTGGCAGCTTGACCAGGCAGAACTTAGGGATGTTAACGTTATCATGACCATAGGCAGGAAAGTTCCCCGCTACCCAGAATGCTTCCAACCTGCCTGGTGGGAAAAACTGGACAATCCCCAAGTACAGAATGTGGAACTGCTGGAATATGTGAAGATCGCTACGGAAACGCTCAAAGACTACGACAATATTGTCATGTGGCAGGTAGAGAACGAGCCTTTCTTTAAGTTCGGTGAATGTCAAAATCCTCTCCTGCAAAAAGACACTGTCCTTAAAGAGATCGAGATCGTGAGGTCCTTGGACAAAAGACCGATCTTAGTGCAGGACAGCGGTGAGGGAGGCTTCTGGTTTCCTGCCTACCAAGCGGGAGATTATTTAGGCATTTCCATGTATAGAAAGGTTTGGTACGATTTCTGGCACGTCTTTTTGGGAAATTTCATTTACTTTAAATATCCTTTGGCCCACTGGACCTATAAGATAAAGGCGGACCTTACTATGGTGCCCCACCAGAACATCATTGTCACTGAGCTTCAAGCCGAACCCTGGGGCCCGGCCCTCAACAGTCAACTTTCGCAAAAAGAAAAGGACAAGACCATGTCCAGACACCAGTTCCTGGACACCATCAGCTATGCCCAAAAAGCCGGTTTTAGGGATTACTACTTCTGGGGAGCCGAATGGTGGTACTGGGAAAAATACGTCAACGATAATCCCTACTTCTGGGATACAGCCAAAGCTTTATTCTCGCAAAACCCCGGCCAGACTCCTTTACCTTGATGTTAAAATCTACCTATGACCAAAGATACTTCGCCTATCCATAAATGCGTGAGCGAGATTAAGAACTTGTTGGAAAAAAACGGCATGAGCTACGACTACTTAGAGCACGAACCCGTCCGCACCAGCGAGGAAGCGGCCAGGGTCAGGCCGGATAAATATACACTCTCGCAAGGGGCTAAGGCTCTCATTGTCCGCATCAGGCAGTACGGCGGGAAAAAGTATTTCTGCATGCTGGTTGTGCCCGGTGATAAAAGATTCGATTTTGCCAAGACCAAGGAGCTTTTCCAGGCCAAAGATATCAGATTTGCCACCGAAGAAGAAGTGGCAGACATAACTGAGGGCGTTAAAGTGGGTGGGGTGCCGCCCTTTGGTAATTTGTTTGGCTTGAAAGTTTATACGGACAAAAAAGTTTTCGATAATAATAAGGTAATTTTCAATGCCGGAGACAAGAGAGTATCCATAGCCATTGATGTGGCAGACTACCAAAAACTTGTAAAATCGGAGATCTTGGACCTGACCTAAGTGGTAAAATAGCACCACATGCAAAGCGCAGCCAGGTTGTTAAAAACTTTAGCAACTGCCCTCCTTATATCCGCCGTTATTATAATATTGGTTGGCACTATATTACTGCTGTTTTCGAAAAATACCAAACTTCCGTCCTTCATGCCCACGCTCTCAAACCTGTTGACCAAAAAAACTTCTCCGGTGCCTCCCACCGACCAACCGGTCCAGGATGCACCTCAAAACACCTGTCTGGAAAGAGACGCCCTTAAACAAGCCAAAGAATGTTCTTTACTTATTGGAGATGTGGAGAAACACGGCACCGGCTTTGTCAACCAATCAGGCAATTACCTCATCACCAACTACCATGTCATAGACAACTACGAGACCGGCTACGCCAACGTCTTTTACGAAGGCCGCTTCCATTCTTCGCGTATTGCCGGACTGTCCTTAGAGAACGATCTGGCCGTCATCCGCCTCAACGACCGCCTGCCCGGTTGCCGCTGGGCCGACAGCCGGGATCTGGACCTGGCGGAAAATGTTTTCGCCATAGGCTGGCCCAGCAGCCCTTACGGAGAATCGACCATCACTAAGGGCATATTTTCCCGTTATGTTTATCTCAAAGATGATGGCGTGCCCATGATCCAAACCGATACCCCCATCAATCCCGGAAACTCCGGCGGCCCTCTCATAAACAAGTGTGGCGTGGTGGGCATCAATACCTCTAAGGTCACCTGGATAGACCAGAACGCTCCCTCCGAAGGCATAGGTTATGCCATATCCTCGGACTACGCCCGCGGCATCATCGAAGAACTTATGGCGGAGGATGACGGCTCTCCCAAGATCCCCACGGAAAAGATCAACCCGGAAAGCCCGGCTGTAGAAGGCGCCAGCGATCAAAACCAAACGGAAGCTGAAAAAGAACACCTTAACCCCGGTTCTTTTGTAGCCTACAATTATGACCAAGTGTTATTCTGGGAAGATAGGAAACTTTATGATCAGGCTGTTCTCAATAGCTGGAAAAAAGCCAAAAAATCTGATTTCGTCGATCAGAACAAGCTGGATGATCTACTGGAAAAACAGGAAAGGAGCCTGGAAATTGCGCAGATACTTTGGGACGGCTACACTAACTCCAAAGTGACCTATGCTCAGGTGCTGGAGCTCAAACAAGAGTATCTTTTTTTAAGCAAGGAGATATCTCTGCTGACCAGCCAACTCAACATTGAGGGCAGCATCAGCGCCTATAACAACTGCATTGAATCTTGGGAAAAGCTGGAGGGAGAGCACCAGGAAAAATATACAGAGCAAAAGAAAGAGTGCGAGAAAATTATCGACCCGGAGGAAAACTAAGTGGATCTAAAAGAACAAATACTGAAAGAGCAAGCAAATAAGATCTGCCAAACCTACAAGATAGCTAAAGAAGAGGCGCTGGAGCGCTTGCGGGTGAAGCTGGCAGAGAACAAGCCTCTGCAAGAGCTTATCTCTAACGCCAAAAGCGCCAAAGAAGTTTACCGCACGCGGGATTTCAAGGATTTTATCAAGAAGGCTAAAAAAGATATTTACTACGATCTCAGGA
>Ga0315536_1000235_pt1 | contig 27960 bp, 34 predicted proteins | sample SalMarSW160230MG_FD_203093 | JGI IMG/M metagenome (GOLD analysis project Ga0315536, IMG submission 203093) | Salt marsh sediment microbial communities from the Plum Island Ecosystem LTER, Massachusetts, United States - Salt Marsh Sediment SW1602-30 ...
CTCATTTCCTGTATACCTTAAAGTTTTCATAATTCCTGAGGAGGGCGGAAATTCTGCTCCTCTATAGTCACCGATCTTTTCCCAGGCAGTGTCAGCAGCAATCTTATCAAGTCTTTCAGCTTCTATGTCATTTTGCAGGGTTCCTGTCGCACCTACAGTATAATTTTCAGGCAAAGTTATACTCACATCAAAACTCCCGAATTCAGAATAAAACTCGCCCTGATCGAGATATGGCATCTGGTGCCAGCCGGATTTGTCGTAAACCGCTGGTTTGGGATACCACTGGGATATCTGATATGATTCCCCTATATGTCCTAATCGTGAAGTTACCCCGGCCGGAATTTTAACATGGAATGGAGTGGTCACTATTATTGTGTCACCCGGACAAAGTGCCTTATTGAGAATAATCCGGCAAATATCAGGTATTCCCGGCATTAAATTCCAGTTAACCGACTGCCCTTCAACCTTAAAGTTCAATGAATCGATATATCCTTTCAATTCGGGATCATTGAATAATCTTTCCTTTCCTTTCTGACTAAACAGTTGTTTTGCTAATGCCGTTTGATTATTAGAATAGCCATTAGGCCAAAGATGAAAAAACAAAAGCCGAAGCGTATCGGGGGAATTATTAATATACTCAACTGTTTCTTTGGCATTTAATTCATGTAGCTTGTCATTGAGAGTAACATTAATCTTATAATTAACCTCCTGCTGAAAATATTCCTGTGATAAAACATTGGGAATTGGCAAAATAATCAAAAAACAGATTATCCACAAGCTCTTTATAAGCCGAAAATTCGTTAAAGAATTGGTTCCGGACTTTCTTGCCTTTAAAGCCTCTAAAGCTTTTACAGCCTCTAAAGGCTCAACCTTCTTCACGCATTAACAGGTTTTTGATATCTGTTGTCCATTAATTGCTTGAAAACAACAGGGGTTAACCCTGTCACTTTTTTAAATTGATTTGAAAGATGAGCCACACTGCTGTATAGTAACATATAAGCGATTTCACTCAGACTGAATTTTCCTGTTATCAATAATTTCTTTGCACGTTCAATTTTCTCCCGGATTACATATTTTTCAATGGTTATTCCTTCAATATTGGAGAATATTTTGCTGAGGTAATTGTAATCGAAGTTGACCCTTTTAGTTAAATATTCAGAAGTATTTAGCTTGTGCAGACCATCAGAACAATATACCATATGTTTAATGGCCACTTTAATTTTTCCGACAAGGTGACTTGAATTATCAACTATTAACTCAAGTCCTGATTTTTTAAGTGCTGCATCAATCAATTGCAATTCTTTGGTTGATGCATTATCCCTTAATTCCACTTGTCCCAACTCAACAGAATCATATGGGAAGCCAAGCATGTTCAGTTCTTCCTTAACTAAAGTTATGCAACGGTCACTTTCCATATTTCTGATTTGAATCCACATGGGGTCCAGTTAATTATATTATAGCTGATTTAACAAAGGAAGAAAATCAGCCAATGTAAAAATACCCCAATAATTTTGTGTGAGTGTTATATAATTCTTTGAATTAATTGCATAATTCACACATTAACTTAAAATTAAGTATAATGAATTCAGCACATTATTCTATTCAGATGCCAGCTTTTAGAAGGCAGGTTAACCTATCTTTTTCTTTTTTTCTTTTTTGGTGGTGGGATAGTTTTCTGCTGTTTGCTTTTTCTTCTATTTTCTGATTTATTAACAACTTCTTTATTCTGTTGTTTCTTTTGCAGCCCTTGTTTCTGTTCCTCTGTTTTTTTCTGGGTTCGCTGGTTTTGCAGCCCTTGTTTCTGTACCTCTGTTTTTTTCTGGGTTCGCTGGTTTTGTAGTCCTTGTTTCTGTACCTCTGTTTTTTTCTGCTTTTGCTGGTTTTGTAGTCCTTGTTCCTGTTCCTTTATTTGCTGTTGCCCTTGCAATTTCTGGCGCTGTTGTGGTTGTGTTTGTGGTTCCGCTCTCCTGTTATTTTGAACAGGTTTGACATTGTGCTGCTGATTAGCCGGATTTCTTTCCTCTGCTGGTCTGACATCCTTCATATTTATTGTTCTGGATGGAACTGGCTTCTGACTCCCGTTGTTGATCCGTTCTATTCGCGGTCTGTAAATGTTAAGTCGATTATTATTAAGTTTCTCTCCCGGTCTGTCATTATCCCGAATAGCTACATTACCGATACTCCTGCCAGTAACTCTTTGAACATCATCTCTTTGAGGTCCTGCTATATAGATTACATTACGACTTCGGTCATTATATGTGTTATTTATTACTGTAGAGTTTCTGATTATCGTTTCATTATTACTCCTATTTGAATAATACTTATCAATATCACGTCTGCCGAAATCCCTTTCAGGTACAAAATTCCAACGGTTTATGTCGTTATATCCACCACCAAAACTTAGGTTGACGCTTATTCCTGGTCGCATTGGTGACCAACCATAATAACCATTGGCCCTTCTCCAGGTTACCCAGGAAGGTCCCCATTCATTATCAGGAACCCAAAACCAGCCATAATAATTATCGTAATCCCAGCGGCCATAATGAAACGGAGCCCAACCCCAAGAGTAATTCGACACCCACGTCCAGCCATATTCTGTCATTACCCAATATCCATTTGTCGAATATGGCGAAAAATCCCTCCCCGCATTCGGAAACCATACGTAACCGTAATTGGGATTATTGGCCCATTGACCATAAGGACTTAGCTGATCATAAAAAACCTGCAAGCTCACATTTCCCTGCTGTGATGAAATCGGTCTCTGGACTGCACAGGAATAAATAAACATTACAATTAGTAATGTAAAAATTTTTATTAAAGTTTTCATGATAAATTTTTTTCGAATATTTACCTGCTTAACAAAATAGATTTATTTATTAAAAAAAAGGAGGAGAATTGTATTTTCATCAATGCTCCTCCTTGTCAAACCCTACCTAAACCCAACCTAAACTAACCTTAAACCTAATCTTTGATGTAATACTTTATTTGATTTGAGAATCAAAAATATTTCTATAAAACAATTATTTAAGGAAAGCAAAGAAATACTAATGATCAAAGTAAAATTATTACCAGAATAATAATAAGAATAAGTGTGCCGGTACCAATATAAATAACACCACTATTTCTCCTTACGTTTTCCTTAATCCCTTTCAGTTCTTTTTTCAATTCACGTTTTTCTTTAACGGTCATGTTTGTTTTATCCATATCGCGTATTTCTTCAACGCGTTTTGTCAGACGAGACATCTCTTCGTCAGATAATTTATTTTCCTTTTTCTCAGGAACAACAAGATTATCCTTTGCAGAATTCGGGTCAGAATTACCTGCAAATACCGTTGATGCACCCAAAGTGAAAATAAAAAGCAATGTAAATAGAATAATTTTTTTCATTTCTGATTTTTTAAAATTAGTTTAAAAACAATAGTTCAAAGTTAAATGGTAAAACCTTTTGGTTTGTTACACAATTACTTAATTAATTTATATAATTCACATATTCAATATAGGGCTTTAAATGATTAACATAGCTTAAAAAGCCGGGTTAAGACAATAGCGAATAAACTAAAATGGAAATTCATAAAAGAGTTTTTAGTTTATTTTTTTTATTTTTGTAAAACCAATTTGAATAACAACTTATTAAGCTTTAGTGAAATTTAAAAATTAAATTAAAAAGTGAAACTCTTTATTAAGCATATGGTATGTATCCGTTGCAAAATGGTGGTAAAGTCAGAGCTTGAAAAACTGGGTTTGGATTATACTGTTGTGGAGATAGGTGAGGCAGAAATTAAAGAGGATATTTCAAAAGAAAAGTGGGATCATTTAAATGATGCTTTAAAGAAATCAGGACTTGAACTGATGGACGATAAGAAAAGCATACTAATTGAAAGAACAAAAAATATTATTATTGAACTGGTCCATTATTCGGGGGACCAGTTGAAAATAAATCTTTCCGATTACCTGAGTGAAAAACTAAATTACGACTATACTTATCTCGCCAACCTTTTTTCTGAAGTCCAGGGAACAACAATTGAAAAATTCTTTATCAACCACAAGATTGAAAGGGTAAAAGAATTACTTGTTTACGATGAACTTAATCTTAAAGAAATTGCTTTTAAGTTACACTATAGCAGCGTATCCCATCTCTCCAGCCAGTTTAAAAAAGTTACAGGGCTAACTCCCTCTCATTTCAAGCAAATAAAGCAAAAACGGCGCACTCCTCTGGAAAATGTGTGAATGATGTAATTATTTTTTAAAGTTATGTAATGTTTTGGAGGCTGCATTATAAACCTTTGTGGTATATTAATTCAGTCTAAAATTAAAATTATCTATTATGGAAGCTAAAAGGTTGATAATTCGTCTAAAAAATATCTTTATAGCTTTTGCAGGAGTTATAATAATATCTTCGTTTAGTAACTGCAATGCCCAGGTAAAATTTTTAAACTCTTCTGTTGTACCCGCTGCCCGGGGTTCTATAAAAGTTAGAACAGATAAGTACAACAATTATGTTATAAAAATAGACCTGGAAAATCTTTCTGAGGCCAGCAGACTTCAGCCACCAAAGAACACATATGTTGTATGGATGGTGACCGAAGATAATAATACAAAAAACATAGGCCAGATAAAAACCAAAAAGGCGTTTTTATCTAAAAAATTAAGTGCAAAGCTAGAAACTAAATCCTCGTTCAGGCCGGTCAAAATTTTTATTACAGCCGAGTATGATCCAAGTGTTCAAACTCCGGATGCTGAATTAGTACTGACAACAGAATATTTTAATTCACAGAAAAATTGATGGTTAATTGAAGCCAATGATTTGACCAATCACTTCCGGAAAATAATTGCCGGATCTGACAAATAACAGGAAATATGGAGAATAAGGATTTCGTAAAATCAAAAGCATTCATTATAGTTGAAATTATTGAATATGTGCCCGGATCGGTTGTCAGCAAAACGATTATTAAGAAATCGACTGGGAATGTCAGTGCAGAAGCATTTGACACAGGCGAAGCATTAACGGAAAAAATTTCTCCATTCGACACTTTTGTCCAGATCATTGATGGTAAAGCCGAAATTGTTATCGATGCAAAATCTAATATGCTTGATACAGGTCAGTCAATTATCATACCAGCTCATACTCGGAACACAATAAAGGCAAACGAGAGGTTTAAGATGATCTCAACTATCATAAAAAGTGGTTATGAATGATATTAAAATGAAGAGTCATTTTCGTTAAAAACTTCTGTTTCAAAATATATATCTATGATATTATATATCAAAAACATGGTGGGCATTCATAGCAAAATGGCGGTGAAGTCAGAGTTGGAGAAACTGGGGATATATAAGAATTTAATATCGTCGGGGGAGATAATAATCAAAGAGGGTATTTCATCGGAACAACGGGAACAATTGAAAGATGCGTTAAAAATACTGGGATTTGAACTGGTTGACGAGAGAGAAGGGTTGCTTATTAAAAAAATTAAAAGCATTATTGTTGAATTGGTTCATTATAGTGATATCCGGTGCACAAAGAATTTCCGTGGGTATATAAGTAAAAGGCTTCATCATAACTACGCCTGGCTTGATAACCTTTTCCAGGGGATACAAAACACTTCGATTGAAAAGTTTTTAAATTTTCATAAAATTGAACGTGCTAAAGAATTGCTTGTATATTCTAAGCTTAATCTTACCCAAATTGCCTATCTGTTAAACTACAGTAGCGTAGCTCAATTGTCAGGACAGATTAGAGCGATTACAGGTTTCACCCCATCGCACTTTAAGAAAATTAGAAATTTAAGGCATGTCGCATATTAGAATGTGAGAATAACATAACTCTTTTTTAAATATTTATTAAAAACTTTAAATCATGGGAAATTTACTTTATGTCATCGCAGTAATATTAATTATAGCATGGCTTATCGGGTTAGTCGGATTTCATGCCGGAGGTATTATTCATGTTCTTCTTGTAATAGCAATTATTGCTGTTATTCTGAGAGTTCTCCAGGGGAGAAGACTTTGAAAGAATAGCCTGAGGAATGGGGACTAATTAAAAACCTGTTGCTTTTTAATGAAATTAAAGTTTAAGACAGTTAAAATACTCCTGGTTGTTCTGGTAATAGTAATTATTTCAATTATCTGTTATTATATTTTTAATCCCAGAAAAGCAATCAACCTGATCTTTCCCGGTATAAATGAAATAAGCTTTGTTCACATTGATCTTAAAAAAGATTCGGCATTGTTGAAACTATATGTTTTCATCCAGAATAAAATGCCTTATAAAATGGTAATTGACACCCTCAATTTTGAGATTAAACTGAATGGTTTCAAAATGGTTGAAGAAACTGTACCCGTTCAGATTGACCAGAAATGGTTCGAAACAGATACGATTGAACTTCCTGTTAATATATCACTTAAGGAAATAAAAAAGACAATTGGTAATTTGCAGGGACAGGATTCAACTGACCTGGAGATCAGTTTCGACATTGTATATAATACCCTGATAGGAAGCGAAAAGATCAATATTAACAGAAAAATCAGGATAGCATCTCCAATTCCTCCCAAAATAACAATTTTGAAATTAGAGCATAAGAAATATAACTTGAAGGATAAAACTATAGATGCTGTTTTAAAAATCGAAATCATTAATAACGGGAAGAATATTGATTTGCATCTGAATGAAATCAGCTATAATTTACAAATAATAAATACTCTCCTTTCGAAAGGGAATGTTACCCAATCGATTGATATCAAACCAGGATCCAGCCAGATAATCGACATACCGATTATTATTGAATACAGCAGTCCTTTTAAAACAGCATGGCTGATCATCACCAACAATGATATATTAAAATACGATCTCAATCTAAAATGTAAAATTAAAGTGAACAGTATAAAAGATTTTAAAGCGATTCCTGTTGAAGTTGACGCTACGGGTACTGTGGAATTAGTTAAAAATTAGATTAAAGGATGTTAATAAGAAATGAAATACCACTGGCTAGGTGCCGCAAATTATTATTCATCTGGTATAAGTTAATGTGTGAATAATGTAAGTTATTACAGAAGTTGTGTAATACTTCCTGACGTAAAGTGTGTCAACTTTGCTTTGTAATATTTATAAATAAATTAAACTATTATTATCATGCCACTTTTAACTATCGTTCTTGTTCTTATTGTTGCCGGAGTTCTTCTCTGGTTGGTGAATAACTATATTCCTATGCAGCGCACCATTAAAAGCATTCTGAATGCAGTAATTGTGATTGTTGTTGTAATTTGGCTTCTTAATGTATTTGGTGTCCTTGGCAGCTTACAGCACTTGCATATCTGATTCCAGGCGTCTTTTCTGGTGACCCGTATCCTGAATTGTGTAAAGTTTGATGAAAAAAACATAAGCTGCAGAGCCTGCTTTTTGTTCAAGGTTCCATTTGAAAGAAAATTTGTTAAGTGAAAGTATTTTAAAAATTAAAGATAGAAAGAATGAAAATTTTAATTATTGGATTTCTTGCATTATTTGGCTGGTCTGCATTGTCAACTCATCTCTATGTATGTAAGATAAAAGGATTATGCAGCGATACGGAAACTATGCAAATTTCTGCTGGTAACATTGAAGATTCAACATCTTATGACACGATAAACAAGTCATTAGTTCCGAAACCTGCAGTAGTCCCGGGAAACATGGTAATCTATTTTGCTTTCGATAAATCTGAATTCAAATCTGAAGCGATGACTGACAAATACTTCAGCGAGTCTAATTCTTATCTGAATCAAAACCCAAAAGCCAGGCTAAGTGTTATCGGCCACACCGATGCTGTTGGATCTGATAAGTATAATCAGGATCTTGGATACAGGCGGGCACAAAGTGTTAAACATTATTTTGAAGAAAAAGGCATGCCAGCTGATAAAATCATAATTGAATCAAAAGGGGAGAAAGACCCGGCATCGGATAACAGTACAGAGTCAGGAAGATCAAAGAACAGGAGAGCGGCTATAATTATTAAAAATTAAAAATATGAGCGCACTTGGTATTCTTTTAGTACAAACAAAAAGCGGAGCAACAATCGAAATACTTTCCTTTTTACTGGTTGCTGCTATCATTGGTTATATAACTGCATGGCTTTATTATAAGTCGATTTATGTAAGGAGAATTAAAGTTATTCAATCAGAAAAGGATGAACTGAATAAAGAGATCGCTAAACTTTACGAGGATAAAAGCAGACTGAATATAAGCCTTAATGAAAAAGATAAGGAAATAAAAAATCTCATCCTCGAGGTTAAAGCTCTTAAGGCACTTCAAAAAAAGGTTGTTGATGAAACAGATGCTATGGCATTAAAAAATAAAAGAAATGAACAATTATTGTACGAAAAGGATGAAGCTCTGGTTCATGTAGCACAACATAAGCATTTGCTGGATTATAAAAGTTTTGGAACAGCAACAGAAGCAGAAAAGGATGACTTGAAAATGATCAGCGGTATCGGTCCTTATATTGAGGAAAGACTTCATGCTTTAGATATTTTTACTTTCAGGCAGATCAGTAATTTCACTGAACAGGATATTGAGACAATAAATGATGCAATCATATATTTCTCAGACAGAATTGAGAGGGATGAATGGGTTTCGCAGGCAAAGGAGCTCGTACAGAGTATGGATAGTAAAACAGAGCTCTTAAAGCGGATTAGTGAAAGAAGGATGAACATTTTCTTTAATCGGATAGGAATTGCAAAAGAAGAAGAAGCTGACGACTTAACAAACATCAGCGGTATTGGCGGATGGATAATGGAAAAGCTCAATGTACTGGGTATCTATACATTCAGACAGATAAGTAATTTTAACAGTGAAGATGTTGCTGCTGTTACCGAGGCAATTGAATACTTCCCGGGAAGAATTGAAAGAGATGAATGGATTCTTCAGGCAAAAGAACTTGTCAGGATCGCAGGCGATAAGGCAGAACTTCTTAAACACATCATAGACAGGCAGGATAGAATTTACTTCGACAGGTTAGGGGTTGCACAGAAACACGAGGCAAACAATTTAACCCTGATTGACGGTCTTGGCCTATGGGTAGAGGAACGTTTGAACCTTCTTGGAATTTATACTTTTGATCAAATAAGCAAACTTACTCACAAGGACATTGAAACCATTACAGAGGTTCTTGAGATTATTCCAGGTCGTATTGAACAGGATAACTGGGTTAGTCAGGCCCGTGAACTTGCAAAAAAGTACGCAGGAACAATTAGTAATTGACTGTAAGGATTTGGTAATAATTCCATTTTAAAAAATGAGTTATGAAGACAAATTCAAATTCAGCTGAAATTTTAAAATGGTCAGAATTGAAATGAAAGATCAGAAAAATACTAGCTTCTGAAACCTGATATATCAACTACTGAAAGAAGGCAATTCCTGTCATCTCCGGTAACCACGCCTTCCATATAAACTGTACATAATGGGGCACTGTCATAACCAAGCTTTACCTCGCATGATTCTTTACCCTTTTTAGTATAGATTTTACTGAAAAATTTGTCAAAAACATTTCGTGAATCTTCTGTGACAAAAAGTTTAAAGCTGGTATTTACAAGGCTAAATCGTTTATCGCCAAGTATTTCGGCACCGGTAAAGTTCAGCTCAATGATAATCGCATCGGGATTGAGGTAGAAATAACCCATCGGTGCAAAATCGTATAGCATGGTGTATTTTTTAAGAGCAGTTTCTGCTGTTGCGTTTGCCTGGATCAGCTCTTCATTTTGCATTTCCAATTCTATCTGGTGAACCTGGAGTTCATGAAGCAACTTAATAGGATCAGTTTCAATAACGAACTTGTCAGCCTTATCTTTTTTCTTTTTCAGGAGCTCTTCCGCATTTCTTCTAAGTCTCTGTTCATCAGTGAAATTTCGTTTTTCTTTATTCATGGTGTTTCTATTTTCTTATTGATAATATTATCCCGTTTGCCACTTTAAAATTATTCAAAAGGACCATTACAGACCATTCATCTTCAATTAGTATATCACCTGCTGTTCTCAACTGCATTTTGAAACTAGTATCCTGGGAATCATATAATATTTTATTCAGTCTTTTTTTTGTTTTTTCCCTCAACGATTCAGGAACGAACATGTGAATATAATTTTTGTTTATCATTTCTTCTAGTTTTTTGCCGAAATATTTTTCTCCTGCCGGATTGACCTCCATCATTTTCCAGTCAGGCGACAGTTTTACAATAATTTCAGAGGTAGTATTCATGAGCAGGCGGTTCATCTGTTCTGTTTCATGCAGCTTAATCTCAACCTCTTTAAGATCAGATATGTTAAAAAAAGTAATGACAACCCCATCTATTTTATCCTCCAGAGTACGGTAAGGCATAATACGAATTGAAAACCACCTGCCGTCTACTGTGGGGATCTGTTTTTCTATATAGCGGAGTGTTTTAAGAACTTTTGCAACGTCATCACGTAAATCAGGATATATAAGGTCAGAAACCAGGTCGGTAAAAGGTCGCCCAATGTCGCTTTTAATTAGTTTGAATATTTCGACCGCATGAGATGTAAACCGGCGAATGTTCATTTCTTTATCGAGAAACAGGGTAGCAATATCGGTACTGTTGAGAAGGTTTATCATATCATTATTCACCTTTGTAAAGTCATCAACTTTCGACTGAAGTTCTGCATTTAGGGTCTGAAGCTCTTCATTCATACTTTGCATCTCCTCTTTTGAACTCATAAGTTCCTCATTAGTCGATTGCAGTTCTTCGTTAGTTGACTGCAGTTCCTCATTTGTGAACCTCAATTCTTCCTGCGATGACTGCATGGCTTCAAGTGTATCCTGGATCTTTTCACGGGCATATTTTAACTCTTTCTCAAGCTCCATCAGCCTGATGCTATCTAATGTCTTATTTTCTTTTCGGGCAGCAAGCTTCGAATCTGAAATATCCTGTACATCCTTGAAGATAACCATTACTTTACCCTTCAGAGGTTCAGGTTTGTCAATCCATTGGATGCTGACATTTATTAAATGTGTACCTCCATTTGTACCAACTTTGATATTATGCAAAACCACCAACTCTTTTTTCAATACTGCTTTTCGGAATGCAATAGAAAACTCATTGCGCAATCCTTCGCGAAGCATTGCAAAGATATTCATATTTGCCTTACCTACAGCTGGTTCGAGATACTTCCCTGTATGCCCGCTGACATATATAATATCACCTTCTACATTTACAAGGACTCCGGCAGGAGCATAATGCTGTAATAAAAAATCATTGGCCTGGACCTGTATATTCTGGGTTGATAAGGAAAGGCTCTCTTTTGCAGTACCGACTGTTTTTGATCTGGAAAATATAGTTGGGAAATCAATTAAATCAGGTTCCAGAAGAGCATCTGCACGTTTAAATATTTTCCATTTTAAATCGATAGAGTTAAAAAGATGATTTTGAGTTCCCAGGGTCTCAGAGCTTCCTAATATTATAATACCCTCTGGATTCAGGCTATAGTAAAACAGCCCGATCATCTTCTTTTGGAGTTCCGGCTCCATATAAATGAGCAGGTTACGGCACGAAAGGATGTCTATCTTTGTAAAAGGAGGATGCATAATTATATTATGTTGTGCAAACACAACCTTCTCCCTTATATCCGTATTAATGAGATACCCGTCATCAGTCTTCAGAAAAAAGTGTTTCAGACGCTCAGCCGAAACATTTTCTTCAATACTTGCAGGGAAGATTCCTTTTCTTGCAATTTCTATTGCTTCATTATCGAGGTCAGTTGCAAATATCTGTAATGAAAATCCCACGTTAGGATTGATTTTTTCAAGAGCTTCTCTAAATACGATGGCTAAGGAATACACTTCTTCACCTGTTGAACAACCCGGGACCCAGGCTCTTAATATTGAGCCAGGTTCCATCTTTGAAAGTAATTCCGGTAAAATGGTTTCTTTTAAATTGTCCCAGACTGCTGCATCCCGGAAAAAATTAGTTACCCCGATCAGTAATTCCCTGAACAGTATATCAATTTCCTTTGGATTTTCATTCAAAAACAGTACATATGAGGCTATCTTGTCTATTTGATGTATTTTCATGCGTCGTTCAATACGACGATAAATCGCATTCTTTTTATATAATTCAAAATTATTACCGGTATGAATACGTAGCAGATTGACAATCTTTTCCATTGAGCTCTTGTCCTTCATCTCAACCTCCGGGTCAGCTTTCAGGACAGGAATATGTTTCAGGAATGCGATGAGCCTTTGTGGCAATTCATTTGGCGGAGCTACAATATCGACAGCAACAGAATCGATTGCATTGCAAGGCATGCTGTCGAATTTTGCACTTCCGGGTTCCTGGACCATGACTATCCCGTCTTTTTCTTTTATCACCCGTACTCCTAAACTGCCATCTGAACCCATACCCGAAAGAATAATACCTACAGCAAGTTTCTTACGGTCTTCTGCAAGGGAGGATAAGAAAAAATCAATCGGGAGACGCTGTCCTCTGGCCTCTACAGGTTTATGCAGATTAAGCACCCCTTTTAATATTGACATTGTTTTATTTGGTGGAATTACGTAAATGCAATTTGGCCTGACAACAGTATGGTCTTTTACCTGGGAAACCTGCATTTTGGAAATCCGCTGAAGTAACTCAGGAAGCATTCCTTTGTGGTTAGGATCGAGATGTTGAACTACAATATATGCCATACCACTTTTTTCAGGCACATTTACCAGGAATTGTTCAATTGCCTCCAGACCGCCTGCTGAAGCACCAATGCCAACTATTGGGAACAAACTGTTATCCTGATCAGAAGATTTTTCTTTTATAGATACTGCCGATTTGATCTTGGCTGGGGTCACCTATATATTTATTTTAAATATTGTATTCGCTCTATAAAATACCTAAGATAGCTAATATTCTGATAAAGTGATTATCAATGATTCATGAATGTCGTTTTTTGCAAGTTCGCGAGCCTGCTCTACCCGGTTCTCCTGCTCAATCCAGCCTCCAATTCAGCTTATGACAGGCAGATCATCTGCATTTTCTTTTTCAACAAAACCTGTCATGATGTTTTTAAAATCTTCAATATTAAAACCATCAGGGTCATCATTGGTGATCTTCCGGGAATTATAATAATACAGATTACCTTCAATATCAAATATCATCTCAAAACATTTTCCTGCTCCTGCATCCTGAGGCGGACCTACATGAAAATGAAATAAATTATCAGGCGAACCAGTGGAGAGCTCTTTCTGTATTTCCTCTGTGGTCATCAGTTTAACGACATTTGGGTATACTGTTTTTATTTTTTCAGGGAAATCAGCATCTGAAGCCATTTTATCTTTATTCAATAATAAAACCTTGCCGTTTAAACCTTTTTTGTTGTAGTATTTCAATCCATTTAATGAAATGGGGAAACGATCTTTCTCAAGATTTTTTACATGTATCTGCATGAATTTTACAATTGAAGGTATAACATATTCATAATCAATTCCATTATCGCCTGAATATGAGAGAGGTATGCTGCAAAATTCTGGCATCCTGGCTATATTACCCGATGCATCCCCTAAAATCAGGTTAATATAATTGTAGCTTACACCGCCCGGATCCTTATCATAAGCTTCTTCAATAAGGACAATAAAAGAATACTTTGAGTCGGTCTTGCGCTTTTCAAACTCATTCTGGTCAATAAACTCATAGCTGGTAGATTTCCAGTATTTCTGTACAGCGTCTCTAATATATGCATTATAAAATGATACTCCATCTTCAAACACAACGCATGTTTTGGAATTTTTAAACATTCTTATTTGTTGTTTGGATGCAAGCGGAGCATTTGATAACATCCCCAGACTGAGAAACCCGAAAGAAAGAACAAGTAAATATTTTCTCAAATTTGTTACGGCAGTAAATTTTGTTTCTGTACGCATTATATAAATATTTTTACATGGTTTATTCTTGTTGCTTTACTGATATAAAAATCGTGATATTCAGTTCGAAAATGTTATAAAATTCTGCTAAAATGTTACATTATTCACATCTTTTCTTAAATCTTAAATGGCATTCAACTTGTTTCTTATAAAAAGAACTCCCTGCTAATTATCAGATGTTTATAAGTATTAATATAGTGTTATTGTTCTATTATAAATAAACCTTAGAAAAAAAGCAGTGCATGCTATAACCGGCAGAGCAATAAAAACCAGAGTCCTGGGCGGAGTCTGGCTTCATTCAATATACTCAATATTTTAATACCGTAACGACTCTTCATCCATAATAGTATAAATCTATAGTCGTGTTTATGTATTAATTTTGGATTTTCAATTCAATTACCGGTTACCATTACCATTTTGACGTTTGCCATTCTTATGGTTATTATTCTTACGACTGTCTTTCTGCCAATGACCCTTCCTCCATGATTTACCATGCTGAGTTGTCTTCCAGGACCCTTGTACATATGACTGTCCCCGTCTTGGACTCGTCCAGTAACCTGTTTTTTGCACATAGACGTGGGTTTGGTTGTTCCAACCCCAGTCACCGGTTATCCAGATTTGGTTATCATACTGTCTTTGCGGTCTTGCATACTCAACATAGGCTGGTTCCGATGCAATAAAACCACCCACACAGGAATTGAAGATTATTGCTATTCCTGTGAACAAGACTACATAACTGAATATTTTCATATACTTTCCGATTCTTGCATAAATACCAGTTTTCCAGGTATTTAACAATGGCTTACGACTTATAGCAAAATGAATTTCATTTTGTAACTCTTCATTTTTCTTCATTTTTTTATGTAATTAATTTTTGTTAAACCCACTTTAAATGATTGTTTACCGTTTTCATTATTAAACTTTCTTCAGTTAAAGAAATTCACAACACAAAGGTGAGGTTATTAATTCCGGTATCTCTTACATAACTATAGAAATAAGTTACATCATTCACACATTAAGGCGCAAAGGCATAATGGCACAACGGCGTAATGGCAAATAATGTATTATGTATTATAGACCAGCCTTCGCTACCTCCTTCGCAAAGCTACGGAGGTCAAAGAAAGCTATGGCTGACAAAGCGAGAGGCGATGTAGAAAAAAATGGGAGAACGGGAAGCTAAGAATGACTGTTTCTTAAGCCATATATTGTTTGAAAGTGATAACCATATACGGTAAACGTAAGAGCATCCACAATTAACCCCGGTCTGTTAAAAAGTGTCCATATCAGGAGTTTCCAGAATTCTCTTCTGCCTTTGTTCAACATACCGATAATGACCATTGATTTGAAGAAAGCGCCAACATGGAAAAATTCAATTTTCATTTGCTGTCCATGGACACGCTTGTAATTTAATAAAAACTGACGGATCCTTTTATAGTAGGGTTTTGTGGCATATATATTCTGAATTATCTTTTTATATCCTTCCAGAAGCTCATTGAGATTCATTTTTGGTACAAAATTCATTGAGGAATCGGTATTATTTCCGGTAGCTTCATTTGTCAGCCTTTCTTCTGCTTCAAGCCGCCTGTAAAGCCTTGTGTTTTTTGGAGCATTTAACAGTCCCACCATTGCGGATACGATTCCGCTCTGCTGGATAAAATCGATTTGCCGCTGAAATACAGCCGGTGTATCACTGTCAAATCCCACTATGAATCCGCCGGAAACCTGGAGACCGGCATTTTGCATTTTTCTTACACTCTGGAGCAGGTCTCTGTTTCTGTTCTGTTTCTTATTGCAGGCCTGGAGCGATTTTTCTTCAGGAGTTTCGATCCCGACAAAAGTAGATGTAAATCCTGATTCAACCATTAACGACATCAATTCTTCATCATCTGCAAGATTTACAGATGTTTCGGCGTTAAATACAAATGGATAGTGATGCGATTGCATCCATTTTTTCATAGCAGGCAGCAGGTTATATTTGACTTCATTTTTGTCTCCGATAAAATTGTCATCTACTATAACTACAGGTCCCCGCCATTTAAGGTCATAAAGCGATTCCATTTCTTTTATAATCTGACTGGTTTCCTTCATTCTTACCTTGTGGCCCAGAAGTGTAGTAATTTCACAAAAATCACACGAAAAAGGACATCCGCGTGAAACCTGGATATTCATAAAAGCATAATCTTTCCTTGATAACAGGCTGTAATCAGGTACAGGTGTAAATTTTATATCAGCAAATTCATCTGTTTTATATATTTTTTGCGGAAGTGTTCCGCTTTCAAGATCTTTTAGAAATGGGGGCAGAGTAATTTCTGCTTCATTCAGAATAAAATGATCAATCTGGGGATAGTTCTCATATTCCTGAGTAAAGAGAGGGCCTCCTGCAACCATTTTCACTTTATGCTTCAGACACTCCTTGATAACATAACTGACAGATTCTTTTTGTATATACATTGCGCTTATAAATACATAATCTGCCCAGAGGATATCGTTTGTCTGGAGAGATGAGACATTCATGTCCACAAGTTTCTTTTGCCATAATCCGGGCAGCATTGCAGAGACGGTAATTAAACCCAGAGGTGGTACAGCTGCTTTCTTAGAGATGAAGCGTAAGGCATGCTTGAAACCCCAGAATGAATCGGGGTATTGTGGGAATACTAATAAGACATTCATTAACTATTATTATTTAAATTACAAATGGTTGATTTTTTAGGAATAAGGGCCCTCACCTTAAGAAAGTTGACTATTTCTTGGGTGCCAAAAATATTACAACTCCGCCAACTCCCATTACTGCAATGCCAATAAGAGGCGACCAGCTGAGGTGATGAGGTTTGTTTGCGGTAATTTTAAGGCTTCCGATATCAACCACTTTTTCCCTTGTAAAAAAAGTAAAGGCGGTAAAAATTGTCAATGCTAAACCAAGGATTAAAATAACAATTCCTGCTTTTTTCATTTCATTTTCATTAAAAATATTGCTGAAAGGTATAAAAAGCAAGGAGTAGAATCGTTACATAATTTTTTTAAAAAGTTTCATTATTTACAGATTATGGTGTAACGGCACAAAGGCTGAATTGGAGACGAGGATACCGCAAAACACATTAAAACAAATATGAATAACCCCTGTCAACAGTCGGAGATGAGACGAATAATTTTAGAGGCTCTGAACGAGCCAGCAATGAATAACCTCGTCACCAGCCTGAGATGAGACAAATAATTTTAGAGGCTCTGAAAGAGCCAGCTATGAATAACCCCCGGCGCAAGCCGGGGGTGAACGGCTACTAACCTTTAGCAGCTCTGAAAGAGCTGAATATTCCAGTCATGGAAAAAACCGTTCATCTGGAATTATTCCATACTCCATTAGAAGAATCCTATATTCCTCTTCAAATGTTGCTTTTTTGTGATGTTTCTGTTGATTCTTGACATAATCTATCAACCTATCCATATCCATATAAGAGCAAGTAAAAGAACCATACCCAACAGCCCATCCTTTAAATGCTGGGAAAAGTCCATTGCTTTTCATCCATAATGAAGATGATACCTTGACCTCTCGTATAAAATCCGCAGGAGCAATTGAGGGATGCATATCAGTCAGAATATGAAGATGATTTTCAACCCCATTTATACGATACAGGTGACTGTTTTTATGTTTTACTATACCCGTAATATAGGCGTATAGCTCATTGACATGGTCCTGTTTAATAGTAGGAAGACTAGCCTTTGTTCTGAATACAAGATGAAACAGATGTTGACGATAACTTGACATATTGTGAATTAATAACTTAGTATTATAGCGAGATAGTACTAAGATACAAATACATCTGATAACTGCCAACTATATTACGCCCCTTCAGGGCTATTGATCATAGTGTTGTTCCACCCCCGGCTTACGCCGGGGGTTATTCATATTTAGCCACATTCGTGGCTATAATATTTTTAATAAATTACTTGTACAATTAAATCAATCCATCAATCAATTATTCCAAGGGAGAAGAACTACTGAAAAACCAGAATATGTTATTATTATCAATATTATATATCTTTTCCAGCTTAATAAAAAAGAAGCTGCCCCTCTTGAGACAGCCTCTTGTAATAAATGTCTTATATAATATTCAAATTACACCAGCTTAACATTTACTGCATTTAATCCTTTCTTCCCTTCCTGAAGATCAAAAGTAACTTCATCGCTTTCCCTGACCTCATCATTCAGACCCGATACATGCACAAAATATTCTTTTTCTGATGCATCGTCCTTAATAAATCCAAATCCTTTGGAATTATTAAAAAATTTTACTGTTCCTGTACTCATAATTATAATTTTAATATTTGGACAAAGTACACATTATAATCCGGTTAATGTACTTATTCTCAATAAATCGAACAGACTCGCACTATTTTTATTTATTTACCCCGGCAAATACTTTTTAAAGATGTATATCCTTCAGGTAACTGAAAATCCCAAATACTTTCAAAAGCCATACGATAATAACCATTGTAACTACTTCGTTGAGGATGTTCTTTACCTATTGAAAAAACTAACTATAATATGTAATATTCACTTTATCTCAGTTAATCATTATTCGCTTTTTATTCTGAGAGTCTGTTCCCAACTGATTCGATGATTTGATTATTTCAACATAAACTTGTCAGTTGACAATACAACTTGTTCCCCGGGATTTTGGACTGACGCATCATCTTCGGCCGTAATAAATATTTTGACTGGTTTATCAGAAGATACTGTCTCGAAAGATCCTTTAAGTTCTTTTGACAGAAAACCCTTTGAACTAATTAGTTGTCCTGTGTTTTTTGTAAGGTCCCTGTCAGTTATCATCCATACTATATAAGTAAGTTTTGGTGGCTGTAACCTCGAGGATTCAGCCAAACCTGAAATAGATATCTTAATATTGTAATTGTTGTTCTTGTCTGTTTTTATTTTAACAGAACCTCTGGCTGCGGGAACAACCGCTGAATTTAAAAAACTGACTCTTGTTGCACATGAGAAAAATGAAAAAATGAGAATCATTGCAAAAATACCCTTCAGGATATTTTTCTTCAGGTTGTTCAATCTTGTAGCTTTCATTTTGTTTTAATATTGCTTGGTAAAATAACTCATTCGGTGGATGGCCATGATTTTTTCAATTACAAAGTTGAGTTGAATATTCTCAGAATGTGTTACAAAATTCCTTAAAAGAGTTATAACATTTACAGATTAGAGGCGCAATGGCACAACGCCTGTCCGACTGAACGATAGCGTTTCCTGTAATAGTGGTCAAAGGGCGCAAAGACGGAAAGGCTTAATGGGAGAATGGGAGAGGAGGAGGCCCGCTATCGGTATATCACCGGTGCCGGTTCCCCGATTTGAAAATCCCTGAAACCGAAATCATTTGTGCTGAATGAGTTTATTTTAAAAATATTCTGACCGCTGCCCGGGATCGAAGGATAAAACGAGAGGGACAACTGAAATGTGCCAAAAACCAGATTTTCATTTTTTATCAGGAAGCCAAAACCAATCTGTGAATATAATCTGCGATTTTTAAATCCTGAGATTGCATCGCCAAGCATCCCTACTGAACAAACGAAAAAAGGGCCGAAATGGAAACCGTAAAGATTCCACGGAGCATATGATTGTGTTTGTGACATAAGCAATAGGCGGCTCGTGCCTGAATATCCGGTACTGTTAAATCCATCGATACCATAACCATCATTAAGAGTCAGACTATCATAGGAAAACCTGTTAAGACCAATAGTAACCTGTGGTTTTGCAAATTGCCTGAATTTCCATCTCCCGATCTCAAATAAGCCCGTGAAATAATTTATTGACGCATTAATAACTCCCTGTTCAACATGAGAAGCCTTGAGGAAAGTTCCAAAGTCAATGTTGGTACTAATGTACCCCCATTCATTATAGTTACCAAAGGAAAGCCGCATCCCTAAATAAGGCCGCCACGATTTATTTCTTAGCTGATAACCTCCTGTAAGTTCAATTACCTTTCCAACCGGAACATCTTCGATAGTCCCATATTTAAGGATATATGTATCCTGAACATATTTGCGGGTGGATATTCCTATCCCGGCCAGGTAAAAATCCTGGTTTGAATAAATTTGCAACGGGTCATTAATATCGGTCGGCTTTTGAAGGTATCGAATACGCAGATAACGTACAGAAAATATTAAATTGGTCGGAAGTTCATCCTCGGTAAAGCCTTTAAAAACAGGGAATGCCTTACCGGCCCAAAAATCCTGGGTTTTTAATTTCAAATTCAAAGGAATATATAACGGATTTATGCCTTCCAGCGAATCTCTTTTTACCTGAGTAGCAAATGAAATGCCACCTGCCCATTTTGCATAAGGAGAATAAAATGGCCGGTCAATAGCCAGTCTTTTTCTCACATTTCCATATCCGTCGACTTCGTAATGCAAATTTGAGTTGATATATGTGGTCTTAATATTCGGAATAAAATAATTTGTTCGGAACGAACTGATACCGGTACTTATGTTTCTTGAGAAAACATTCTGAAACTCGTGACCTGATCCTAAAAAATTTATATCTTTTATGCCGGCCTTGATATGTGAAGTTGAAAATGCTGCTCCTCCGGTTATGCTCCAGACATCCAGTTCACGGATAAAAATATCCACTGAATCGGAATTTGGTCCTGCAGTGACAACATAAAAAGAGACATCATGAACAAATTCCTGATTGCGGATTAAACGTTCCGACTCTTTTACAAAAAAAGAATTAAACGGTTCGTTTTCACGGATGAGCAACAGGTTGCGTATAGCTGCAGCCTTTGTTTTAATATGCAAATTATTCCCCGCTTTGCTTAATTTGTTTTGCGAGACTATTGTGGGGTCAATGGCTGAGTAACCAAAAGGATCGAGAGTAATAATGTTGATTTTACGGATAATTTTCCCCTGGAAAGAGATATATGGTTTTTGAATCAGTTTCTTATAAACTTTCTTTCTGACTCCTTGTTTTGATATTATACTGATTGGTTTGAAAATCAATCGGTACATAAAAGTATTAAACTTGTTTCGCTTCGAATAGGTTTCAATATTCTTATAAAGTTGAGTTGAATCTTTTTGAACAGGAGTTACCTGGGCAAATGCGGGAGCACTGGTAAAAACTAAAACAACATACGGTATGAGAAATTTTTTGAACCACATATAGATTGCTCATTAGCAATGATTTTTAGCAATTTATGTTTTAGTTTGCTTTTTTGTTTATTCCGGTTTCCTTTTAATTCAGTTGTATCTTTCATTCTGGTTAAATTATATAGCACAATAAGTTTCAAATTGCTATAATAATGCTAAGGAGTTCCAGTTTTGATTTGCCCAGCTTATTTCCAAGGATCTCGATCATTTCCTTTTCTTTCCCTTCGGGATATCGCAAATCATCATCAGTAATTGCAGGAAATTTTTCTTTAAGTTTTACTTTTTTCTTTTCCCAATATCCTGTTGTGTTGATATTCATGGCGATTGATTTATGGTTAGATAAAATTCTGCAGGATTGATTTAAATCATTCTATTTTCCTGCCTTTATCAGATTTCTTACGTTTCTCTTTTTTACTGTTTTTTGTTGACTTTGCAGTAGTGGATTGCTTTTTGTCGCGGGTACTTTTAGAGGAATTTATTTCCTGTTGTTTCAAATTATCCTGTTGTTGATTCCTATTTATATTTTGAGGAGGATTTGCCTTTTGAGGCTTTGCATCAACCTGTTGCTTATTTGATCTTAAATTCTGAGGAGGATTTGCCTTCTGTGGCTGCATAGTCTTATTATTATTCAGATTTTGATGGTTGTTCATATTTCTTTCAGAGCGTTGTTTCACATCCTTCAGGTCAGTAATTCTTGCGGGTGCATACTTTTGTCCATTATCGTTGTTTTTCCTGACTTCCGGCCTGTATATATTGAAATGGCCATTGCCCAGCTCCTGTCCAGGCCTGTTATTTTCCTGAATGGTTAAAGGATTGACCTGTCGGCCGGCGGCTTTTTGAAAATCAGCCCTTGCCGGGCCTGTAACGTATGTTTCATTCCTTCTGCTATCTCTGTACGTATTGTTAATCACTGAGGAACGTCTGCCGATTCTGTCCTGAACGTTCCGGCTGACATAATAGTGATTGATATCAGCTCTGTCAAGATCCCTGTCTCTGACAAATATCCAGTGATCGTAATTGTTATCATATCCCCTGCCAAAACTTAACGTTAGACTAATACCTGGTCTCATAGGAGCCCAGCCATAATAACCGTTGGCTCTTCTCCAGGTGACCCATGCAGGCCCCCATTCATTGTCTGGAATCCATAACCAGCCATAATAATTATCGTAGTCCCAGCGGCCATAATGAAAAGGTGCCCATCCCCAAGCATAATCAGATACCCAAGTCCAGCCATAATTGGTAAATATCCAATGGCCTTGCGTGGAATAGGGTTCAAAATACGGTCCTGCATCAGGAATCCAGACATAACCCAGATTGGGATAGTTTACCCATTCTCCATAAGGGCTTAACTCATCATAGAAAACCTGGAAACTTACATATGGTTGTTGAGAAGAAGCTTTTCGAGTAAATATTACTGAAGTAAATGCTACCATCAATAATATGATAAAAACTTTAAATTTTGATCTCATAATTAACTGGATTAAATTTTCAAATTCTTTTTATTAAGCATATGATCCCCGTGTTCAAAGGAAGTCTCCATTAATCAAAACAAAATTAAGATTTAGGCAAGTGGTACATATTACATTACTATAACCATTTTCTTTTGGATGCTAATACTCCCAGCAGAAAGCCTAGCACTAAACTAATCAGGATTTGCACCCAATTTAAATGAATAGTACCCATTGATCGGCCTCTATGCATCATTCCGGTCATCCACGGACCGCCCCCTAATAAAAGAAAAGCCACAATAATAATCACTACTGCGATTATGTAAAGTGTTGTTCTGTTTGATTTTATATTTCTTCTTTTGCTCATAGGTTCTGTTTTTATTTTAAGTACTTATGAAAATTTCCTACTGATTTATTCCTTCTACAATGCAATTATTATGTGAAGTAATTCTTGTTTTGTCTTTCCAAGCTTATTACCCAGCATTTCTATCATTTCCTTTTCTTTTCCTTTGCGAAGACGCAGATCATGATTAGTTATTATTGGAAATTTTTGTTTAAGCTTTTTCTTTTTCCAGCTGCAGAATCCAATTACATTGTTATTCATTAGTACGATTTTTAGAATGAGATTTACACTTTTATTAATACAAAACTAAGCAGCAGGTTCAAATTATTAGTTACACAATTCTATAATAATATTATATAATTAACACATTTTAAGCTGCATAATTCACATATAAATTAAACTGTGGAGACTCTCATTTCATTTATGTTGCCAGTTGGTTCATCAATATTTTTCTTGCCAGAAAAATTCTGCTTTTCACAGTTCCGATCCTGAGATTAAACGTGTCAGCAATTTCTCTGTACCTGTATCCCACAATATACATCTTAAACGGTACCCTGAATTTATCTCTTAATCGTTCAATGCATTTATTGATTTCCCCAACTGTATAAACTGCATCGGGGTCATCTGAACCTGAGGATTTTATCTGATTTATGAAAGACGACTCATCTATACGGTCATAGTAGTTATTATGCATAAGATTATGCCGATAGTTATTGATAAATGTGTTTTTCATAATTGTGATGGCCCAGGCTTTTAAATATCCGGTGGTTACAAATTTATCCCGATTCAGGATAGCTTTCAGGTAAGTTTCCTGAACGAGATCTTTTGCATCTGAATTGTCTAATCTAAGATGACTTGCATATTTAAGCAAACTTTGTTCCAGATCGATTAATTGTTCGTAGAAATCATTCATTTATTTATTTTTTTAAAGATCGTTTTGATTTTTAATAACGGTGGCATGGTGTCGCCTAATAAGAATCCCCAGGGTTTTAAAGGTTCTATATGGTCGAATATTAATTTTATGATTGCAAGCAATGGCATGGATAAAAACATACCGGGTATACCCCATAAAGCATTTCCGGCAAGAACAACGATTACAGAGAATAATGCGTTTATTTTAATTTTTGAAGCAACTATGTATGGACCAATGTAGTGATTGTCGATAAGCTGGATAATGTAATAAGCTACCAAAACGTAAAACATATACCAGGGTGACGGTTTAGTGACCAGAGCAACCATCATGGGCAAAGCAACTGCAATGATTCCTCCGATGTAAGGGATAACGTTAAGCAATGCTGCAAGAATTCCGAGTATAAAAGCATATTCAATTCCCAGTATCAGAAGTGCAGCAGTATTCATAGCTGCCATCAAAGCAGCTTCGATAACCAATCCCACAAGATAGCGTTGAATGACAGTTTTGATCTGGGAAACTATTCCCTTTACATGACTCTGGTAATTTGAGCCCGAGAGTCTGCGAATAAATTCAATTAATATAGGTTGATAAAATAATATCATAAAAATGTAGAATGGTATCAAAAACATTATTACTAATCCATTGCCGAGAAGAACTAATGAATGTCCGATAGCAGCAGTGCTTACTTTGATTATTTCACCCCCCGTTTTAGTAAACCAGGCATGGATTTTCTGAGGGTCCCTATTAAAATAATCGGCAGCATCTGCAATATTTTGATTAAGCAGAGATGTAAATTTCTGTACCAGTTCAGGCCATGATTCACCAAAACGGATTGCCTGAGAAAATAGAACAGTACCAAAGGCTGCAATAAATAAAAAGGTAAGCAACATTGTGAGTACAATAGCCAATACCCTGTTTATCTTTAATCGTACCAGAAAATTTACAAGCGGATGAAGAACTGTTGCAATAATTATTGCGAAAACTAGTGGAATAATAATATTTTTTGCAATATACAATATTGCTAATAAAGCAATTAAGCCTACCAGGCAAATGGTCACTTTTGCGTATAATGGTAGTTTTGAATTTTCAATTGGCACGGCTTATGAGATTTGTTTCTTTTTGTTAAACAAAAGCTGAAAGAGAGACTGGCCGACTGATTTGATTACATCAGAATGTTGAGCGACAATATTAGTTATCCCAATTTGAAGAACTGAGCCAATAAATTTTCTTATCAGATTACCGGACGATCCTATAAATATCTTTTTTGAAAGGAACCCGCTGAGAAGACCCATGGCAGTGCCGGATATATTATCTATCAGATAAGGAGAGGAGGAGATCTCCTTCAGTGTGTGTTTTATAAGGCTGACAGGTTTTAAATTTTCGTAAGTAATGTGCAACTGTTCTTTTAACAACTGACCTTTAATTTCCTGATCAACTTCTAATAATTGAATTGCACCCTTAAGCGCTGACAAAGATGTTATGTTTTGCATACATTCTTATTTAGTCACATGTTTAATGAAATAGTTGCCGACCAGTTTCTTAATCCAATTATGCATAAAGAAATGAATAACAATTCCGGCAAGAATATAAAATGCAGCTACCACAAAGAACCCCCAAAATAGCTTTCCGAGTATATCACCCAGCCACAAAGCTATTCCCAGATTTAAAAACAATATAAAAGAAGCAATAAGTATAATTACCACAGACTGTGGCACCAAAGAAGACACAATATCTGTGGCTTTTTCAAGTGTTTTAAGCCTGACTAACTCAAAGCTTGTTTTACCATATTCAGAAGCTCTTTCAAGCAACGTCTCCAGTAAGTCAGTATTATCTTCCATATGTTCCACTTTGAAAATGTTCTGTAAAAATTCTTATTGTCAGTTATTTGCGATATTAGTAATGCCATTTGAAATTGTCAGCAGGAATACAGTTTCTTCCCGGGTTGTAAAACGGTATTTTATTTTTTCATCAAGGGTTATCCTCTGACCTTCATTAAGGGTCACTGTATCCCCCCGGATATGAAATCTTAATTCACCCTCAATTATCTGAAAAGTAACAGAATCATTCGACTGAAAGAACTTAACTTCTGTTCCTTCATGCAATGCCGTAAGCATAATTTGTTTTTGGGGACTATTCAAAAGTATCAGTGCATTAAGTTCCCCGTTTGTCCAGGTATAACTTTGTTTCATTGTTGCAATTAATGAGGTGAAATTAAATCCTGACGAGTTATAATCTGATGAGCTGTTATTCTTTGTATGAGGAAGTTCGACCTTTAATGTTTCTATTTCCATGAATATATTATTATCCTTTTTGCAAAATTTTGACTAAACCGGGCATAAGTCACCCGGTAGCAGTTTTTGTCGCTTTTTTTGCTTCAGAAGCTTTAGTTTTGACTTGTTCGGTAATGTCAGAAACCTCTTCTTTTACCTCATCAACCCTGACTGAAATGTTATCGAGAAATTCTTCGAATTTTTCTTTTAATTCTTCCGCGAAATCTTCTCCCTTTTTAGAGATTTTTTTGCGGGTATTCTTACCTTTGTCGGGAGCAAATAATATTCCTAACATTGCACCGGCAGCAACACCTGCCAGAACGCCTAATAAAACTTTTCCTGAACTCATGATCTTTTATTTGATTGATATTATTACGTGTGGAAAATAACTTCATATTAAATAATGCTGAACTTGTATATTAATTTTAACTCCGTCAAAGTTAGGCCTACTTATTTCTGTCATAGTTATATAATTATTGGAATAAGTTACATTATTCACACATTCAGGTTCGATGAATGCATAATAAAACTATTCCACCCAAAGTGGAACTATAACAGGGAATTGGAAGTAAGTAAAATCTTTTAAAGACTCTAAAGAGTAGCTCGTCTTTTGTGCTTGAGGTTTTTAAAATGAGATGGTGTAAGCCCGGTCATCTTCCTAAACTGGTTTGACAGATGGGCAACGCTGTTGTAATGAACTTTCCAGGCAATTTCGGTAAGACTGAGTTCATCGTAAGCAAGGAGTTCTTTTACTCTCTCTATTTTATTTTCAAGGTAAAACTGCTCAATTGTAGTCCCCTTTACTTCTGAAAAAAGATTGGAAAGGTATGTGTAATTGTGATTTAGTTTTTCGCTCAGGTAATCGGAAAGGTTTATTTTAATCTGTTCATCATTATAATATATCAGTTCAATAATAGCGGTTTTAATTTTTTCAACTAATATATTTTTCCAGTCATCCATAAGTTCAAGCCCCGTCATTTTGAGGGCAACTTTAAGCGTATCCAGCTGATCTTTTGAAATCTTGTCCGTTATTTCAGCTTCACCCAATTCAACGGTAGTATAATGCAACTCAAGTTTTTCCAGCTCCGATTTTACAATCATCTTACACCGGATACAAACCATATTTTTGATGTAAAGTATCAATCTTTCTTTTCTTTAGCTATATTACTATATTAAACAAATATACAACTTTTAAGTTAGCTTATAAATTGAAAAATAAGGCTTTTGCACACAAAACATGTTTTTTGTCAGCTTTTTAAAACTGCAGAAAATGTAAAATAATCGTTTAATGCTGTCATTAAACTTTTTTAACTCATAAAAACCAAGGTGACTATATGATATGATATCAAAGAATATGTAAATAATATAACTTTTCTTAGAAGTTGTGTAATACAAATCAATCAGATATGCTTTAATTTTACAATATCTAATTGAGTTTATTGTTGAAATGAGAATTAAAATAGTAATAATTGGCTGATTAAAATATAATTAAACAAAGAATGCTTAGCAGAAAGATTATAATAAAGGTTTTGAGAAAGTCATTGGCTCTGGATTTCGAAAAAGGCAGGAGTAGTATAAATTCTGAGGTTTTTTCAAACTATAGGAAGTTCGTCATTTAGGTTTTTAGGGAGTTAGCAATATGGTTAGTTTTAATAAGAAGTCCTTCCTTATTTCACGGAAAGACTTTTTCATTTGTCGCATGGGAGGAATCGATTATTTTGAATGTCAGATTTCATGATAGAAAGTATCATTACCATATCGGTTGCCGGTTTTTTGGCAGGTTTTATTTTCTCGATGCCAATAGCAGGTCCTATTAGTATCCTCATTACTTCAAATGCACTCAAAGGAAGACTGCGTTATTGTATTTTAGTGAGCATTGGATCTTTCATTGCTGATTTTACTTATGTCTTTATTGCAGTATTTGGGTTGACAAAACTTTATTCTTTCTACAGACCGGC
>Ga0315536_1000237_pt1 | contig 27863 bp, 19 predicted proteins | sample SalMarSW160230MG_FD_203093 | JGI IMG/M metagenome (GOLD analysis project Ga0315536, IMG submission 203093) | Salt marsh sediment microbial communities from the Plum Island Ecosystem LTER, Massachusetts, United States - Salt Marsh Sediment SW1602-30 ...
TCTGAATGCATTTGGTGTGCCGGGAAGGACAGTAAATCTTCGCGATGGATACGCAATTCAGCTTGCTGTCAAAAAAGGTTATAAAATTGGCATTATTTCCGGCAGCAGGTCAAAAGAATATCAAAAGAGGCTGAAACGACTGGGAGTAACGGATATTTATCTCAACAGCCGCACAAAAACCGATCATTTTAATAATTTTATAAAAAAGCATAACCTTAACGAATCTGATGTTTTATTCATGGGTGATGATATACCGGATTTTGAAGTAATGAAAATAGCCGGCATTCCTGTCTGCCCTTCTGATGCAGACAGTGAAATCAGGCAGCTGGCTTCATATATTTCAGATAAGAAAGGGGGAGAGGGTTGTGTAAGGGATGTTATTGAACAGGTGTTGAGACTGCATAATAACTGGATGGATACTGACGCATTTAAATGGTAGTTTATGAAAGCATTCATGAACCTTATCAGATGGAAAAATCTTCTCATAGTCATTTTAACGATGGTGCTTATGAGGTATGCTATTATCGCTTCTCTGATAAGCAGGATTGGTGTTATTCCCCTTAATGATTCGGGCCGGGAGATACCAATGACTCTTCAGTTCCCCTGGTATTATTTTGTTTTGCTTGTATTGGCCACAGTTCTTATTGCAGCAGGCGGCTATGTAATTAATGATTATTTCGATATTAAGACTGACCTTATAAATAAAGGTAAGGTAATTGTAGGTACTAAAATACCCAGACGCAAGGCAATGATGTGGCATAATATTCTCAATATCATTGGTGTTCTTATAGGTTTTTATATCTCGTGGAAAGCAGGTTTTTTTATGATGGGAGTACTCTTTCTTCTGGCATCCGGATTGCTATATTTCTATTCAGCAAGCTATAAAAGACAGTTCCTGATAGGAAATATAGTCGTGGCAATTCTGACCGCGACGGTCCCAATCCTGGTTGTTCTGTACGACTGGCCTGCCTTATACAGATATTACACAATAAATGCCACATCATTACCCCCAATTAACTTCATTTTTTATTGGGTGGCAGGCTTTGCCCTTTTTGCTTTTCTTACAACATTAACTCGCGAAATAATAAAAGATATAGAAGATTTTGAAGGCGACATTGCATATGGAAGAAACACAGTGCCTGTTGTTATTGGTGAACTTTCTGCCAAAGTAGTATCGATATGTCTTATAATTATTACCACAGTCCTGCTTTATCTTACCTGGTACTTTTTTATTAACGATAAAATAACTCTTATTTACATTTCTGCAGCTATTGTAGTACCTTTTCTGCTCACTATTTATAAGGTGATTACGGGCAGTAACAGGGAACAACTTCACTATGCAAGCAGTATAATGAAAATTGCAATGCTTACGGGTATTCTTTATTCAGTTGTGGTAAAAGTTATTCTTTCCTGGAATCTGTTATTAAAATGATTGCCGATACGCTGAATAAATACCGGATAATCCTTGCTTCACGATCGCCCCGAAGGCAACAGTTGCTTCAGGAGGCAGGCCTGAAATTCGATGTTATTATTAAGGATTATGCCGAAACATGGCCTGAAGGATTAAATGGTGAAGAAATAGCCAGGTTTGTTGCACACGAAAAGGCTGTCTGTTTTAAAGACGAAATATCAGATAACGACATTGTAATTGCAGCTGATACTGTTGTATGGTGCAATAATAAGGTGCTTGGTAAACCGATTGATTACGAAGATGCTGTCCGTATATTAAATGAAATTTCCGGTAATATTCATGAAGTTATTACAGGTGTCTCATTATTTTCCTTAAAAAAAGAAGTTAATTTCTCAGAAGCAACAAAAGTGACCTTCAATACTCTGTCTGCAGAAGAAATAAGTTTTTATGTAAAAACTTTTAAACCCTTTGACAAAGCAGGAGCCTATGGTATCCAGGAATGGATCGGTATTATCGGCTGCAGTCGTATTGAGGGATCATATTTTAATGTGGTGGGGCTGCCTGTAGAGAGGCTTTACAAGGAACTGCAGAATTTCATCACTTAGGATAAATGAATATAAAGTTCTTTATAATATCAATACTTATTCATAGTTACATAACACAATAAGGCAAATAATGAGAAATAAACTACTGACTACCTGGTTGTTACTTACTACACTTCTGGCACCTTCCTTAAGAGCCGACGAAGGAATGTGGATACCTCTTCTTATCGAGAAGTACAATATTAAACTGATGCAGGAAAAAGGCTTTAAACTAAGTGCTGAAGATATTTACAGTGTTAACAAAGCCTGTATGAAAGACGCTGTTGTTAAGTTCGGTGGCGGATGCACAGGAGAAGTTATATCATCCGACGGGCTGCTGATAACAAATCATCACTGTGGCTACGGTCTGATCCAGAAGCATTCTACACTTGAACATGATTATCTGACATATGGCTTCTGGGCAATGTCGCGAAGCGAAGAACTTGCAAATCCCGGCCTGTCGGTCACATTCCTTAAAAGGATGGAAGACGTGACTGAACAGGTTCTGAACGGGATTAAAGTTGGAATGGACAATAATGAGCGTGATGAATTAATAAATTCGAATATAGGGGAGATCATCAAAAATGCTGTGGCAGGAACCGGATATTCAGCTTTTGTACGGCCATTTTTTATGGGGAATCAGTACTTCCTTTTTGTGAATGAAACGTTCAGGGACATTCGCCTTGTTGGGGCTCCGCCCTCTTCCATCGGAAAATTCGGAGGAGAGACTGATAACTGGATATGGCCGCGTCATACAGGAGACTTTTCACTTTTCAGGATCTATGCCGACAGGAACAATAAACCTGCTGAGTACTCCAGGAATAATGTCCCATATAAACCGGCTTATCACTTTCCTATTTCATTGAAAGGGGTGAAGGAGGGTGATTTTACCATGGTTTTTGGATATCCGGGATCAACTTCAGAATATGTTCCATCATACCATATCGATATGATCAGGAATTATTTAAATCCAAAGCTAATAGCTATAAGGGCCAAAAAGATAGAGATTATGGAAGACGCGATAAACAGCGATCCGCTGATCAGGATACAATATTCTGCAAAAAAAGCAGGTATTGCCAATTCATGGAAGAGATGGATTGGAGAAGATCAGGGCCTGGATAAAATGTCAACCATTGATAAAAAAAAGGAATATGAGAAAAGACTTACCGATTGGATAGATACTGATACTACCCGTAGAATTAAATACGGAAATTTGCTTCCTGAATACAGGAAGCTGTATTCAGAACTCGAAGTATACAACTTCGTTAATAACTACACCAATGAAGTTTTTTTATACGGTGGCGCGGAAGCAGTCGGTTTTGCCAGAAATATAAAGGCGCTCGCAGACCTTGTTAAGGAAAAAAGCTCTGTTGAGAAGATAGAATTGATGAAGATCAATCTTATTCAGTCAGGTAATAACTTCTTTCAGAACTATAATTTAAATACTGATAAAAAACTTTTTGCGGCGGTAATGACTATGTATGGTGAGACTCTGGATACTAAGTGGCAGGCGCCTGAGTATTTAAGACTCAAGAATCTTTGCAAGAGAAATTTTGCTTCGTTAGCCGACAAATTATACAATAATTCAGTTTTCACCGACCAGGTAAAGTTCGATACATTCGTTAAGAAATTTAACTCTGCAAGTTTGCCAGGATTAAATAAAGATCCTTTTTATATTCTTATTATGAATGTTAATGATTTTATTACAGCTAATGTCAGACCTGAGCTGAAACGTCTTAACGATGATATTAAAAATCTGAATACTGCGTATATGTCTGCCCAGATGGAATTCGAAAAAAACAGGGTATTCTATCCCGATGCAAACTCCACACTAAGGATTACATATGGAACCGTTCAGGGGTATTTTTCGCGAGATGCGGTTTATTTTACCTGCTATACAACATTGAAGGGAATTATGGAAAAGGACAATCCCGCAATTTACGATTATGATGTTCCTGCAAAGCTTAAGGAACTATACATGACTAAAGATTATGGCCCCTACGCTCAGGAAGGCGAATTACCGGTATGTTTCATTGCTGACAATCATACCACAGGCGGTAATTCAGGCAGCCCCGTGATAAATGCTGATGGCCAGCTTATCGGAATTAATTTCGACAGGGCATGGGAAGGCGTGGCCAGCGATCTTGCTTTTAATCCCGATCAAAGCAGAAATATAAGTCTCGATATCAGATATGCTCTTTTCCTGATTGATAAATTTGCAGGTGCAGGTTATCTGCTTAATGAGATGACGATTGTGGAATAACTCCGTAATCAATCATCAGAACCTTATCGTATACTTCACCTTTACTCTGCCTTCATATTCTTCTGCCTGAAATCTGTTAAGGGGATCGATAACAGGAGAATTGAAAGTCAGGAATATCTCTCTACCTGGTTTGATTATCCATTGAAATCGCGATTGCCATCCGATTTTTTCGCTCTGGTTTTCATATTGCATGAAATTATACCAGGACAGGTCAGGACTGAAAAGAAAGTTCAGGTTAAATCGATATATCTGAGTAGTAAAGCTTCCGTCGGGCAGATTTACCCATCTGCGATCAGATTCTACCCCCATATATATGGGGACTATAACTTTATATCCTGCCTGCATAAGCCAGTCTGTTCGTGTTCCTGAGTAGAAATTTCCCAACCCGACAGCAGTTGAAGCCCATAAATTTCTTCGTTTTGCTGAAGTAAGGGTAATAGTATGCCTCCAGAAATGATATTTATCGGAAGGGATAATAAAATTACTGAAAATATTGAAATCATTTTCAAGAGCTTCATACTGGTATTGAGATAATAAGGATAGAAGGTCTCCACTGAGAAATATTATATCGGCAATATGAATGTCGATCTCCGATGTCTGAAGGACCCCATTCTTCAGGTTGGAGATAAATACATAACTAATACCTGACTTAACCTGCATCACAGGTGAATTTTGAGGACGTGGGCCGACACCCAGACCTCCATAGAAATCTCTGACATTTTTTCTGGGAACAAAACCAATTCCTGGAGTGAAGTTTTCTCCTGTCTGGAGATAACCAGCCCTGAAATTGAGAAGATCATTAGGATAATTGATCTCTGTACCGAATGATAAATCATTCCCGGTAAGCCCTTGAGTAAATGACTTCAATCCATACAGGTTCCAGGTGAGGTTTTTGTTTCCCGAGAACTGTGAGCTGGAAATTCGTAAGTCAATGCCAACCAGCGAGTTATTAAGGTCTGAAAAGGCATTGCCATTAGTTCCTATGAAACCTATTGAAGATTGTTTTCCAATGTTGTGAGATATCCTGGCTACTGTATAACCAGAGTTTCCCCACTCGTTGTCGTCTTTTATATGAAGGAGTCCAAGGTTCCAGTCACCGATTTTTCCTGTAAATTTCCCTCCATATTTAATTTTAACCGGATTACCATCCTCGTCAAGACCAATTCTTCGTGAAAAGAATGGTATCATCTGGGTACTCTGAGGATTATCACCATCTCCATTTATTCCAAAGGTGAAATAATTAGCACCGTCAAGAAAAAAATCGCGTTTCTCAGGAAAAAACAGACTAAATCGGGTAAGATTGATCTGTTTCTCGTCCACCTCCGTCTGGGCAAAATCAGTGTTTATTGTAATTGCTGCTTTTAGTGAAGGAGTAATATGATAGAATGCATCTATTCCTCCGTCGAGAACTGGTGTGGGACTTACTTCTTCCTTTTTGCTTATCCCGCTCGTAATGTAAGGCACTATATCAAGCCCAATACCCTGAGTAATACCTGTCAGACCTGTGATTAACCCTTCGTCAGAAATCTGAAATTTATTGGCATCAAGAGTTGTGGCAGGCCAGTACGATGCTTCTGATTTTCTTTTTATATACCTTATGAGCTTCAATCCCCAAGTACTGTTTCCTTTTTTGAATCCCATTGTTTTGAAAGGAATAATCATTTCTGCTTCCCACCCTTTATCAGTAATTTTAGCTTTTCCGTTCCATAAACCATCCCACGATTTATTAAAATCTTTGCCGTTTTCATTGACAAGGGCATCCCCAATACTTCCCCGGGGGCCAATCTGAAACCAATAACCGCTGCGTCCGTCGAGATAAGTATCGAATATAACCTGAATCCTGTCGTCATCGCCAAGACTTACATCTCGAGCTAACTCTTTGGCCGTAATGCCTTTGGGGTCGTCATAGCAACGTATTCCTACATATATATTATCATGATCGAACAGGAAAAGAAATTCAGTTTTTTCCGAAACAGGGTCCCCTGTATCTGGTTCACGCTGGTACAATTTATCAATGAGAGCAGCGTCCTTCCATACTTTTTCATTTACGAGTCCGTCAATAACCGGAGGTGTTTCAGTGAAAACAGCTTTGATTTCAGGTTGTGCAAGAAGAGAAATTGAGCTTAAGAAAAGGATTAATAACGAAGATATCGATGAACGTAGCATAGAAAATATTATCAGACATTAAAGTATATTATAGTTCGATATTAATAGCTTTGAGGCATGATCTGGAAAAGGAGGGCAATTTAAGAAAAATCCTACCTGTTTTTCTAAGAATTATAAATTGTTAACTTACAGTAGAAATTATTTACGATGATCAAGATTGTAGCCGACGATAAAATTCCGTTTCTGAAAGGGGTGCTGGACAATTATACTGAAATTAAATATGTTCCTGGCAAACAGATCACAAGGGAAATGCTGAAGAATGCGGATGCTATACTGGTACGAACAAGAACAAAATGTACAGATAGTCTGTTACAGGGAACAGGAGTTAAGTTTATTGGCACTGCAACTATCGGATTTGACCATATTGATACTAATTTTTGCGAAAAGCATAATATAATCTGGACCAACGCACCAGGATGCAATTCTTCATCTGTTCAGCAATATATTGCAGCGGCATTGCTTAAGCTGCAGAAAGATAACAATTTCAGGCTCGTTGAAAAAACCATTGGTATTGTGGGAGTAGGGAACGTAGGATCAAAAGTTGAACAAATTGCCAGGGCTCTGGGTATGAGTGTACTTTTAAATGACCCTCCCAGGGCCAGAAAAGAGGGAAATGATAATTTTGTATTCCTTGATGAAATACTGAATAAATCAGATCTGGTAACTCTTCATGTGCCTCTTAATATAGTCGGAGAAGATGCAACTTATCACCTTATGAATAAAAAGACTTTTAAAAAGATGAGAAAAGGTGCATGGTTCTTCAACTCATCACGGGGGGAAGTAACTGAAACAACTGCATTGATGAAGATGCTGGTGTCGGGAAAGTTGGGAGGTGCTGTTCTGGATGTATGGGAGAATGAACCGGATATTGATATCGGGCTTATGGAAAAAGCATTTCTTGCAACTCCTCATATTGCAGGTTATTCAGCTGATGGTAAGGCTAATGGCACTGCAATGGTTGTTAATTCATTATGCAGTTTTTTTGGTATCCCTCTTAAAAACTGGTATCCTGAGAACATCCCCGAGCCTCCTGTTTCGCTTATAAAGATCCAGGGTGCTGGAAAATCTGATGAAGAAATAATCATGGAAGCTGTTTTCCATACTTATAATATTGAGAAGGATGATCTGAAACTTCGTCGTTCACCTCAAAATTTTGAAAAGCACAGGGGTGAATACCCGCTTCGGAGGGAGTTTTCATCATATTCACTGCAACTCAGAAAATGCCCGCCCTCATCCTTGAAATCCCTCAAAGAGATGGGATTCAAAATTTTATAACATCATGTCGGAACATTTTCAGTTGCCAGAGCATATTCCTTCACCTGGAAAACAAATGCCTGCAGCCTGGTATCGAGCGATACAGAATCCTGCCCATCGTAAGCAACATTAATAAAGGGGATGTTGTTATGGTCCTTCCTGAAGGAATCGCTAACCGAGGCAACCAACGTTCCAGGCATGCATGTAAATGGCAGTATGGCAGCTATGCCTGCAATACCTTTTTTTGCGAGGGCAACGGAGGTTCCCATAGCAATAGGAGGATCACCATCATAAAACTGACTCACATATTTATTGCATGAACTCAGCATTTCGTGAAGAGATACATCTTTTGCATGGTCAGTAAATTTTTCAATTCCCCGAAGTAAAGATTCTGCGATTACTTCCTGTCCAAGGCCCTGGATTTTCGATTTAACGATTCCTTTCTTATCATTCTTCCATATGCTGTCTCTTGTGAAACGGTGCGTGGAATAGGAAACCCATTCTGAAAACGGAGCTACTACAACCTCAACACCAAGTTCTTCAAGCTTGTTTGAGAGGTTCCCGTTGCACGGAGCATTATCACGCATAAATATCTCACCTATCACGGAAACGACAGGTCTTCTCACGCTCCTGTCAACTTCAATTTTCATAAAATCTGAAGCAATTTCCACCAGTGTTTTATGAAGTCCTTTTGTTCCATTCTCAACACATTTTTCAAGTTGCCTAAGGGAAATTTCATAGAGTCTGTCTGATTCTCCTTTGTTGATCTCGTAAGGTCGTGTTTCCCTGTGAATTTTATGGAGGTAATCCGCAACCACAAATCCTTTCCAGGCATTGATCCTGAACTTCTGTCCATGCTCGCCTGCAACATCCTCATATGATGTATCATTTGAAGGTGTTATAAGTTCAGCTTCCTTAAAACCAAGTCTGTCAAAGAGGATCCTGTGAAACTGGTTATATTGTCCGAACCTGCATGGACCATTATGATCAGGCATGAAGAAACTCATTTTTGAAGGATCGGCTCCCGGTTCAGTAAGCTTTTTTAGGAAACTTCCGGTTGTGCATATCATAGGATAACACTCTTTTGATGATGTGTATTTCCTCCCTATAGCAATATCTTCCTCTGTCTGTTTCGGGAGTACTTCGGACTGTATCCCGCAACTGCGGGCAGCAGCCGCTATCATATATGCAGAATCATTCATATACGGGAAGTACAAAACTCTGTCTTTCTGCGGAGAGGATGGACTTGGACGGGGCCTGAATATTTCCGGATCCTTCTTTGCATTTTTCTCAGCACCACTCAGGCTATCGAGAAATGCCTCAATACGAGTTATCATTCCTGCGTCGGCAGAATGCTCATCCACCTCAAGGTGAAGAAAAGGTTTCCCTTTAAGCTCTTCTGTAACATAGTGCCAAATGAATGAATCGGGGCCGCACCTGAAATTGCTTATATAAACTGCATGAAGATCTTTATTCTTTGCTACCATTTGTGCTGCCGCTATAATTTTTTGTCCGTTTGGCCAGTACATGTTCCGGTAGTTTGTGAAAATATTGTATGGTGAAAGATCGAGCATGTCGAGAGGAATCGGCATGACATTCTGGTTAATAAGCTTTTCTACAAGTCCGAGGTTGAGATGCTGATCTGTACTATTGTATGGTCTTCCCAGAAGAACTACCGGACGGCAGTTCCCGGGAATGGAATTCATTACTTCGCTTCCATATTCGACCAGTTGCTTTTCAAATGAATTCTGTATCTCGTCTGACTTGTAAATAGCTTTCTTTATTTCTGCTTTGGAGATTCCGAATTTTTCACTGAAATACTTCGTCATCTCGCCTATGAGAGCCCTTTCAAAATACCTGAAATGAAGAGTTGGAATCAGGAGTTTGGATTCATCAACTTTTCCCCGAAGTGCTGATTTAATCATGAAAGGATATGTCTGAATCCAGGGGCAATTGCAATTTGATGTTTTATTTCCCTCCTTCTGTTTTCCATTTACAATGAAAGGAAGGAAAATATAGTCGGCACCTCTCTCAATCAGATCAATTACATGTCCGTGCATCAGTTCAACAGGAAGGCAGGTCTCTGTTGTAATTGTTTCGATAGCCCTTGTTACAAGCGATTTATCTGATTCTTTGGAAATCATAACCGTAAAACCAAGTTCTTCAAAGAAGGTCCTCCAGAAAGGAAATTGCTGGTAAAACACCATTAATGCTCTTGGAATACCTATTGTAGTTGATCTCGAGGGTTCCTTTTCCGAAAACCCTTTCATTAGCATTTCGGTTCTTTTTTTAAATAAATTAGGGATATTATTGGCTACTTTTTTCCTGTCATCAGTTTCATATTTTTCACACCTGCCTCCATAATAGAGGGATTTGTTTTCCCCGCTTATTTTTACACGGCTGATTTCACAATGATTTGTGCACCCCTGGCAAATAAATCTGTTAACCTTATAAGTTGCATTTCGGACATCAAAACCTTTGAATCTCGTTTTTTGTCCTTCTTTCATGGAATTCTTGGCAAGTATTGCAGCGCCAATGGCACCCGTCACATCAAAATGCGGAGGTATAATAATCTTTTTACCAAGAACCTGTTCGAAAGCAGCTACTACTGCCTTATTGTTGGTTACTCCGCCCTGAAAGAATATCTTTTCTCCTATTCGTCTGTCTCCTACAACCTTTTGTAAATAGTTGTATACTATGGAATATGCCAGGCCGCCAACGAGATTTTTGTTACTGGCCCCCTTTTGCATGAATGAGTTAAGGTCAGATTCCATGAACACTGTACAGCGGTCACCAAGCTTAACCGGGCATTCAGAATTCAGTGCCATACAGCCGAATTCTTCAACTATGTTAATATTAAGTTTTTCGGCCTGTTCTTCAAGAAATGATCCGGTGCCTGCAGCACATACCTTATTCATCTCAAAATCCACAACAACACCATTCTCAATGCTTATGAACTTGGAATCCTGTCCTCCTATTTCAAATATTGTATCTACCGTGGGATCAAAATCAATTGCCGCAGTAGCCTGAGCCGTTATCTCATTAACTATTTTGTCGGCGCCGATAAAATCGCCGGTAAGATAGCGTCCCGACCCGGTTGTACCGGCTCCGACAACAACTATATGCTCTCCGACCTCATTATAGATTTCCGTTATCCCTTTCTGAATTGCTTCAAGGGGTTTACTGGCAGTGGGGAGGTAGCGGCGGGCAACCACTCGGTGTTTATCATCGATCAAAACAACATTGGTGCTCAAAGAGCCTATATCAAGACCAAGGAAAACGGGAATTTTCTCTTTCCCGTTTTTGGCAAAATGGACTTCTTTTTTATATTCCGCATTGGATTCTATAAGTTGAGGGAGGCTGATAAAATCAGAGGTGGCACCGGCCAGGTATTTTTCAAGTTTTGAGAGGCCGGGTAAATTATTCATAATCAAGCTATTGGCGTGTGCATAATAGACTGCGCCTATTGCTCCCATAGAGGCATGGTGGGGAGAGATTATCAGTTCTCCGTCAGTGAGATTCAATATCTCCCTGAAAGCCCTTATCATACCAGTGTTGGCAGCAACTCCTCCGGAAAAGAGAACTGGTTTTTTGATCTCTTTGCTTCTTGCAACATTGCTGCGGAAATTTCTGGCCAGCGCAAAGCAAAGACCGGCTACAATATCATGAACAGGTGTAGCAATCTGCTGATGGTGTATCATGTCACTTTTTGCGAATACACTGCAGCGTCCTGCTATTCTGGGAGGATTGGCAGATTTAAGGGCCATGTTGCCAAATTCAGTCTCAATGGCTATTCCAATTCTTTTTGCCTGCTGATCGAGGAATGAACCGGTTCCTGCAGCGCAGATACTGTTCATTTCAAAATCGACCAGCCTGGAATGTCCGTTTTTCGGATCTTTTTCCAGGATAATAAGCTTTGAATCTTCCCCGCCTATCTCAATAACAGTCTTTGCTTCAGGGAACATAATCCCGGTGGAAGCTGCCTGAGCAATTATCTCATTGACAAACACCCCTCCGATAAGCCTTGATGCAAGCTTGCCACCTGATCCTGTAAGCGCGATACCTTTCAGACTTTCGGATGAATATTTATCAAGAATAAAAGATAAACGGTCTTTAAGAACATTGAACGGCTTTCCATGGATATAGTCATAATAATCTTCAAGAATATTATGATGTTCATCGATTAAAACAGTATTTATTGAAACTGATCCGATATCAAAGCCAATATAGTAGCTATATTCTGGTAAGTTAGCTGATAGATTTTTATTAGCCATAAAGAGAGGTTCTAATGAAGTTCTAGCCAGGTACAAAAGCGCTCCTGCCGGGAGGTCCGCTTTTTTCAAATGTATGCAATTCTTTAATAAGAATCAAATAAATATGCTTATGTTAATTATCATGTTTTCAGATAATAACATTGCAAGTTCATTTTATTCTATTTTCCTGTTTATACCCATTCTTCCATAGAAAATGCAACGCAATCGGCAGCCAGGAGCAAATCAGAACCGGCAAAATATGAGGCGCCAGGATTAATAAGGTGCATCTGGACAGGCCATTGCCTTAGCTCAGATGGTTGATTCTGCAAATGATTATTATTTATAGTTTCGGGCCTCTCAATAACCATAGCGCTTGCTCCGGGGCAACCCCCTCCATTGTGCTGCTGATGATTATGAATTATATGTTGAGGCTGATGTTTAGGTTGAATTACCTGATATGGCTCAGCCTCTCTTGTCTCAATTGTGATGGCACCTTCAGGACAATGACCTATACAGGCACCGAGTCCGTCACACATAAGTTCACTTACCAGTCGTACTTTTCCATCTATTACCTGTAAAGCTCCCTCATGACAACTGGGAACACACTGTCCACATCCGTTACATAATTCTTCATCTATTTTTAGAATATCTCTTTTCATAATGTAATTTTTAAATTGATTCCGTAACAAATTTGGAAAATTGGAACATATTAAATTGTAACATTTGTTACAATTTTGTATATTTATAAAAATATCTTCAATGGATTATACACAACTTATTAATTCGCCTGTTTTCAGGGGATTGAATAAGGAGGAGCTGGAAGAAATGCTCCCGCAAACCGGGTATAAGGTAAAAAGGTTCCATGCCGGTTCAATGATAACTCAGGCTGGCGAACCTGTTAATTCGCTGATGATTGTACTTTCTGGTGTTGTAAAAGGCGAAATGGTTGATTATGAAGGTAGGGTAATAAAAATTGAAGATATCCCTGCACCGGGAGCTCTTGCTTCTGCTTTTTTGTTCGGCAAAAAAGCTATATTCCCGGTAAATGTCATTACAGTGACAGATGTAAAATTATTTATTGTTGGAAAATCTGAATTGCTGAAACTTCTGATGCAAAACGACAGGATTCTTACCAATTTTCTTGATATGATATCAAACCGGTCTCAGTTCCTCTCAGAGAAAATCAAATTCTTAAATTTCAAGACAATAAGAGCTAAGCTTGCATTTTATATACTGCAGAAAGCTGGCAAAAATAACAATTCAATTCATCTTGATACGACACAAAATGAGCTGGCTGAATTTTTTGGTGTTGCCAGACCATCTGTTGCCAGGGCGCTAGGTGATCTTGAAGATGAGGGGTATGTTATGGCAAAGGGAAAGTTTATCAGGATTCTGAACAAAGAAGGACTGGCAGATCTCACAATTGATTAATATGATATTTCTTTTTATAAAAACAAATCCGGACAAGCAATCCGGATTTGCTGCCAAAGTGAGCAGTATTATTTTTAGTAGTCCCTAATTATTTTAGTCTTTATCGACTTTTTTGGTTACAGGAGTATTTTCTAATACTTTGCCGTTTGCATCAATAACAACTTCAATAGCTGACTTGTCTTTTTTCAGGGCAATTTCAAATCCTTTCATTTCAGGATTTTCAATAATTGACATTTCACCGGTTTTATAACCTGCAAATTCCTTAGCCAGTGTTGCTGTAACAGCAGCCGGGAGGTCTTTTGAAGATATCTCTGTTTCGGTTTCGAGCCATTTACCCTTAAGATCAAATGATGATGACATATCTTTACCATTCATCGTAAATTCAGCTTCCCATTCATTAGCTGATTCATTATCCCACTTAACAGATTTTGCAGTTGCAAACTTTTGTGTGAAAGCTTTAATGACCGCTTCAGGCGCTGTTTTCTGGGCGCAGGCTGTAATGCTGAATCCAAGCAGAAAGACAGATAAAATAATTAAATTTTTCATTTCTTGTTGTATTAAGTAATTAATTAATACAAACATAATTTATGATTCTGTAAAGATATTGTATTTAATGGGGGCATTCAATTAGTATAAAAAATTTATTATTTGATTTATTTTTAATTAAAACTGGTTATCATAATTTAGTTTAGGTTCTTTCTTCCTGTTCTGATTACCAAAAGTATAAGTAAGTCCTGCATATATTATTCTGGCACTTCTTTTCCTTACTACAGTCTGAAAAAGTTCAGGTGTATTTAATATTGAATTGTTTCTCAGTGAGTTAAATATATCTGATACTGTAATGATTAGTGCGCCTTTCCCTTTTAAAAACTCCTGTCTGAAGCCTGTATTCATTACAAATGAAGGGGACATCTCTCCCTGCGGCGTAAGTCTCCTGGCTCCATAGTTTGAAGTGATTTGAATAACTGTTGATGTGGATATATTTATACCAGCGCTCAGATTGGCACTCCAGGTTATTATTGATTTGTTCTTATAGTATCCCAGACTGGAAGCATCTATAGTATTATAAAATGTATTTGTACTCAGGTTAATTGTTACTACATCCCTAATATTTGAAGTCAAAATCAGTTCGAGTCCTGCTGATTGGCTTTTGGTGAGATTCTGGAGTGAAGTAAGCAGCACTGTATCATTTATATAGTTTGTTATACGAGTCATTCCGTTGTACATATATCTGTAATATATGGTCGACAGGAACGTAATATTTTTGCTTTTATACTGGTATCCCATCTCCACCGAATGAATATCTTCAGGTTTCAAACGCGGATTGCCTTTCCTAAGGTTATATGGATCCTGGTATTCGGGAAAGGGGTTAAGATCATCCTCTTCAGGACGTTGTATCCGATGACTGTAATTCAGCTGGAATTCATCATGTTCTGTCAGCTTATAATCAAGATGAATAGTAGGATAGAGCCTGAAATAGTTGCTGTTAATGATTGTGTCGGTTGTAACCTGGCGAGTATTTATTAGAGCCTCTTCTGCACGTAATCCACCTAAAAACCCGAATTTCCCAAGCTCTTTTTCAAAAGTTCCATAAAGAACATGAATTCCGGAGATATATATGAATCGATTCGACTTTAGAGTATCTTTCTCCCATATACTGGAAGAAGTGTTAAGTGATTCTCCATAGTAATTCATGTCACTGTGCATATATTCAAATACATAACCGGCTTCAATCTTTGAAGTTTCAGACAGAGGGTTTATATATTCAAGGGTCAGTTGCGATTCATTATCAGTCTTTTGGAGCAGAGTATTATCGAAGGAAGCAGGTATAGAAGGAATCCGGAAAATATTACTATAATGATTATCTTCCTTTTCAAATGACTTTGATGTTACAAAGTCCAGATTTAACTCATGACCCTCTTTTTTAAAATTATGACCTGCAGTAGCTCCAAATTCCAGATCATTTTCGGTTTGGGGACCAGCATCGATTCGGTCATAATCCTTTGTCATTGTTTTGTTGCTGTCAATAGATTTGTAGGTGGTTGTCTGATGCCTGTTAAAATTTCTTGTATCATAGCTGGCTGTGATACCTGCTGTATTGTTATCATTAATTTCATAATCGATACCTCCTGAAATAATTTGTGACAGGGGACTGGAATGATCATAAATATTTATTGTTGAATAGCTTATTGAATCATTTAAAAGATCTGTTCTGGTCCGGGAATCATTTGTTAGTCTTATCCTGTCGTCCTGACGAATGCTATAGCTCCCTGACAGATTTATCTTCCCAGGATTGTAATTTGCCGCAATGTTACCATTATACCTGTTTTCATTTCCAATATTTACACTTGCAGTGCTGTTAAACCCTGGTAAACGGTTCTTTTTCATGACTATATTAATAATACCGGCAGTACCATCAGGTTTGTATTTTGCAGAAGGATTGGTAATTACTTCGATCCTTTCAATTGTGCTCGCGGGTATCTGCTGGAGAACTGCTGCCCTGTTCGCCCCCATTAGAACTGAAGGTTTTCCGTTGATCAGGATCAATACGTTTGATGACCCACGCAGGCTTACCACACCGTCGATATCAACTGTGACAGATGGAATGTTCTGCATTAGATCACTCACAGAGCCTGTTTTGCTTGTAAGGTCTTTTCCCACATTGAATACTTTTCTGTCGATAGTGTTCACATATGTTGATCTCTCCCCTTCAACAATAACCTCATTAAGAGAACTTGTGACAGCAGAAATAAGCAGAGTGCCCAGGTCTATATCTGGATGTGTGTCATCAATATTAAAGACCGGGGTAACCTCGTTTCTAAAGCCTATAAAACTGTAAATAACTATATATCTTCCATATGGAATATTACCTATTTTAAACTTGCCTTTTTTATCGGTGACGCCTCCCTGTACAATGCTGCTGTCTTTTACAGATCGTACAGTAATTGTAGCAAATTCAAGAGGATTTTGTGACTCTTTTTCACGTACTATACCAGAAACAGCGCCTCTATTTTGATTCTGTCCATAAATATTGCTGAAGTTAAAAATCAGAAAAAGGAAGAGAAATAATGAGAATACTCTAACACGGTGGAGGTTATTACCTGCCATCATTTTTCGTTTAACTGGTAGACTAATTTAAATAGTTAAAGATATTTTACGATTCTGTAAAGACTTTGTATTTAAAAAATTACTATGAATTTATGCCTGTCATTCTCATATTTATAATTTATTTCCCATTTATTGACAGAGCATATTTCATTCACAATTGAAAGACCAAGTCCGTGAGATTCAGATGATTTATCAGCTTTGTAAAACCTCTCAAAGAGTTTTTCAGGAGGGACACTCAAAGGGGTGCCAGAATTTGTTATCTCAAACCTGTTATTGTTAAGTATAATATAAATAGTGGTTGAAGTAAGGCAGTGCCTGATGGCATTGCCGAGCAAATTCATTACCAGCGATTCAGCCAGGATTAAATTTGTTTCAAGAAATACTTCACTGGAAATATCCTTTTTAATTTCCAGCTTTTTTTCATTAATAATGTCTGCCAGCATACTTTCTTTTTCTTCAATGAGTTGCGAAAAATTTACCTGTTTTTTATCTGGAAATTGATCATTGGCAATTTTTGTCAGCAATAAAAGTATCTGGGTTAGTTTGGAAACTTTCAGGGTATATGAATATGCTGATGACAGAAGTTCAGCCTGACCTTTTTTAAGTTCAGGATCCTGCATTAAGGTCTCAAGTTTTGACTGAATTACTGCGAGTGGTGTCTGAATCTCATGTGACGCATCCTCTGTAAACCGCTTAAGCGATTGATAATCAGTTAATATTCTTTGTGTGAGTTTATCAAGTGTATTATTAAGTTCGCGGAATTCATCCGTATCACTTAAAGAAGTTAATCTGAATTCCGGATTATCATGTGAAAATTTTTTAAGTTCATCCAGAGTCTTATAGAAGGGTTGCCAAATTTTCATAGAAAGTCTCCTGTTAACATAATAAAGAATGATAAGCAAAAGAATAAATACTAACCCGGTAACTATTACTATTGTTGCCAACAGGTCGCTTTTTTCAAGAAGTGTGTCTCTGGCAGCGATGAAGTATTTCTTGCCGTTTATTTCAGTTACAAGGCTTATCTGGCGGTAAGGTACCATTTCATTTTCAGCCTTATCAAAAATCAGAGTATCAATTGATAAAGATGGCCTGACTAATTGCTGAGGTACTTCAACCACTTCAATATAAGGGTAATAATTTGGAAGGACCTTGTTTTTTTCAATAGATTTTTTTACAACTTCAATATCAGACACCAGGTTTTCATTAAGATTATCTCTTAATATGAATGAAAGGACAAAATAAATAACAACTCCTGCAATAATAAGCGTTGTAAGTGAGATCAGAAAGTATGCCCTGTTTGTTTTCTGAAGTAGTCTCATCTTTCTGAAAATTTATACCCTATGCCATATATATTTTGAATATAGTTTCTGCCATTCATTATTTCAATCTTTTTTCTAATGTTTTTAATATGGCTGTAAATGAAATCAAAATTATCTGCATATGAGATATTATCGCCCCAAACATGTTCCGCAAGTGCTTCACGCGTAATTACTTTATTCCTGTTGACAATCAGATAGACCAGTATCTCATATTCTTTCCTTGTGAGGTCAATTAAAGATTCGTTCACAAAAACTTCACCTGAATCGATATTAATCATTATATCGTTAAATATCAATTTATTATCCCCATTGAATTGTCGTCTTCGAAGCAGCGACCTGACTCTTGAATTTAGTTCGGCCAGATGAAACGGTTTTGTGATATAATCATCTGCTCCCATATCAAGTCCCTTTAATTTATCATCAAGCGAGTTTCTTGCTGATACTATAAGTAATCCTGCCTGTTTGTTTCTTTCCTTAATAAGTTTTATAAGATTCAATCCTTCTCCTCCGGGCAGTGTAAGATCAAGAATTATGATATCATAATCGAATGCTGATAAACAATCTTCAGCAGCGAAATAGGAATTTGCCGTTTCACAGATATATCTTTCTGATTCCAGGAAGCTTTTCATTGTTGCCAGAAGCTCTTTCTCATCCTCAATTATCAGTATTTTCATCTGTTTTTTAATTCAAAGATAAATTGTAATTCTGGAAACAATCTGGAAATGCCCAAAGGGATAATACGGTAATAGTCATCTCTAAATGCGGTGATGTGGATCTGAACCTTATCTGGGAGATATGTTATTTTATCATTCAGCAGGGTGCTGATCCTTCTCTGTAACCAGAAAAATGATGAAACAGGTTCCTTCATTTACTTTGCTCTCAACATGAATGGTGCCATTATTTATTTTGACGAGGTCGTAGCAAAGTTTAAGACCGAGACCGGTTCCTTTTTCATTTTCTGTTCCTGGAGTACTATCAATTTCAGCAGATGTAAACAGGTCCTTTTGCTTTGCTTCCGGTATACCGACTCCATTATCGCATATCTTAAGCATCAGGCCTTCTCTGGTCAAAGTCTTGTTCTTAAGAAGAATACTGATCCTTCCCCCTCTGGGAGTGTATTTTACAGCGTTTGATAAGAGATTCCTGATTATTATATCGAAGAGATCCTTGTCTATATATGCAATAGAGTTTCCTACCTGGGTGAAATTAACCGAGATCTCTTTCTTATCTGAGGTCTCCTTGAATATGCTGAGATTGGTAAGAATTATATCGGCAAGATCGCGTTTCTCGGGAGAAAATTTAATTTTATCTTCCTGCCCTCTTCCCCAAACAAGCATATTTTCAAGCAGGCCTATGACAAGTTGCGCATACTGGATACTTGAATTGGCAAAAGTGTCATATTTCTCTTTATATTCTTTCTCCTTAAGCAGATTGAGCATATAGAGGATGTTTACAACAGGGCTTCTTAAATCATGTGCTATAACAGAAAAGATCCTGTTCTTCAGTTGAATAGTATCTGACAGTTGTTTATTTTGCTTTGCAATCATCTGGTTCTGTTTTTCAATCTTCTCATTCCTTGTTTTTAGTTCCTGAGTTCTTTCATTAATAAGTATTTCCAGATTGCGATTCATAAATGCCAGATCTGCCTGGAGTTTTTCCTTATCGTTAAATGCTCTTACCCATTTATAGAGCAATAAAGATGCCTGGATGAAAACAAAAATTACTATAATGTATGTAAGTATATAACTCGTTGAACTGGTTGAATTACCCAGTGAAACCTTTATATCATGCCATCCGCCTATCAGCAGAAGAATAAATGCAAGGAAATAAATTATGTCGATGGTGTTCTTCTTTAATAAGCCAATAAAACTCTTAACTAAAAGATATCCTAACAGTAATAGCATGGCCGGATAATACACAACCATTGAGTAGCTGAAGATTTTTACAGGAAGAAACAAAGTCAGAATGACCGACAGGATATAAAATACTGTATAAATCCGGCTGATTATCCTGATAAATAATGATGGATAAAGACTTGAAACAAACCATGACCAACCCAATATGACAATAAAAAGACTGATATATTCAAACCTGACAATCCAAATCCACTCAAGATCGACAAGGTTCAGGATAAGGTAATGCGAAGTAAACAGTGGTCTTATTGCAAGCCCAAGAGTCGCCATACTGAAAAATCCCATTATTCTTTCCTTTGGAGAGATAGCAAAAAAGAAGAGAAAGAATATTGAAAAACCGATCAGAAAGCTAATTACTGCCCAGTCTGTTGCCCAGCCGTTGGCCAGTTTTTTCTGGACTTCATTAAATGTTCCAAGTTTTACGGGGAGCCAGAAGCCACCGCGCCTGTGGTCGTAGTTTGAAACATTAATTATTATTTTAAGTGTATCAGAGATCGGCACCACCCTGAAAAAATTTCTTCTGTATTCTGGTTTTGTTTCCGCAGCTGACCGACCTGGTACTCCGTTACCTCCTAAATACTTCCCGTCGAGATAAATGTCATAAGAGGAATCAAATACAGGAAGATCAATACCCAGTGGATTCCGGTAACCGACAGGAAGTAATACTTTTAGCCTGTAGGTGGCGAATCCGTATTTTTCTGTGTGAACATATTCTTTGAGGTAGGCTGTCCAATATGACGGGACTTTGCCATAATAGTCGGGTTTGTAATTTCCGGATTTAAAATCATTGGGACGCAGCATTTTTCCCCAATAAAATTCCCACTCACCATTGAGTCTGAGTATGAAGTGATCCGGATTAGTGATATTTCGAAGGTCAAGTACACCCTTAACGGCTATTGGTGCTGGCTCTTTAGCATTTATTATATGAGTGAAAGAAGCGATTACCAAAATCAGGAATGAAAGCCTTATTCTCATCTCTTGTCGGTGTGGCAAATAATAAGTAAAGATAATTTTTTTAAAATTAAAATCACCCTTCGCCCTCAAGATAAACCGAATGGAAGAGAAATATAGGGGGAAACGGGAAAGGGGGTTCTATCAAGTACAAAAAAAAAGGAAAGACACCGGGGAGGTGTCTTTCCTTGATTTACCTAAACCTGATCGTAGAATCTGCCGAATGGCGATTGAGAGAAATTAAAACTTTTCCATTCTTTTATTACATAGACGTCTGGGAAATCAAAATGTTGCAGGTTTCTTGGTTAATGTTTTGTTAATCATTTGTTAAAGCAATATAAATATCTGAAATTAAGCAATATAGATCCAGGTCAATGTTGAAGTATTTAGATTGCACTGATCATCTTTTCAGCCAATTAAATTCAATTTCTTAATAAAACATCACAAAATATATTTAACTTGCAACCATTATTGAAAAATTATGGTTTCAAAACTGGAATATAGTTTTATGATGCAGCGACTTGGCAGAAGACTATATTGCTGTCTGATGTTCTACAGCCTTTGATCATCACCCTGTTCTGAGATACTTTACAGGATTCCTTTTCTTTTTCACATCAATTAATTTCAGGAATATATCTTTTATTATGAAAGGACTTATTTTCAGCGTTAAACGTTATTCAATCCACGACGGACCTGGGATAAGGGTAACGTTTTTTATGAAAGGATGCCCTCTGAGTTGTATCTGGTGTCATAATCCGGAAGGGATATCCCCTTTTCCTGATACCATAACACAAAAAGACAGAGTAGGAGATAAGGAATTTATAAGGAAGGAGGATGTCGGCAAATTTTACACTGTCGATGATATTATAAATATTCTGGAAAAAGATAAGGTATTCATCAATCAATCAAAAGGTGGTGTTACATTCTCGGGAGGTGAGCCAATGATGCAGATCGAATTTCTTCGTGAAACTCTTAAAGCCTGTAAAGCAATAGGGTATCATACAGCAGTAGATACCTCAGGATATTCTTCAGCAGAAAATTTTAAATCAATCATTCCTTTCACTGACCTTTTCCTCTTTGATCTTAAACATTTTGATGATGTATCTCATATTGAATTTACTGGTGTCTCTAACATACTGATACTTGAAAATTACAGGCTTTTAATCAACAGCGGGAAGGAAATTATGCTAAGAATTCCGATCATTCCGGGGATGAATGATGATAATGCACATCTAATAAAACTTAAAAAATTTCTTCAAACAACAGGAACAGACCCGCTTAAGAAGATTAACCTTCTGCCATATCATAAAACAGGGTCCTCAAAATATAAAAAATTCAATATTCCTTATAAGATGGGAGGGATTAAACCACCCTCCTTAAAGGAAATGCAACAAATAAAAGATCTGTTCAGTGAAACAGGTGTAAAAATTAAAATTGGAGGATAAAAATAGATTTAAAACTTTATCATCACAAAGATCAGAAGCATGGTTACAGTAATTTAAAAATATTAGAAGATGATAATATCTGAAAGAGTCAGGAAATTAAGGGAGAAAAGCCTTAATGCGGTGGAAAAGATAAGTGCAGAAAGAGCAATGCTTATCACTGAGTTCTATAAAAGTGACGAAGCCCGTGAGTTATCTGCTCCGGTAAAAAGGGCAAAAGCCTTTGAATATCTTTTAAAGAATAAGAAGATCTGTATCAACGATGGTGAGCTGATTGTAGGGGAAAGGGGGCCGGCTCCCAAAGAGACTCCGACATATCCGGAAATCAGTCTCCATTCCATGAAGGATCTTGAAATTCTCGATTCAAGGGAAAAGGTCTTCTTCAGGGTTGATGAAAAGGTAAAAAGTATTTATGAGAAGGAGATAATACCTTTCTGGAAAGGTAAGAGTAACCGGGACCGGATTATGAGTCTTATGACTCCTGAATGGCTCGGTGCATATAAAGCCGGGATATTCACAGAATTCCAGGAGCAAAGGGCGCCTGGCCATACCGTACTGGGATATAAAATGTTCAAAACAGGTTTTTTGAAGCTTAAAGAAGAGATAAAAGAATCTGTTTCCCTGCTCGATTTCTTCAATGATCCTCATGCATCTGAAAAGCTCGAAGAACTTAAAGCAATGGAAATTGCGGCAGATGCAATTATTATGTACGCAAATCGTCATGCTGATGAACTGGAACAACTTGTATCGGAAGAGAAAGATAAAACCAGGAAAGAAGAGCTGCTTAAGATGGCGGCTGTATGCCGCAAAGTGCCTGCTAATGCTCCTGAGACTGTTCACGAAATGCTTCAGCATTATTGGTTTATTCACCTTGGAGTCATAACAGAACTAAATCCCTGGGACTCCTTTAATCCCGGAAGACTTGACCAGCATCTGTTCACGGTTTACAGAAAGGAAATGGGAGAAGGTACTATTTCTGAAGATTATCTGTACGATCTTCTGGGATGTTTCTGGGTTAAGTTCAACAATCATCCTTCGCCTCCAAAGATGGGTGTAACGGCCAGCGAAAGCAATACCTATACTGACTTCTGTCTTATAAACCTTGGAGGAGTAAAACCTGATGGCAGTGATGCTGTAAATGAAATGTCCTATATTCTTCTCGATGTGATCAAAGAGATGAGGATACTTCAGCCAAGCTCAATGGTCCAGATAAGCGGAAAAAGTCCTGACAGATTCATTCACAAAGCCCTTGATATTATAAAAACCGGCTTCGGCCAACCTTCCTGCTTCAATACTGAGGCCATTATCCAGGAGTTATTGAGACAGGGAAAATCCATTGTTGATGCCAGGAATGGAGGCGCATCCGGTTGCGTTGAATCAGGAGCTTTCGGGACGGAGGCATACTGGCTGACCGGCTATTTCAATCTTCCAAAGGTGCTCGAGATCACTCTCAATAATGGATTTGACAGGAGGACAAACAAACAGGTTGGCCAAAAGACAGGTTATGCACATGAATATAAAAGCTTTGACAACCTTTTAAATGCGTTCAGTCTTCAGGTGAAATATTTTGCAGACATTAAGATCAGAGGCAATAATGTAATAGAAAGAACATTTGCAAGCTGGTTACCAGTTCCCTTTTTGTCATTGTTGGTTGAAGATTGTATTCTCAATGGTAAAGACTATAATTGTGGAGGTGCAAGGTATAACACTTCTTATATACAGGGTGTCGGACTTGGAAGCATCTCTGATATACTTACCTCTGTTCGTTTTAATATTTATGATAATAAGAAGTTCTCATGGGAAGAGATGCTAAAAGCACTGGAGGCAGATTTTATAGGACATGAACAGATTCAGTATGAAATGATTTATAATACACCTAAGTACGGAAATGACGATGATTATGCTGATCAGCAGGCAGTAACTGTTTTTGATGTCTTCTATGATGCAGTCAATGGTCGTCCGAGCTCAAGAGGCGGAATTCACAGGATCAATATGCTGCCAACAACATCCCATGTATATTTTGGCAGTGTGACAGGTGCTACTCCGGATGGCAGGAAAGCGTACCTTCCTCTTTCTGAAGGTATTTCTCCTTTTCAGGGTGTTGACCATAACGGGCCCACATCTGTTATCAAGTCAGCATCAAAGATTGATCATCTCAGGACCGGAGGCACTTTGCTGAACCAAAAATTTTCGCCATCGTTCTTTGAGGATGAAGACAGTTATGCCAATCTTACTTCCTTAATAAGAAGTTATTTCAGTCTGGATGGGCATCATATACAATTCAATGTTATAGATGCAGAAACGCTGAAGGATGCGCAAAAACATCCTGAGCGATACAGGGACCTTATTGTGAGGGTTGCCGGTTACAGTGATTATTTCAACGATCTGGGCGAAGATCTGCAGAATGAGATAATCGCCAGAACGGAACACGAAATGTAGGGAAAGGTCGCGACCTTTCCCTACATTTCATTTTGTGGCAGTTTTTATTTCTTCTTATCCTTTATCTCATTAAACACTGATGTGGCAGTTGCAATAGCTCCTGCAATATCAGTCAGATTTGACGGAATTATTAATGTGTTGTTAGTCTTGGCAATATTTCCAAATGCATTAAGATATTGTTCTGCTATCCTCAGGTTAACAGCATTCAACCCGTTTTCTTCGGAGATAGCGTGAGAAATTGCCCTTAGTCCATTAGATGTTGCATTGGCAAGCTGTTCAATCTCTGATGCGCGACCTGCTGCTTCATTGATACGCTTTTGCATTTCCCCTTCTGAATTTTTTATGAGAGATTGTTTATCACCCTCGGCAACATTTATTTTTGCCTGTTTGGCCCCTTCCGATTCAGCAATTATTGCTCTCTTCTCTCTTTCCGCCCTCATCTGTTTTTCCATGGCATCCTTGATGCTCTGAGGCGGAATAATATTTTTCACCTCATACCTGGTTACCTTTACACCCCATGGTTCACTGGCCTTATCGACTGCTTCTACAATCGAAACATTTATAGTCTCACGTTCCTCGAAAGTCTTGTCGAGTTCAAGTTTTCCTATTATGCTCCTCATTGTAGTCTGAGCGATTTGTATTGAAGCAAACCTGTAGTTGTCGATTCCATAAGAAGCTTTCTGTGCATCGAGTACCTGAAGATAAAGGATACCGTCAACCTCTACCGAGATGTTGTCGCGGGTTATACAAACCTGTGAGGGAACATCTATTGCCTGTTCTTTAAGTGTATGCCTGTATCTTACCTTATCGATAAAGGGTATTAGTATCTGGAAACCGGCTGAAAAGGTGGCCCTGTATTTTCCCAGCCTCTCTACTATTATAGCTGTCCTTTGGGGGACAATTTTAATCATTGAGGCAATCAGTATAAATCCGAGGAAGATTATACCTATTAAAATAAAAGTAGTGCTTGATCCTTCCATTTTGATTATTTTTTTGGTTCAATTAATAATGTAAAATTGTCTTTTCTAACGATAATAACTGTCTGGCCTTCTTTGACTTCTGAATTGGAATTAGCTGTCCAGGTAGTTCCTTTAAATTCAACCTTCCCTTTTTTCCCCGGACCAACAGGGGATGTGGTTAAAGCTTCTTTCCCGGTAAACTCATCTTCAACGTCCTCTGACAAATTATTCTTGCTATAAAAGAATTTCTTTTGAATCATTTTTCTCAGAGCAACCAGCGATAGTACTGAAGTAACTGCAAAAATTATTATCTGCACGTTAGTCCCCGGGTTAAGGATAAGGCAAACGAGAGCTGTTACCCAGGCACCCACCCCAAAGAAAAAAATTACAAAACCGGGGATGACCAATTCAAGCAGAAACAGACCCAGACCAATAACAAACCAAAAGATTTCTGGTCTGGAAAGAATGGTGTCAATCATAATGAATAGTTTAATTTGTTAGCGGGAGAATTGTTTTGATTGAAGTAAAGATACAATAAAAACGCAAAAAAAATTAAAAAAATAGTATATAGTATATAGTATATAGTGTCAAAATATGAAAAGCATAAAGTTGTATATTATGAAGAGAAAAGAGTTAATTCCTGGTTATCCTGTTATTTATTTCCTTCATCCAGGAAGCTACCTTTTTGGAATAAAAATTCAGGTTCTCACAGGTAAAATCACCTTCCATCTTAATTAAATAACCTTTATACATTTCGCTGCTCTCAGAGAACTGATAACATATAAATTCTGATGACCCCGTATCTTCTGCGACATTTTTCGGCGATGTAACCTTGCTGGAGGCAATATTCTTAATGTAACCGGTATATTTAAGCAGCTCATCATTATCTATTTTTTCTCCGGTTTTGTTGCACTTGCGCATGTTTTGAGCAAGCTGTTCCTTACTCAGATTGTTGTTATTATCAGGGAAATTCCATTCTTCAGGATTCTTATAAGTCAGTATATTCCCTTCATTGTCAATTAAGTATCCGTAATGTACGTACCCCAATGTGTAATTAATATAGTCAAACTGAAACAATATTTCCTGTTTATCACTAATAACGTAATTCTTATTGCAGCTTTCTAAAGAAAAGAATACAAAACCACTCAATACCAATATTTTAAAAGACGTGCTCATACAAAACTGTTAATAATCCAGGCTTCAAAAATCGGACCAGACCGTAATGCAATGGCTTTTGAATTACAAAATTATTATTAAAGCGCTATTACTTCAAATATATTTTCAGGATTCATTACTATTTTGTAACTTAAATGGTTATTAATTCCATAAGGATTGCCCTGACATCGGTCGTATCTCATCCGTCGGTATAGCGGGATAAGTGATTCATAATGAGATGATAGTGAGTTCTCTATTTTGTTATCTTAATTAAATAACCAGGATAGGAGACAATTAGAATGGAAAAATTTTTTGATTATTTTGATGGTCGGTACAGGGAGGCTGTTTTAAATAAACCTCCAGCCGATGACGGACCGGTAATAACTATTTCGAGGTTAACCGGATGTGATGCCCGACAGGTAGCTGCCATTCTGGCTGAAGAATTAAACCGGAAATTTAAAACAACAAAATGGAGATGGGTGGATAAAGATATCATTTATGCCATCGCAAAAGAGTTAAATACAGATACTCAGCGCGTTGAAAATTTTTATAAGGGGATAGAACTATCAAATATATCAGAAATGATAATGGCTTTTTCCGGGGGCTTTGTGAGTGATCTGAGAGTTAAGAAAGCAATCAGGGATGTTGTAAGGACAATGTGTAAGGAGGGATTTATAATACTGGTTGGACGTGCCGGTGTGGTGTTAGCCAGTGATATCCGTGACGCGTTGCATATCAGGCTTGTAGCGCCTTTTTACTGGAGAGTTGAAAATGTTATGAAAAAGAAATCGATGGATTTGGAAACTGCTGAAGAGTATGTTGTCGATACAGATGAAAAGCGATTTAATCTTGTCCAGTCCTTTCTTGAAAAAAAACCCCTGAATCTTGATTATCTTTTCGATGCCACATTAAATCGAAGCGCTTTTAATATACAGGAGACAGCAGATATGATTCTTCTGATGTATGAAAATAAGGTTTCCAGACAGATTGCCGAAAGGAAAAAAGTCACCAGGATATTTTAGAATTATACTTTTACCTGTTTTCCCCGATACCCGAATTCAAAAAAACTACATTCATAGTCCAGAGTCCATAGTCCAGAGTCCATAGTCCAGAGTCCATAGTCCAGAGTCCAGAGTCCATAGTCCAGAGTCCAGAGTCCAGAGTCCAGAGTCCAGAGTCCAGAGTCCAGAGTCCAGAGTCCAGAGTCCAGAGTCCAGA
>Ga0315536_1000239_pt1 | contig 27534 bp, 25 predicted proteins | sample SalMarSW160230MG_FD_203093 | JGI IMG/M metagenome (GOLD analysis project Ga0315536, IMG submission 203093) | Salt marsh sediment microbial communities from the Plum Island Ecosystem LTER, Massachusetts, United States - Salt Marsh Sediment SW1602-30 ...
ACTGATTATTGGTACAGTAAAATTTCCATTTATCTCAAATGATAAGAGTTCAGTACTGAACGCAGCAATTCCCCCTAAGATAAGCACAATTGGTGAAATTTCCAATAAAGTAAACAATACAAATCCACATAAGCCAATACATCCCAAATAAGCTAAAGTTCCTTCAAAAGATTTATTTAAAATTTTATTGTGACCGAATCCTAAACTAATAATTTTTTTAAATATATCACCAAAAATTAGAAATACAGTAGCGCTAAAAGCGATTTCTCGTGGAAAAATCATAATTGTAATGAAAAAACCAACGATAAAAATACTAATCGACGAGAATATTTTTATCTCATCCTTCCTATAGAGAGAAGCATTTTCTCCTTCAGTCTTAGTGTTTTTCCAAAGAATTCTCTGAAGATCATTTGTAATAAAAATTACCCCAAAAATGTAAATTATGAATAAGGAAACACCTTTAGAAAATGCATCATAAACAATTAGGAAAGCTATGCCTAATAGTCGAAAGCTCATCCTTATCCAATCTTTTTTGAAGATTACACCCTTAAAAGAGAATTTCTTGCTAATTGCTGCAACATAGGTCGTATATCCAAAGAGAAAAGATAAAACCGCTAAAAAAAATATGTTAAACTCATTATACGGATAATATACCAAAACTCCATAACCTAAAAACGGAAGGGGAATCCAAACAAGCATTCTAAGCACACCTGTAATATAAATAAATAATATCGCGATAAGGATCAAATAAAAACTAAGAAAAACCATCGTATAATCGGGAGGATCAGAGGTAACCATATACATTATGCAATAATAGAGCAACATACCTAATGATGTTGCCATTCCTTTTCCGCCTCGAAATTTTAGGTAAAATGGAAAACAATGTCCGATTATTGCTATTATTCCACTAAATTGAGCAAAATAATCACTTACACCTAAACAAATTATTGAGATTACACATGCAATAAAACTTTTAGAAATATCATAAAAGCCTGTTAAAATTCCATATTTTTTTCCCAATTCATTCCACGCATTTGAAGTCCCAGGATTTTTTGTACCTGCTTCACGTAAATCTATACCCTTCATCCGCCCTATTAAATAACCAGGGTTAATTGTACCGATTAAATAACCTATGATCAGACTTAGAATGAATAGAAATATTTCAATTGGAGTCAAATTATCACTTTCTTTTTGGATTACAAATATTGTAAGCAATCCAATCTTATAAAAACGTTTTCAAAATCAAGTCATCTTACTGCTAAGACTGTTTAAAGATTATCAAATCGGTTATAAGTAGAAAACAGTAGTATAATAGTAGAAAAAGAAAAAATAATCTTACAAACCTGCTAGTGAAGCCGCACGCATTACAGTACCGCTTATTATAGATACTGTAAAGTTATCGTTCATCTCAATTGAAAAGAGTTCAGTAATAGGCGCAGCAAGACCTCCCAAAATTAGAACAATTAAAGAAATATCCAATATGGTATACAATACATATCCACATAGACACATGCATCCAAGGTAGGCAAGTGTCCCTTCAACTGTTTTATTCAATATCTTGTGGCGACCGAATCCAAATCCAAAAACTTTTCCAAAAATATCACCAAAAATTAGAAAAGTATTAGCACTAAACGCGATTTCTCGAGGAAATACCAATATAGTAATGAAAAATGCCATGATATAAATGCTAATGGATGAAAATTTTTTTATCTCATCTTTCCTGTAGAATGAATCCTTTTCTCTTTCTACCTCAGTACTTCGCTTAAAAATTCTTCTAAAATCGAGTGAAATAAAGATTGCACCAAAGATGCTAATAATTAATAATGAAATCGCTTGAGAAAACACGTCGTAGAAGACTAGGAAAGCGATGGTTAGCAAGCGTAGTATCATTCTTATCCAATCTTTCTTAAAGATCTTATCCTTCAGAGGAAACTTCTTGTTAATCACTGCAGTATAAGTCACAAATACAAAAAGATACGTCAATACTGCAAGAAAGAAGAAATTAAATCCATTTCCAGGATAATAAACGTAACAAGCAAATCCTAAAATGGGAAACATTATCCAAGCAAGCATGCTTAATAAATGTGTAATATAAATAAATAGCATTGCGATGGACAGCAAAAATAAAACAAGATAAATCATCGTAAAATCATACGGAATAGATGTAGACATATACATGGAAACATAATAAGGTAACATTCCTATAGCCGTTGCTACTCCTTTTCCCCCTCGAAATTTAAGGTAAAATGGAAAACAATGACCGATTATTGCCATCAATCCGCTAAATTGAGCATAATAATAACTGACATCTAGAACATATATAGCAATAATACAAGCAATGAGACTTTTGAAAATATCATAAGCGGCTGTTAAAATCCCGTACTTCTTGCCAAGAGTATGCCACACATTCGAAGTACCCGGATTTTTAGTTCCTACTTCCCGGATATCAATTCCTTTCATTCGACCAATCAAGTAACCCGAATTGATGCTACCTAAAATGTAACCTATGATGATTGATATCACAAACATGAAGATCTCTATCAGAGTTAATTCTCACCTTCAATTTCGATCAAGAGCTTTTTAATAATAAATTAAGAATGCAGATCTTATAAAAATGCATAGTCAATTTTTTCATAATCCCGCAAGAAAAACAACATACATTATCGCTCCGCTGAATATGGGCACCGTGATGTTATCGTTCATTCCCATGGAAAATAACTCGATTAGAGGAGCAGAAATTCCCCCGAAGATGAGGATGTAAGGTGATATGTCCAAAAGTGTATATAGAACGAAACTACAGATTAAAATGCATCCAAAATATGCCAAGGTGCCCTCAACCGTTTTATTCAAGATTTTATGCCTACCGAATGCCAAGCCAAATACCTTACCAAAAGTATCCCCGAATATTAAAAATACACTTGCTGTAATAGCGATTTCTTTTGGAAATACGAGTATAGTGATGAAGAAGGCCGTGAGAAATATCGTCATTGAAGAAAATGTATGATATTCGTTTTTTCGAAATAATTTTTTAACCTTTTCATGCAATAGCACGTTTGTCTGCTTATGCAAGAACCTTATCAAGTCCAGCAGGATGAATGCGATTGAAACAATTCCTATGATTATTAGAGCGATTTCTTGTGAAAACACCATGTAAAATACAACAAATAATATTGAAAATGGGCGAGTTAATACTCTCCATTTGTGCCCCGTATAATTTTCATCCGTTATTTGAATAGTATTGCGCTTAATAACAGTGAATAATCCAATGAACGTGATATGTGCAAGGATGATCAAAAAGAATAAATTAAAAGGATTCCATGGATAAGTCACGAGGATAAAATACCCGAAAGGAGGAAGCAAGATAATGGATAGGATAGTTCCGCGTCGCGTTATATACGTAAAGATAACAACCAATACCACTTCAAAAATTATGAAATAAAACAAACTTGCAAAATTCAGTATAAAATAGATTATGATGTAAAATAACATCATTCCAGTGGCGGCGGCAACCCCCTGACCGCCTCGAAAGTTCATGTAAAATGGAAAAATATGGCCGACTATGGCCATTATTCCGCTTAGTTGAGCAAAGAAAAGAGGCACGCCCAGCAACGTGGCGATATAAATCATGAATAATCCCTTAAACGCATCATAAAGAGCAGTTGGTGCAGCATATTTTAATCCTAAAACTTTATACGTATTTGATGTTCCCGCATTTTTTGTACCATGTTCTCTTATATCTATTCCTTTCATTTTACCAAATAAGTATCCGGGATTAACAGAACCCATAAAATACCCCGCAATGCAGGACATTATTGATAGAAGAATTTCTAAGGGTTGCATTCAGTCATCATCCTATACTTCAATAAAATTATTGATTTCTAAATTAAAATTTCAATAGATGTTAAAACATTGCGAAATTTAAAGTTTAGAACACGATTTACAATAGGAATGATATGAAATTAGAATATAGGTTTTATGCGAAATATCTTTAAAATCAAGTATTTTGTTTTATAAAATTAATTTGATTATTGATGAAATGAATTTAAAGAATAAAAAAAGGAAATTAGAAATAATAATTAAAAAATTGTGTAAAATTAACTTGTATTAACCTCAGAGGAAATTTACCTAATTAGGATAATTTCATCTTAATTTGTTTGGAACGGCTTCTTAACGTAACCTCGGTAACCTTGGCCACGTTAGAAACTTCCGCTTGCGTCTTTCGACAATCACTTGCTTTAGCAGCCATGTATATTACACTTGCGGCTAAGCCTTTTGGATCTTTTCCAGTACGAAGTAATCCATTTTTGGATGCTTCTCTTAGCATGTCAATTGCTTTCTTTTGAACCTCCATGGATAAGTCTAAATCGTTTCCAAATCGAAATACTAAAGCTTCAGCAGTAATGGGTTTATATCTCAAATTTAGTTCAGGTAAGACTTCCTTTACAATCATGCCTAATGAACGATGGACTGTTCTACGAGGAGTCATCGAGGAATCGCATACTTCTTCTAAGAGTCGTGGGAATTCATGTACTCTGATTGCGGCATATAAGGAAGCAGCAATAAAACCATCAATTGATCTACCCATTGTTAACTTCTTTTTAGCTACGACACTATAGATTTTCCAAGCTGTTTCTTTTATGTGCTCTGGAATGTTCATTTTAGATGTGAGCATTTTAAGCTTAGGTTTTGCTTCCCAAAAGTTCCTTTCAATGCTTGAAATCAAAGAGTTTTGGATTTTCGATAGTCTTGAGAACAGGGTTTTTCCTTTTGCATTAATTAAGCGTCCTTTGCTGTCAATTTTCGTGTTTGGCAGCATGGTGCGAGGGCCGAATTCCCTCCAGCGCGGTTCGGTCCTGCGGCGCTTGTTCACCTCTTCTACGGTATAAGCTCTTCTCTCATTGCCCACAAGATTGCGAGAAACAATCATTCCGCAGTTTAGACACACGTTATCCCCATCTTTGGATTCTATGCAGGGATTTTCGCAGCATTCTTCAAAACCTGTAGTGCAACTATCCTCCTCATCCTTCACTGGTCGAGTGCTCCGCAAGCGGTCTTTATAATTGGTTGTCATAATAATTCACTTTTTATTTTAAAAAATAAAAAAACATAAAAACAGATATTCAAAAATATTCATTTTTGCTTGTTTTACAATTTTTTTTTTGATTATTTTGTTTTTTTCCATTCTATTATTTTTCATATTTGGGAAAAATGTTAGATATTCATAAGTTCGTGATAGAAATTACTAATAATCGTTTTCCATATTACTAATTTTTTTTTTAGTATTTATTTCTTTACGTTTTAGAATATAATATTTCCCTTATGCAATAAAGTATTAAGTTACTCCACTATTTAAAAATGTTTTTATTCGAAGTTGTTCTGTGTCAGCGTACATCAAATAACTGAGGGAAAAAATTCCCCCGTACTTATGGGAAAGCTGATCCATTATATTTTAAAAGTTAGAGATAAGACATTGTGAACTATTTGAAATCCTTTGAAATAATTTTGGAAGATAAAGTAAATTCATCTTTTTATCAATTAGTTTGGAGAAATCATTAATATATTTAATAAGTCGTATATTCTGATAAAATAGGTCATCCAAAGGAATTAGTTTATTCTATAAAATGAGGGATGACTTGAGGACCATTAGGCAGTATTAAGATGCGAGCATCTGGACCATGTTTTTTTAAGGCATTAGAAATAGCATTCTCTACTGTCTGAGCATGTTTTAATCCAATCTTGCCTAATTCAGCTTCTCTAAGAGTTGATACCACGTAGATCTCAGCTTTTTGAAGGATTCGTGCTAAAACTTGGATTTCCCATTGATCTGGTACAATAATTTCCTTATTTAATATCTTATCATGCATTTCTTTCGGGCTCATTTCGGAATAGAGAAGTTCCTTAAATTTTTCTTGTCCTATACCATCAACACATTCATTTACAGATATGATGGTCCCTCCCTGTTTAACTCCCAACTCACCTATCGCCATGCTTTTAACCGCTTGATAGAGATTTAAATCGAGAGGAAATCCCCCATTACCACATACTACAATGTCATATGGTCTTTTTATTGGGCTAAATATCTTTTTTAATTGATATTGAACAAGGTGATCATGGGCGTCTTCTAATGATCCTGTTGCTATACTTGTTATATTATGGTGTTCCTCAATGCATACATTGACAATAAAATCAACTCCTGCGAGACGTGCAATCTCCATGGAGTTTACGTGCATTGGATTTTCGCGATATTTCCCAAATCGCGAATATTTTGAAGCGATTAATTGAGCGGAATGATTTGCCTGGATAGTGCTTGCACCCGCTATTCCAGGAACTATTGATTTGCAACCCCCAGAAAAACCAAAAAAGAAATGAGGTTCTACATATCCAGTTAAAATCTTGATATCACTTTCAAGATAATGTTTGTTTATATAGATGGGGATTCCTTTTTTAGATTCTCCTAAATAAGAGAGAACGTTCATATCAGTCGCTAAATGATCTCTACATTCTATTCTTCCGTAAAGATTTTGCCCCATAATCTTTTCTCGTTCTGCTTCTCGAGATGGTCTATGAAGTCCAGTTGCTATTAGGATGATAATTTGGGAATCCATTATTCCGTAATTATTAAGTTCATTGATTAAAGCTTCCAATATGAAGTGAGAGGGTACTGGACGAGTAGAATCTGAAGAAACTATACAAACTTTTCGCACGTGCCTTTTTCCCTTTATAATTTGTTCAAGTGATGCTGATCCCACTGGATGATTAATTTCATCCTGAATCACTTGAACCGGGTTGTTCACTATTTTTTGAGGGTTTGGTCTGAGTACCTCTACGTTCCATTTAGGATCCATACTTATTGTAAGCCCTTTTTTTCCATAATCTACTATTAATTTGATATCCAAACCCACCTTTTTTGAAAATTCGATAAATTGAAATTATCTATGTTAATAAAACCCAGAAAAGATAAAATTTTATTCCTTAGAAAATTTGAAATTATTTAAATTGAATATAATTCCTTTATATTTTTATAAACCAAAGTAATATTTATTGACAATCAAGATTTATTTTACAATATATTTCATATAAAATCTTTTCAAAGCACTTGAATCAACCAAACGAATGGGGATAAAAATGGTGAAAATACTCAAAGATCTGTGGATACTTGCCTCAACAGGGGTAGTTCTCTTTTCGCGAGTTATTGATGAAAAAATAAATCCCCAATTGTTCGGTGGCTTGATCTCAGCTCTAAATACCTTCGCAGAAAAACTTTCAAACGGTGGTATTACTAATTTCGAACTTAGCAATTTAAAGTTCATAGTGGTAAAAAGGAGAGATTTTCTATTTATCGGGAGCACCTCTAATAAAGTGAAAGAGAAAAAGGCCGAAGAGGAATTGAAAAAAATTGGAGACCTCTTTTTCAAAAAGTATCCTCAAGAAGTGCTCATTAAATGGGACAATGACATCAGCATTTTTTCAGATTTCGGGTCTAATATTGAGGGTTCCTTGGAAAAAGATTCTACTGATAAAATGAAAGAAGCTTTCTGGTAACTCATGTTCAATAATAATAAAGAATTTAAGATGAGTAGTATATTATTTTATCGAAAATATGACTTCAGAAAATAATAAATCAAAAGAAGTGAATAATCGAGGAGATCCTCGTATTATCGAAAATTACGAAGAATTAATGAATAATAACAAATTAAATTGGGTTGATTCAAAGGATCCAAATAATATCATTAAGCAATTAAGAAGTCCACGATTTTTAGGTTCTTATCACCTCAAACAAGAAGCAAGTTCAAAATTCGCACCCGTAGATAATTTGATCAAGGGAAGTATGAGATTAAACCAAGAAAAATCTCTAAAAACCACGATTTTTAATCCAATAACAATAGGATTGATGATTATCGCATTTGTATTTAATTTATTCTGGCTTATCCAAGCATTTTATTGAATGAGCACTCTTATTAGTGGATTGATTAATGAGATTTTTCGTATTAAATATCTCTTTAAAGTTAAAATAAATTCTCCTCAATAAGTTTTAAAGAAGAAAAGTTTTCTAATAATTAAGACGTAAGTATATAAAATTATGCCATAAGGAGTCCGGTTTATTGATTTATGATGTAATTATTATTGGAGGTGGCGTGATTGGATGCTGTATAGCACGCACACTTTCGAAATATGACCTTAAAATTGCCGTATTAGAAAAAGAAGCAGATATTGCTTCAGGTACTACAAAAGCTAATTCTGGAGTTGTTCATGCGGGTTATGCTGCAGAAAGAGAGTATTTAAAGCGAGACATGTGCATTAAAGGTAATAAAATGTATACCAAAGCTGCAGAGGAGCTTAATTTTCCCCTTCAAAGGATAGGTTCTTTTGTGGTCGCCTTAGAAGATAATCAAATCAAAGATTTGGAAGTAGAACGTAACAATGGAATTCAAGATGGAATAGTTGGTTTAGAATTAATTCTGGATAAGAAAAAAATTAAACATATGGAACCAAATTTAACCGATGATGTAGTAGGAGTACTTCATGCCCCCTCTGCAGGTATTGTGAGTCCATATGAGATGACATTTGCATTAGCAGAGAATGCAGCGATGAATGGCGTAAAATTTTTTCGCAGTCATAAAGTAAAAAGAATTCGTCATCAAAATTATATTTTCGAGTTAAAAACCAAGCAAAGTACTTTTAAAGCACGAAATATTGTAAACGCTGCTGGATTATTTGCTTCAAAAATTTCTAAGATGGTAGGATTGGATTATTTTGATATAATGCCTCGTAAGGGCGAATATATCTTATTTGATCGCAATTCGATGCATTTAAATAAAGTACTATTCCCAATGGCGACAAAAGTTTCAAAAGGAATATTAGTTTGTCCCACTGCTCACGGAAATACTTTTGTTGGACCAAATGCCCAAAATTTATCAGATAAAAAAGATACATCAACAACAGAAGCTGGGTTAAAAGAGATACTTGAAGGAGCTAGAAAACTGGTTCCTCACTTGCCTGAACGTGCTTCAATTAGGAATTTTGCTGGTTTGAGAGCAATACCAGATAGTTATGACTTTATAATTGATAACACTGACGTGTATGGATTTATAAATGTCGCAGGGATTTTATCTCCTGGATTGACATCTTGTTATGCAATTTCAGAGAGAGTGATTGAATATCTTGAATTACTTGGCGTTGATTTGAAACCCAATGAAAAATATAACCCAATTCGGCCTAAACCCGAACGGTTTAAGGAATTTTTAAAAGATGAACTGGATCGAAAAATTAGAGTCGATCCAGCTTGGGGTCGAATCATCTGCAGATGTGAAACTATTCCTGAAAAAGAGATTTTAAATGCTATTCATGCGCCTGTGGGGGCAATAAATGTTGATGGTGTCAAATTTCGTTGTAGACCTGGAATGGGTAGGTGTCAAGGAGGTTTTTGTCGTCCAAGAGTGATGGAAATTCTCGCAAGAGAATTAAATATCCCGTACCAAGATGTCACCAAAAAAAGTGAGGATTCCTATTATTTAGTTTCTAAAACCAAGGATGAACTACTTAAAAAATTAGAGAGTGGTGAAGAAGAATGAAAAGTTATAAAGCAGATGTACTTGTTATTGGTGCTGGAGCAGCAGGCTTAGCCGCAGCAATAGAAGTCAAAAAATCAGATTTAAAAGTATTAATAATAGAAAGGGCTAAAGAGTTAGGGGGAATTACATTACAATGCATCCATAATGGTTTTGGGCTTAAGGAATTTGAAGAAGAGTTGACAGGACCTGAATACGCTCAAAGATTTATTAATCAGGTCAATGATTTGAAAATACCGTATATTTTAGATACGATGGTTATTGAAATTACAAAAGATAAAAAAATTTATGCCGTGAACAACAAAGAAGGGCTCATTGAAGTTAGCGCAAAAGCAATAATACTTGCTATGGGATGCCGTGAAAGAACGAGGGGTGCTATCAACATTCCGGGATTTAGACCATCGGGAATATATACCGCGGGACAAGCACAAAGATTCGTAAACATTGAAGGTTATTTACCGGGACATACATATGTCATTTTAGGAAGCGGAGATATTGGAATGATAATGGCCCGCCGATTGACATGGGAAGGATGTAATGTAAAAGCTGTAGTTGAAATCCAACCATACGTAAGTGGGCTTCTGAGAAATCAAGTTCAATGTTTAGAGGATTATGATATTCCCTTAATTACTAGTTATACTGTCACTAAAATTCACGGGAGAGATAGATTGCAAGGCGTTTCAATAGCAAAAGTTACAAAGGATTATGACCGAATAATAGGATCTGAAAGATTTATCGAATGTGATACCTTGTTACTTTCAGTGGGATTAATCCCTGAAAATGAATTAACTTTACAAGCTGGAGCTACTCTATCCCAAAATGGTGGACCAATGGTGGATAATAATTTAGAAACCACGATTGATGGGATTTTTGCTTGTGGAAATGTTCTCCAAGTTCATGATTTAGTTGACATGGTTACTTCCGAAGCCAAGCGAGCCGGAAAAAATGTCATCGATTACATACAATATCGATATGATAAACCAGTTAAAAAAGAAGAGAAGATTAAATGCATTCCTGGTGAAAACATAAATTATCTAAAACCAGACCTTGTAAATAAAAGTGACATTGAATCTAACATTATATTTAATTTTCGAGTGAAATATCCTGATAGACGAGTAATCATTCAATTTAAAGATGAGAAGAATAAAGTAATCTACACACGAAAAAAAGTGTACGTGATTCCTAGCGAAATGATCGAATTAGCTCTTAATCTTAAAGAAATTGGTGTAGAAACGACGATTAAAGAAATTAGAATAGAAGTCATTCCTCGTCCTGAAGTTTTAATAGAGGAGGATTAAAAAGAGGTGATATTAATGTCAGAAATAAGTACTGTTAAAGTTATTCGTTGTATTGTGTGTCCTACAGGATGTGAGATTAAAGCTATTAAAAATCCTAATAATGAAATCACGTTTGAAGGTTATACGTGCAATCGGGGTTTAGAATATGCTACTCAAGAATTTTATGAACCCAAAAGAATTCTTACAACAACGATCAGAGTGGAAAATGGGTTTTTACCTCTAATTCCCGTAAGAACTGACAAACCGATACTTAAAGATAAATTAAATGAAGCTTTGATGATAATAGCACAAACCGTTGTAAACGCTCCTGTCAAGATGGGAGATATTTTGATTAAAGACTTGTTAAATAGTGGCGCTAATGTTATAGCAAGTAGAGACTTAGGTAAGGCTTAATTTTTTTTTTTAATTAATATTTCATAATTATGAGAGAACTTCAAATGAAAATTAACGAAGTTGTCATTATAGGAGGATTGATTGCAAGATAAGTAGCAGGACGTTATCTTGCCAATGCAGGGATTTCAATGCTAATAGTAGAAGCTGCTAAAATGCCTCGAGAGAAGCCATGTAGCGGAATTCAATTTAAATATTTTGAAAAATTGATTGGGACACAAATTGAATAGATAAAAAAATGGTAGAATTAGATCAAATTTATAAAGTTTATCCGAATCTCTATATAGGTGCTTATTGGCCCCGTCTTAATTTTAAATTGTTTAAAAAACTAGGGATAACAGCTATAGTCAATTTAATGGAAGATAATTATTACGATCCCACGGATCTGGGATTTGAATATCTTTATAAAGGATTTCCTGATGATTGGTATCCTCCACATAGTTATATTAAAGAGATATTAGATTTTATAGATATTCACATAAAAAAAGGAAAAGTTCTGGTTCACTGTGCTATGGGAATTTCCAGGAGTGGAGGGCTCATAGTTGCTTGGATAATGAAAGAAAATCCAGGATGGAGTTGGACAAAAGCTTTGAAAACGGTACAGAAAGAGCGTTTAATTTATCCTGCAATTGAAATCAAAATGGCAATTTTAGATTATTTCGAATCAATTGAAGGACATAGAAGAAATGACTAATTTTGATTAATATATTTGATGGTAAGGTTCAAGATGGATAATAACCAGCCTGTTCTAAACGTTTTAATTGCAGGACATGCCCAGCATGGCAAAAGTAGTTTAATTCAAGCAATATGTGGAGTTTTTCCCGATAATCTAGACTTTGAACTTATTAGAGGTACCACCGTAACATTAAAAGTAATAGAATTTGTTCTGACTAAGAAAAATCTAAAGATAAATTTCTTGGATAGTCCAGGTCATGCCGATTTCAAGGGTGGTATTGCATTAGGATTATCATTTACCGATTTATTAATTTTAGTAGTAGCTGGAAATGAGGGTTTTCAAGCTAGAACATATTGGTTATACCAGAAAGCTATTGAATTGAACGTACCAATTATTATAGCAGTAACAAAAATGGATTTAAGAAATGCAAACATTGATATCATTAAAAAGGAATTAAATCAATTAAATCCAAATAAAAATTTACCTATTATAGAAACATCTGCTAAGCTAATTTTTGGAATTGATGAACTAATAGATAAAATATCATTATACACAAAGATAAGAACTGATATAAATGAAGATTTATCATTCATTATTCTGGGCTATGAATTCAAAAAAGGGTTTGGAGAATTATTAGATATTGGATTAATATCAGGTACAATTGAAAGTAATTGGATTACTGATAAAATTAAAGTCCGTCATTTATTATCAATGGATGGAAAAACATTAAATAAAGCGATAGAAGGGCAAATTGTAAAAGTTTCTTTAAACATTGATGCCAATTTTGAGCTTGGCACCATTTATCGCGAAGGAAAATTTCTGCCTTCGAGTTTTAGTGGAACTTTATCAGAAATTAAACCCAGAAAAGAATTTTTCATCACCATTGATGATCCAATTCGATTTAAAATTGGAATGAATACCTTAGGAAATTTACAAAAGCTAATTCCTTCTTTCGATTTTTATGTAGATAATGGAACCATAAATATTTTAGTATTAGGAGATTTGCAATTTGAATTCATTAAGAAAAATCTTGAAGAACTAATTGAATTTCAAATATCAGGTTCAAAAATAAAAGGTATTATAACAATTAATTCAGCAAGTGATGCTAAATTCGGAACTGCTTATGTTCGTATCGTTCCTCGTTGTTCACACGCGTTCACTATTTCAAGAGGAATTAATGCATTAAATGAACCGAAATTAATCGATATTTTAGGAGTATCTGTGGCAAAACAAGCATTTCATATTGATGGCCTTCACACTACTATTTATTCAGGAAATAATGAGGATGATATTGCCCAAGCGATTGCAAAAGCAATTGAAAAGACTAAACTTATAAAAATCATACCTTATCAAGATGTTTTAGTCAAGGTTGATAATCAACACGATTTATTTCCAATTATTGAGAAATATAACATAGAAGTGCTCCATCAAGATATAAACCAAAATTTCTTCCTTCAAATAAAGATTGATGATTTTGATCCATTCTTCAATTCCTTGATGAAAATTTCAAACGGTATGGCAGAAATAAATCTTATTCGCTTTGACAAAGAAGAATTGGTACTTGCTGTAGATCCTGGAACTCGACATTTCGGATTTTGCCTAATGGAGCAAGGAGAACTTCCTTCTTTATGGCACGTAAATCTCAAAAATAAAATTGATAATATTAAGTCTTGGAGTTCATCTCAAAAAACGCTTAAAAGAGAACTAGATACTTTTTTGCAATATCAAAAAGATTTAATTAAGAAAATCTTCATTGGAAATGGACCAGGATCAGAATTTATAGTAGAATTCCTCAAAGTATTTTTCGATCTACAAGATGATAATAATGAAAATATGGAACAGAGATTTTCTTCTCCAGAAATATATCTCGTAGATGAATATAAAACAACAAAAGAAGCATTATATCATCTTCAAAATGGTAAACTTGTAAATGAAGTACACTCTAAAGGGTTTGTTGATCACGCTATTGCTGCTTTAGTAATTGCTAAAAGAGGAATAAAAGGTGAAATCATCAAAATTGACAGATCACCAATTAAAAAATTACATGAATATATAATAGAAAATTATAGTGGATCACTTTCCTTTTCTAGCATTCATAATATTAACAGTTTGGATGACCTCAAGAGAGGATTATACCTGCGAATAAAAGATTCATCAAGACTAGATTCTCGGCTGAAAAATGGAGAAATTATAGCTTTTACTGGATTTGGGCAAGGTTATGGCGAATTACATGCTAATACTATCACGGGTAATAAAATCATCATAAAATTTCAAGGAAATGTAAAATTAAGAAGAGATTTCTTTAAGATCTTCACACCCATGAAGGAAAGAAGCTCCTCTTAAGGTTATTTAAGTTATAATCTCTCTCACATTCAACCTTTCATTTACATAAATATTTAAAAATCAAATAGATCATATATTAAAATCTTTTTTTATTGAAAAGAGAAGGAAAAAAAATGACAGAATTTGAAGAAAAAATTTTATTATTATTAGGAACAATAAATGAAAAATTGGATAAACTTTTGAATTTGAAAACATCTCAACCATCATTTCCTGAAACCACAGGTACGGTAAAACCATCTGAGTTACTTGAAAGACAAAAAGAAGAAGAACGAGCAATTGAAAAACCACCTGTTGAAGGAAGAAGAATATGTCCAAAGTGTGGAGGTACAACCTTTAATACGGTTGAAGATCAATCACAAGTTCTATTTCAACAAGGTGGGATGAAGATCTATGCTAAATCATATATTTGTAAGAGTTGCGGAACAAAGGTCTAATTTTTTCAATATTTTTTTCTATAAATATTGTTAAGTTATCTTGAAAATTAAATTCTAAAGCATCAAATAAAATCATTTTAATTCCTTAGGTTTTTAATGCAACTATACCATATTATTTTTGAAAAAACTTGCATAAAAACTTCTTTAGAAAATTCCATTTATTGTTAAGGTGAATGAAATTCCTCCAATGAGAATTAGGAATGTTATTAAATATTTAAGGACCTTCACCTTGAATAAATTTACTCAATCTAAAATACCTTACTCAGCACAAATCGAAGTAACATTGAGATGTAATGCATCTTGTTCTTTTTGTTCTTTTCCATTGTTGCCTAAAAGCATCATATCTAAAGAAATGACAACACAACAGATAAAAAAGATAATTGACCAAATTGCGAAATTAGGGGTCACCACATTATCATTTACTGGAGGAGAACCTACTTTAAGAAAGGATCTTCCTGAGTTAATATATCATGCAGGAGTAGTTCATGATTTTATGAATGGGGTGGCTACAAATGGTTATTTAATGCCCTCCTTATTAAAGCAAAATAGAAGATTAGAGGGATTAGATTATATATTGCTTTCTTTAGATTATCCAACTGCAGCATTGCATAATAAAATGAGGGGTTTAAAAACATTCCATAAAGTAATCGAGACAATTGAACTTGCGAACAAAAGAGATAAAAAAGTAATCATTAGTACTGTTGTCATGAATGATAATATTCACTTGCTTGATTCAATATGCGAACTAGCAGAATTTTATAATTGCTCCATAGAATTATTTCCCTGTGAAGACATTGTTAGAGATTTTCCTGAAAAAACATTCCAAATACATGATATAAAGAAAATCATTCCAAATTTATCTGTGTGGGCGAATCAAATGTCAAAATTAAGAAAAAAATATAAGATCATTCTGACCGATCCCATAAGCATTGCTGTAGTAGAAAGAGGAGGTTTTGGAGGTTATCCTAATTATCATCAAAACTTATTGCGATGCCATGTCGCTGAAGCTTATTTATTTGTTAGATTTGATGGGTTCATTGATTTTCCATGTAAAATTCATCCTTTAATGACCTTTGATGCATTAACACATCCTATATCTACGATATATAATTCCATCGAAGTTAGAGAAATAATGGCAAACCACGATCGTTATAGTTTTTGTAATAATTGTAGGTTAGGTTGCGCGATTGCTTCTTCCATGCCTGCACGATGGAAAACACTAGGGTCGAAATTTATTTTGGGTTACTTGAATGGAAACTTGAAATGAAAATCTTGAATATATACAAGTTTAAATTGATTCTAATAGAATTTTAAGAAGATAAAAAAATTTAATTGGGATTAAAATTTTCTTACAATAGTGAAAGGATAAATGAGCAATGAGATTATAATTTTTCAGATCTTTCTAATAACATTATTAATGGTCTCTCTGAGTATGATTTTTAATAAGATTTTTGGATTAACTCCCTCAAGTTCAAGAGAAATCAGAGAACAGACAATGGCCTTACAAGAACGAATGAGGACCGCTCAGCAAGAAGGTAATGCCCAAAATCTAAGGCAATTACAGCAAGAATCAATAGAATTGACAAAAACAATGTTGAAAAAGCAACTAATCCCATCATGTGTACGATGTTTTGTTTTTCTTGGCATTTTTGGGATATTAGGTCTCTTTTTTGCTGAATATGCAACTGGACTCCTTCCCTTTCCGGTTTTGTTTTTCGGAAGTGGATGGGTTGGTGTATATTTTCTATTTTCAATTTCATTATCGCTATTGATATATTTGGCAAGAATAGTTTATAGAAAGATGACGGGAAAAGAAGATAAAAGGAAATTGGAAAAGCAAGAAATCATGGGGATGTTAAATCCAACTTCAGGGAATACTCGAGGGTACATGCAATTAAATGTTGAACCTACTGAAGAGTTGCCTATAGATGATCCTACTGAAAGGAAAGATTCTTGGAAAGAAAAAATACAAAATTAAACTTTAAGTTTGAGAAAATTGTCAGAGAAAAAAAACGAGAATGACATCAACACCGATGCTTCTTGGAAAAAAAGGATAAAGAAACCAGTCCAAGAAGAACCAGAACAGGAATTGCATGAAACAGAGCCTTTTGTAGATGTTAAATTTAATGATATAGAAAGAGAACCTTATAATTTACACGAATTACATGATTCTGAAACACCAGCGTTTGTAAATGTTCACGTTAATAATGCTGAAATGCCTGAAAGAATTTGTAAGAAATGTGGTCATCAAGTTAAGGAAGAAAATTTGAATTTTTGCCCAAAATGTGGTAATAGATTAAAAAGACCAAGGTATAACTTCAGGCGTTAAGATTGGATGAAAAAGATGATTTAAATCGCCAAATGTTATTATACTTTCTTTTCGCGGTTTTAATGATAATTTTAAATTATATTATTCAAAAACTCAATCAATTGTTTTTTGCTCCATTAATTTGCTCTAATTTTGGAAGTATTGAGATTATTCATGCCCTCTATTGCTCGATTTTTCCATTTAATATGCCTGATTTGATTGGATCAATTGCTGCTGTAGGCATTACATATCTCATCAAATTTTTTCTTGATAAATTTATCGTATTCAAAAAAGGCGGAAATCAAATAAAAGAAACATCAAAAGAGTTTTTAAAATATTTCGGATTTGCGATCCTAACCACGATTGAAAATGTCGGTATACAGTTCCTTCTAAATAATCTCTTGAATACTCCATTAGAAATCAGCATTATTATTGCACTTCCCATTGGATATTTAACGAAATTTTATTTGGATAGGAAATATGTCTTCAATAAAAGAATTATTTTATAGATTTCCTTTTTTTTTTGACCTAATCCTCCAATTTAATACCCTTAAAGAAGTTTTGAATAAATTTTTGATTTATTTAGGAAATAAATATCAAAAAATTTAATAGATCAAAACACGTTTTTTATCATATGCCCGAAGATCATGAGGAAAAAAAGGATGAAGACGCCATGGTGAATGCACTGTCGAGCTTGGGGTGGATTGAAGAGAAAGACTTGGAAGAAGAAGAGCCTAAAAAAGAAGATGAGGCCCTACTAGAACAAATAGCTTCTTTTAAAGAGCAGAATGGTCAATTGAATGATGAACTTGATAAAATGCGTCACGATTATGAAAAACTATTGCATGACGCATCAGAAGCAAAGCGCCAGAAAGATAAATTCACGCAGATGGTAGAAAAGAACAATGATACCATAGAAAATTTGCTAAAATCCATTAGTCAGAAGGATGCTAAGATACATGAATTGGAATCCAACGCCAAACTTTTAAGTGAATCCTCTAATGATGATGAGATAATTGGTTTAAAAAACCAAATTGAAGAACTTTCTCTAAAATTAGAGGAATTAAATTTCGCAGATACAGAAAAAACCAAAATTATTGAAAATCAAAGAGAAGAGATTGATAAGTTTAACAGAATCATAAAAGATCAAATTCAAAAAATACAAGAACTAAATAATGAAACTGAAAGATTCAAATCTGAAAAAGAAGTTAATAAGGGATTAATTGAAAGATTACAAGAAAAAGATCAAAAAATAAACGAATTAATGGAGCAACTTCAGTATTTAGATAAAGATACCATCCAAAAGTCGAAATATGAGAAACTAACTAATGAAATCTCCATAAAAGATAACATAATAACCGAAAAAGAAAAAATAATCTTTGAAATGGAAAATACGATTGAAGCAGCCAATCAAAGAACAAAAGAGTTCCAACAACAATTAGAAACATTCAGTCTAGTCAAAAAGGATGTTGAGAATAAAGAAAAAAGGATCAATACATTAGTTCTTGAAGTTGAACGATTAAATCAAAAGAACATTACCAATGAAGAATTTATGACCAGATTACAGGAGAAATTAGAAGAATCTCAAGAAAGATCTGGCAATCTCACTGGAAAATTTGAGCTTGAAATGGCAAATTTGAAGGCTCTCATTGACGATAATAATATAGAGATTAAAAATCTGAGAGAAAATGAAAGTAAACTAAAAAATAAGATATATGAAGCAGAACAGATTGAAGATAGATTATTATCTGAAATGCAAACCCTAAAGGATGACAAATTAAGGTTTGAATCTGAAATCAAGCAAAAAGAAGAAGAAATTATAGACTTAAAAAAACGAGTAAAACTTGCTCGACGTGAGTCTCAAAAATAATGAGCTTTAATTTAAATTTATTTTTACGTACCACCAATTCCACATTGCCCACATTTGTACTTTTTACCATAAACTTGAAAAAAAGCCTAATTAATGAAAACAACTGAATTTAGTTTTAAAATAATAAAAAAAGTAAGTAAAATAATTTATCATTATAATATCTCAATATTTTCTGCGGAAAATAGCCCAATCGTGCTATTTCTCCCTCCATTCCACTCCACATTGCCCACATTTGTACTTTTTACCATAAACTCGCGGGTAATCTAAAATAATGTTGCTCTTATCAATGCTCTCATGAATGCTCATTTTTTGTTCATTTCCACATTTGGGGCAGACCCTTCTGCCTTCAGTTTTTTCAATTGTTAGCAATGACTCATCTATAGCTCCAGGTATTCCTGGTGATGCACTTGATGCACTTGTTGATTTTACATCCGCAATTTCTGCTTTTAATTTGTCAGGAGTGATATCACTAACCTTGGACTTGAATTCAGGCTCTATATCATCAGCAATTTTATCAGCAGCTGTTTCTGGTTCTAATTCAGATTCGGCCCTTAATTGATAAGCGTCAGATTCTTTGTAATTTTCCCCTTTCTCTAAAGTAGCTAAAAATTCAGCGTCATCACCTTCCTCATAAATAGTCTCATTTTGTAAACCGGCTCTTTCTGCATCAATTTCTCTAGCCCATTGTCCCGCTTTGACTTTCTCCTTGACATTACATGCCTTCCCTTGCCAAATGTAAACTTTATTTCCTAAATCCATAACAAAACAATCTTCAGTATCTAAACTCTCTTTTTTGTAAGGCACTTGTACCATTTTCATGGAATTAATTCCCTCAAATTCCTCTGATGAAACTCTATAAAGTACATTAACATGTTCAGCAAATTGAGCATAATCTCCCGTTACAACATCTTTTAACATTGTTTTTGCGATATTTTTTTCCACAATCTTCATTGCACCCATTCTACTTATCGCTGCCATAAAATCATTGGATTCATGATTCTGATCAACAGTAATTATCTTAGCAGCTCCACCCCTTTGTTGATCTAACGTCCTTGCTTGAGCTGCTCCAACAGTTTTTTCATCTACAGAGCATTTAGCTCCGATCCAAACGTAAATAGTTTTATCATCATCGACGAGATATACATCTCCCGTGGAAAATACAGGCTTATTAATTTCTTGAAGTTCCCCTTGATTGACCATATAAGTTTTCATAATATTTCCCAATTATATTTTAAAAAAACTTACTAAGTATATAAAACTCCATCTTTTTAAATAATTAGAAATGAATAAGAAAAAATAATCTAATAATCCGCTAAGGCATAATTTATTCTTTTAATTATTTCGGGTATTTCTGTAATATTTATTGAACAATAAGCAATTCGTATTCCATTTATGTTTTCATCTGGTTTTTCAATCGGAATTACTCCAACCTTATATTTTGATAATAGTAATTCAGCGAAATCATTAGCTTTGATATAATTTGGATCAATATTCATAAAAATAAAGAAACCTCCTGCGCAAGGATCAATTGAAATATTAGGATTTTTAATTTTTTTAAGCTCGATATTAATTTTTATATACCTTTCCTTCAGAAGATCTTGCACGGATTTACGCATCGAGATAATCTCTTCAATTCCTTTTGTATTAAATAACTTAATCATCAACGCTTGAAAATAATGATTGCAATTCGAGACTGTACTCCTAATTAAACCAGATAATTTATTTTCAATCTCATTTTTGAGAATTTCCAATTCTGTATCATCTTTGGTCCATTTAGGTTTAAGTCCAATCGTAATAAATCCAATCCTCGCACCATATAAAAGTAATTCTTTTGTAGCTCCATCTAATTTAATTGGAATGATATCCTCCTCTAAATCCTGTAGATCATAAAAAATCGACCTGTCAATTACATCATCTGTATATACAAATGGTTCATAAGCATCATCGATAAGAATAATTATTGGCTTTTTTATTTCTTTTTGTTTGGTTCGAAGTAATTCGATTAGTTTTAAGGATTCTTCTTTTGTAGGTATGTGACCAGTTGGATTATTGGGAAAATTAAGAATGATTAGAATTTTATCTTGAACAACCGTGACCTCATCAATTACTTCTTCAAAACCTTTGAAATTAAATTGTTGTTCTTTAAAATACGTAAAAGATTTAATTCTTGCCCCTAAAAACCCTTTTATTATGTTATCATAGTTCCCCCAACGTTTATTCGGTGCAATGATATATTCATTAGCATTTAATAGCAAAGAACAAATTAAAAAGATACCATTTGTCACTCCCGTTGTTATGATCGGAGTGGTAGTATATTTCTGAAGGAAATTAATTTTTTGAAGATCTTCTTTTTCATCCAACAAGGATTTATGGATTATCCAATTTTTCCAAATATCTCTTAATTCTGAAACTCCTGAAATAGTTGCATAGGGAACTATATCATTTATATCTAAATTTTTAAAATATTCCTTAATTCCATTAAGATAGCAAGGGAGCCATTCCGACCGACCTTCTTTAATAAAATCATCCTCGTAAGCATATGCAGCGCCTAATGTACCAATTAATTCTGCCTCTTTTTTTGCTCTTCCCGACCAATAGAAAATTCCTTGGGGTAAAGATATTCGTTTTCCAAGCTCCGAAAAAGCAGAGTAAAGCGGAGTTTTTTCTAATATTTTAGAATCCATATTGCAAGTAATAATTTTTGGTTAAATAAAAATAATAAATCTAATGCACTTAATAATAATTTAGAGCAAAAATTCGAAAATGAGAGTAGATTAAAATAATTGAACAAATTATTGCTTATAGCGTTTTTTATGTGATATGTTCATTTTCCTTAATACGTTGGACAAAAAAAAAAGAAGTAGATGAACCGATATATCTATCACTCCTAATTTCATTAATATTAGTTATTTTAATAATCCCTCTTTATATAATTTTTGAGTCTATTGTTGCGTTATTAATTGTTTATTTTGTTGATACCTTTTTAGGAGCGTTTCTAATTTCCATATTTTATAAGATAAATTATATTAATGCCCTTAAATTTTTCAGCTGGTTTATATTTGGACTATTTTTTTTGTTCTACATTGTGATTTTAGTTGTATTGTTTATCATTTCTGGGATTTTTACACTTTTCGTATGAAAAATCTAATCTGTATTGATATAACCTCTCATTAGTTATTTTTCAATTAGATAATTCATGAAATAAATATTTAAGGATCAAAATCTTAATAAGAATCTATGAGTAAAGAAATGAATTCAGAAGAAGAAACTAAGAAAATTGATGAACTTACAAACCTTAAAGCTCTATTTTTACAAGGTTGGAATGGATTTGTGTCCGAAATGAAGGATGGTTTGACAAATGTTCAACAAGCAATGGAAGAATCATCCAAGAGAAATCAAGAATCATTGAAAAAAAATAGAGAAAATGTCGAAAAATTTTTTAACGAAATCAAACAATCTAGTGAAAATGATTTAAATCAATTGATAGAAGAAATTCAGCAATCTCATCAAAAAAATAAGCTAAATTGGGAACAAAATAAAGAGAAGATTGCATATTTTTTTCAGACTTCCCAACAACAATGGAATGATCAATTGAATGCATGGAATGAGGAAATTAAACAAAAGCAGAACGAAACTGCAGAAGAATGGGAAGCTCGAAGGACACAATTCATTGAGGATTTTACTAGTTGGAAAGAGAAATCCAAGCGTGATTGGGAAAAAGGACTTAAAACCTTCCGGAGAGAGATGATAAAAGGATCATACATGTTTCTTGTGTTTATGATTCCAATTTTAATAGTATTAGTTGTCATTGTTTGGGTAATTAATTGGGGGATTTAAATAATCGACATGATCCTAATGCAGTATAATGCTTGAAATTTTTCTTTTTTCCTTTTTGGTTGCATTAACAGGAGCGCTATCTCCAGGACCCTTACTTACCTTTACCATATATAAATCTTTAAAGCAAAAGAGGGGATATCTAGCAGGAATTTATATTATGTTAGGACACGCTACAATAGAGCTTGTATTAATATTCACCTTACTTGCAGGAGCTTCCTTTTTTTTTCAGAATATACTTTTCTTGACAATCATTGGAATTGTTGGAGGAATGCTTTTGGTAATTTATGGTTTTTTGGTTATAAATAATTTGTTTAAAACCAAAGTAAGCATCGAATTTGAGAATAGTCAATACAAAGGATTTAAAGGAAATAGTTTTTTAGGGGGGATTGTCGTTAGTCTTTCAAATCCGTATTGGGAATTCTGGTGGGCAGTCATCGGTTTAGGGCTTCTTATATCCTTTGACGTGAGCTTTGCAAATCCTCTTGGGTTATTGTTATTCTTTTTAGGACATGAATTAGGAGACGCTGTGTGGTATCTTCCAATATCCACCCTCGCTTACATAGGCGGAAAATCCTTAAATCCTAAAATTTTTAAATATATATTGTTCGCGTGTGGTGCTTTTATGATTCTCTTCGGGATATATTTAGCGATAAATATTGTTATTAGGCCCCCACAATTATGAAATAACTGCATATTATGCTGGTAATATTCTCATATCACAATAAAATAATAATTTTTTAAAATCTACTTTTTTTAATAACAAATTTCGAAATTTATAAGTAGTAGAAGAATAAAGTTCTTTTTTATCAGCTCTATTTACTAGAGAATAATTAAGATACTAAATTGAAACAACCATGAAAGAAAAACAATTATTGAAGTGTCCCGTGTGCGACAACAAGTTCATTCCCAGAACTTTTTATCCGGAAGAATGTATTTTTTCTAGTCCCGACGGAAAAAAGTTAGATTCTGGTTTTAATGGTTATGTTAACATGGGTAGAAAACCTCCAGAAACTATTCTCAGTTCTTGGATCACGTTTTGTCCAAATTGCAATTATATTATGAAATTTGTAAAAGAAATTGTGAGAATAGAAAAGATCCAAACGCACGGGTTGAAAGGTACAGAATTAACAGAAAAATTAAACACGTACTACTTTGGTTTTGAATTTGGAGATTACTCGCAGTATCTTAAAGAAATTATAATGAAAATAGAGAAAGATATTGAAGATAAATTGAAAGATATTAATATGGAAATATGGGAAAATCTTTATAAAATAGAAGATAACTTCAAATTTCTCGTTAGATTTTTTAATAATTTAAATGATTATTGCGATAAAACATTAAAAGTCAGCATTAACTCTGATATGCCTAATAAAATTAAAATGTTAAAACTTCCGAAGGATGTCGAGCTCTCTTTATTACAACTAAACAATATCAAAAATGCGATTGTTAAAGGTGATTACGAGCTCTCCAAAGAGGAAGAAGATATGATAAACAATATTTTGGTGAAATTTGTTTTTTATTTAGTTGATTCACATATCAAACCACTTGTAAATGAAGATCAACTGAAAAATGGCTTTGAATTTGTGAGCATGGAGGATCTTGAAGAGCAAATTAAAATCTACCTGGCAACATATTTATATTCCACGTTTAATAGCAATCCAAATTCGAGCAAGCAAATAAAAACGTATTTAGAGAAAGTTTTTTAATTTTCGTTCTTATTTTTTAATTTATTTAATCTGATTCAAACAAATCAGAATATGGTTCAAGAAAATGGTTCTGACACATTGGACATGAATTATATTTCGAAAGCCATGCTGCTACACAAAGATAATGATAGGTACTTCCACAAAATGGACATGTAATGAGTTTATCTCTCGCAAAATTAATGAATTGATGACATACAGTGCACTGTACATCTGAAACTGCGATTCCTTGCTTTACTTTTACCTTATTAGATAAAATTTCTTCCGCTTTAGCCAATTCAACTTGATATAAGCCCAAGCTAGAATTTAAATTGTTTACTTTTGAGTTTAGTTCCGTAATTCTTTCCCTTAATTCCTCCTCCGTCAATTTTTCTGCAAGGAATGAAGATAAAGCAAAATTTATCGGCAATCCTTCAAAATTCTCGGTTTGTTTAGTAATTTCAGTTATTTCCGCAAAAAGAATTGATTCTTCATCAATCAAATCTTTAAAACTTTTAAAAATTTTATTCAATAAAATGGTAAGTAAGAAAGTAAGTTGTTGTTTCTTTCTATGAAAATTATCCTCCCAATGTTTAATAACTTGATAAGTATCGATATCACGAGACTTGTATTCATCTATTTTTTCATAGATTTGAGACTTGATGGTTTCAATTTTTGTTTTATAATCTCGTAATAAATCTCTAATTTCTCTAAGTTGGGGTAACTCTTCTCTAATTATAACAGAAGCTTTATCCTCATAATCACCCATCATGGAATTGACTTCCAATATCCGATCATCGACAAATCTTCTTAATTCAACTCGTAATCCTTCATCTTTTATACTAGTAAGATAATTTTGATATTCTTCTTTTCTCCGCAATAAATCATCATTTAATCGAGATAATGTTTTTTTTAATGATTCTGTAATGTTTTCATATGGTTTCAAGTATTTATCAAATCTTAAAATCCATGTATCTATCTCATCAATTTTTGAGGAAATTGCATCTAGTTTTTCTTTATTGGAATTAATTATTTTAATAAACTCATCAGTCTCAGTCGTTTCAATTTGATTTAAGAGGTTTTGGAGGTTTTTATCGATCATTAAAAAATAATATTCAATCAATTTTGGAAGGAATTCGGTTAACTTTTGCTGAGCTAATAAATCAAAATTAAATTCTTGTTTTTCCTCAATCCTACGTTTTGCATCATATTGTTTAACTTCACTAATAAGGGCCTCTAATTTATCCTCAATTAAAGAAACTATGAAAGGCCACATGAAATCCCTTAAATTTTGAACTACTCCTTTTCTTTCTAAAATATTTATGAATTCTTCGCTAGAATAATCGGAAAAGATATTATTTTTATACAATAAATAGATGAAATCTGAATATGCTGCATCGTGCTTTGGGTGATTTTCTATGAAATATTGTAAGAATTCATTGAAACGAAAAGCAGGTAGAGGTTCATTTCCTTTTTTTTTATCCTTTTTGGTATCTATTGGGGAAATATCTCGTAAAAATTCAAGTGAACTTTTAATTTCATCCCATGCTTGCAAGTCTAAAATGGATTGATTAAATTGATATCCGAGATTTTTAATCTTACTTGCTTCAATCCACAAGCATACCTCATCATCATATTGTTTTTCTACTTTTTGTATCGTCTTATTAAGATATAGTCTTGTAGTATCGCACTGTTTAAGCAAGTCAGTAACGTTGATGAGGAATTCATCAAGATATGTATTATTCTTCAAGATTCTCTTGATATTTCTACCATTAGCAGTGAGATTTGTCAAGTTTTGCCAAATGATTTCAAGTTCAGTTCCAATTTCAGATTTTAAATTGAAATAAAGATCCTTTGAACTACGAAGCAAGTATTCATCAACAAATTGTTCTATTTTCGTAAGATATTCACGATAAAACTCATAGTGTTGCAAGTGGAATTGTTTCTTGAGGTAATCATTAAATTCACTTTCCTCTACGTTTCTTTCCTTAAGTTGCGTTAAAGTTCTTCTTACTTCAAGAATCTCGTCCTTAGTAAAACCTAATATCTCTCTTGTATCGTTAAACTTATTATTAAAAAGCAACATTGAAATGCACGATTAATTCAATCTTAATACATGAATATATTATTTAGTATCGAATAAATTTTTTATTAAAATTATTAATAAGATACGAAATATCAACATTTATCGTGATATCACGATTATTAAAAATTAACAAACAGAATAAAGCGAATTTTATTCTCCTAACTCATCAATCTCAATTGTCTTTTCTTGAGCGCCACTTTTTGTTATGATGAGTAAATCTATTCCGTTACCCGACATTGCATCTCTTTTAATTGCATTACTAATAGCTTTTATAACGAGTGCTTCTCCAGCTTTGATTGTCATGTTCGGTTTATAGTCCGCTTCTAAAATTCCGATAGATAATAACATTCCTGTCCCAGTTGTTCCATAATCATCTGGTATCAAAGAACCAAGAGCATCCAAAGTGTATAAATGTGGACCATCATCGTCTATTCCTGCAACAACTAAATTTGTATATAATGGAGCTTGCTTTCGTGAATATAAGAAGTTTGAAATCAATTTAGCAAGACTTTTAGTCGTGATCTCTTTTCCAGCATCAAGTTCATAGAGATTCGCTTGTGCTTGAAGGATTTTAACTAATATTTGAAAGTCTCCTATCAGACCATAAGCTGCCACTCCTATATTTTCGGTAATCTTAAAAACCTTCTTTGTCGCTTTATTTGTAACTGTATAACCCCACGTTGCCCTACGATCATTTCCAAGGATAACACCATCCTTACATTTTATAGCAACGCCACAACTTCCCGGTACCATTATTTGTTGAGACATTTTTATCTTCAAAAATTTTCTTTTCTAGTATTAAAGTACTATTTAGTATTAAATTAATGGGAATTAATAATTTTTTGTTTTAAATTATAACATTTGACTAAATAATCTGAAAAATCACGTTGTCGTATCATGATCATAAATTGAATTGGTCTTCAAAATCTTAATCGCATGAAAAATCATTCGTATTCTGTCAATTTTTCCCAATTATTTACTTTCTAACTAAGTTGTGATGATCACTAAATTGATCACATGACATTCACCCATGATAAAGTG